>Ga0315298_1000482_pt1 | contig 76601 bp, 86 predicted proteins | sample WHS_1_MG_FD_203077 | JGI IMG/M metagenome (GOLD analysis project Ga0315298, IMG submission 203077) | Extremophilic microbial mat communities from Washburn Hot Springs, YNP, Wyoming, USA - WHS_1_MG | ecosystem: Environmental > Aquatic > Thermal springs > Hot (42-90C) | place: USA: Wyoming... | reverse complement strand
TAGAACAAGGCGTAGCTAGAGTGAAGCTTAGCAGACAAGAACTTTACGAAAGGGCAGTTTCAATAATAAAGAACGCGCGAGAAAGCCTAAAAGTCCTAATGAGGGAAGGACTGATAAAGAAGCCGCCGCCAGAAGAAGAATTGCTAAAGTAAACGGCTAAAACACCCTAAATCTACTTTCTCTTTTCGAATTCTGTAGAAAATTATTTAAACCGTTTTATGAGACATAGATGGCTAGGGAGAAAAGACAAAATGCGCTCAGATTATGCCCTATACACAGTAGCCATAATATTCTTTATAATAACTGGAATAGTGTTCGCCATCCAAATAGAGGAGACCTACAAATCTCTCGGGATAATCGCAACCGCTGTGCTGGGAATTTTCTTCATCGGGCTCGGCTACACCCAAAGACCAAAAGCAAAGGTGCAAACTGTAATGGCTGCACCACCAGCAGCACCTCCACCAACTCAACCAGCCTCTCAGCCTTCAACTGAAACTGTTGAAGAGAAAACCGTGGAAACTGTGGGAATGGCAGCTCCTATCGGAACTTCATTAACGAATATCAAGGGTATAGGAGAAAAGAGAGCGGAACAGCTTAAGGCTTTAGGCATAAATAGTGTTGAAGAACTAGCCAAAGCATCAGCGGAAGAGCTAGCTTCCAAACTTAAGATTTCACCGAAAATAACACAGAGATGGATTGAGAACGCAAAAAAGCTAACTGAGAAATCCTGAAAAGATAAGCCCTAAAAGCATAGTTCACAAACTTAAGATTTTTACTATATTCCTTCTCTCCAGCCTCTTTATGGCGTCTAAAAATTCGTTACGCTTTTTCCCAGACAACCTGAAGCTTTGAAGCATGTCTGTCAAAGGTGTCCCAGTCCTCCCAAGCCCTGTGCTTTCTCTGTGAAGGTGCTTAACTATTAGTCTTTCAAGTTTTCCACATCTCCACGTGGTATTACGAATAAGCACAACTATTGCCTTTTTGAACTTTCCCCTTTCTTTCTTCTGCTTCTTCTTCAAGTCTATCCGCATATCAAATTATAACTTTGATACTTTTAGAGTTTACGTCGATTCCCTAGAAACCTATATAACTTTATAACTTTAATTTTCAACAACGTTAGCCTAAACCGAGGCTGGACGCTATGCTGGAAGGAAAAATTGGAAGAATATTTTTCTCACGGATATTCGAAGATGAAGATTTGGCGGAAGCCATTAAAAAAAGGGTTGAGAAAAGCGGAGTAAGGGCTGGTCTGGTAATTGTTATTGGCAGCCTAAAAACGGTCGTGCTTGGCTACTATAAGGAAGGCGAATACAAATATATTAGGCTGAATGGACCATTAGAAATCGCTTCATGCACTGGAAATATTGCCGTTGACGAGAGAGGCGAAACAATAATTCACGCGCACATAGTTGTCACAAATGAAAAGGGCGAGGCTTTCGGTGGTCATTTAATGCAAGGCTCAATTGTCGGCGTCACAGCAGAACTCATCATAATTGAAGGTGTCGGCTTAAACTTGCAGAGGACTTTTGACGAGAAGACAAAGCTTAAGCTCTTAAAGCTCGGCTAACACTTTTTCTAGAAGTATTCCATGGGCATCCCCATAATAATAATGAAGTTTTCCAACTTTTTTGTAGCCAAGCTTTTGGTAGAGGCCTAATGCTGCGATGTTGTCTTCTCTAACCTCCAGACGGGAAACTTTCACTCGTCTATCTCTGAAGATTTTCTCCAATTCTTGTAGCAGCTTTATTCCTACGCCCTTGCGGCGGTAGCTTGGCGAAACATCTATGGTCAATACGTGTCCGGTTAAAACGTCGTCCTCAGCATAGACCATTCCTATGATGAAGCCTATGATTTTGCCGTTTTCCTTTGCAACCAAGCTTATGCAGTTTTGGTTTGTGAGGAGCTGAGCTATCTGCTGTTTTGTAAAGGCTTCCCTCTTAAAACATTCCATTTCAATTTCAAAAAGTCTATCCAGATGCGTTATTGAGGCGTCTTCAATCTCTACCGTTGCTGACACCTTTAATTAAACAGAGAGAAAAGCGAAATTTAGCCTTTATCGGTTTTTGCAGCCTCAAGCGACTTCTTTATCGCCGAGATTTCAATCCACTGTTGGATTGCAAATCCCACAAAGAACTTTAGCCAAAGCGACAAAATTCTGGTGAGGATTGTTGCTGTTGCACTTACATCGAAAGGTATGCCTAAAACAACGTAAAGCGTCGTCATGGTTATTTCCGGCAGCCCAACCTCGAAAGGCACGCCGATGGGAATGGATTTCACAGCCGTTGTTATGGATTGCGCCACAAAAATGATGCTGATCATGTTTAAGGAAGGTTTTGAATAACCTATGGCTAGAAAAACTATGTAGCAGATAGCCAAATAAGAAAGCCATGAAAACGCGGACAAGAGTATGGATGTTAAGACGACCTTCGGCGCGTGGGCATATTCCTTCACTGAATCATGGAATGTTCCAACTATTTTTAAGGCGTCCTCCCTAGCCTTCACCCACTTCGATTTACACCGACCTCTACCAATAAATTCAAAAATTTTGATTAGGCGGTCTATGATTTTCAACGTCCAGTCTATTTTAACACATAATATGGCAAGTAAAATGATGAAGAATATTGTTGCCCCAGTGACGAAAATGCTTAAATTAAAAATTAGTGGGTTAACAGGCGCCATTAAAAGCATTATTGTTCCAATTCCAATTGTTGCGGCGCCAATGCTCATGCCTATTAGTCTGTGGGTTACAAGGGACGCGGCAACTTTGCCGCTTACGGCATTTCCCTGCTCTCTTATGATTAGATATGCCCTAGATATTTCACCGCTTATGGACTCGGCTGGAATTATTATGTCCATAAAGTTGCCATACCAAACATACAAGTAGGATTTCAGAATTGGAAGCTTCACTGAAAGAAAGCTAAGCAGGGAGTGCCAAGCCATTGAGTAAAGAAACATTTCAACGAAGATTAGCGAGGCAGCCAACAGATATAACGGCAGGTTTACCTTCTGAATTTTTGTGATGATTTCCGGTATGTCCACACGTAAGATGAACAGATATAGTAGGAAGGCTACTATGCCAACCAAAAGCATGATTAAGGTTTTCCATGTGATTTTTGGTTTGGTGGAAATCATCCGTGTCTACATCTCACAATGAGGCACAAAATCCTTCAGCCACATTATATATTTTGCTCAACTTCGTGTGGACGCTTTCAGCAACGTCAAAATAGTGCTTAAGCCATATTATAGTTGTTGGTGTTTGCATGGAGTTGAAGGGTGTTCACCTTCTCCTCACATATCGGTGTGATGTTGAGTGCGACCACTGTTTTGTTTGGGGAAGCCCCAACGCTAAGGGAACATTCACCTTCAAACAAGTTGCAGAAATATTAGCTGAGGCTAGGAAAATTGGCTCGGTTAGCTATGTCTCGATAGAGGGTGGTGAGCCGTTCCTCTATTATCCAATAATGGTTAAAACCGTGAATAGAAGCGTTGAGCTTGGCCTGCACGTTGAGGTTCTTTCAAATTGTTATTGGGCTACATGCATTGAAGACGCTACGTGGTGGCTTCTTCCAATAGCTGAAGCCAAAGATGTGGAATTAAGTCTGAGCAGTGACCCATACCATGGGGAGAAGTGGATAACGGAAGAGGTTAAAAACGCTGTGAATGCCGCAAAAATCCTAAACATGAAAGTTGGAATAATGGCTATCAAATGTCCACACGCAGAGGCTCCATGCCCCGCGGAAGTTGATGGAGTTAAGGTTGGCTTATATGAGCTTATGTACCGGGGTAGGGCATGCGTTAAACTGGCAGATAAAGCCATCAAACGGCATTGGCGGGAGTTTACGAAATGTTCCTATGAGGATTTTGCTCATCAAGAGAGGGTTCACATAGACCCTTTTGGATATGTTCATGTTTGTCAAGGGATATCCATAGGGAATGTTTGGCGTAAGCCGTTATCAAAAATAATTGAGGAGTATGACCCCTATGCCAATCCTATCCTTGAGCCCTTAATCTGTGGCGGTCCAGTGGCGCTTGTTGAAAAATATAATTTACCTCATGATGAGGTTTATGCGGATGCGTGCCACTTCTGCTATGTTGCGAGGCAAATGCTGCGAAATAAGTTTCCGGAAATTTTGGCGCCAGACCAGATGTATGGAGAAGGCTTAAATGGTTAAAGCCCAAAATGCCTAGCCTAGTGATGTCCAATGCTTAAGCGCGAGGAAGCTCTAAACCTCGTTAAAAAGCATGTTTCAAAAAGAAACATCATTTACCATATGCTGGCTGTTGAAGCTATAATGCGAAACCTAGCGAGACGCTTTGGGGAAGACGAGGAAAAGTGGGGTTTGGTGGGCTTAATTCACGACATTGACTATGAAAAAACCGAAACCATACCAGAAAAGCACAGCCTAATCGCAGAACAAATTCTCAAAGATTTCTTGCCTGAAGAACTTTTGAGGGCGATAAAGGCTCACAATTTTAGGTATACCGGCGTGAAACCAGAGAGCAGAATGGAAAAGGCACTAATTGCCAGCGACGCCATTTCAGGCTTGCTGGTGGCCTGCGCCCTTGTTATGCCTTCTAAAAAGTTGGCAGAAGTGAAAGTGGAAACGGTGGCAAAAAAGTTTAAGGATAAAGACTTTGCCCGTGGCGCTGATAGGGAGAGAATTTTGCTCTGCGAGGAAATTGGTCTTCAGAAGGAGCAATTCTTTGAATTAGCCTTAAACGGGTTAAAGGAGATAGCCAAAGAAATAGGTCTCTAAAAATCGGGTTTAGTTTTTCCAAGCTTTTTGTCTAAGCAAGCCTTAACAAAGCCGTAGTATTCTGGGTCTGGTTTTCCGGGACGGCTTTTGAATTCTCCGTGGAACTGTGTTGCAAAAAAGAAGAAGCGATCTGGCAGTTCGAGGATTTCCATTCTTCTGCCATCTGGGCTTCTCCCAGAAAACACTAAACCATTCTTTTCCAGTTTCTCAGCATAGTCCATGTTGACTTCGAATCTGTGGCGGTGGCGCTCATAAACCTCCTCGCTTTTGTAAAGCATATGCGCCATGGTGTTTGGTTTTATGACTATTTTGTGGGCTCCAAGACGCATTGTGGCGCCCTTATATTCTATGCCCCTTTGCTCTGGCATTAGGTCGATTACCGGGTGAGGTGTATTTGGGTCTATTTCTGTACTATTTGCCTTTTCCAAGCCGCAGACGTTTCTGGCAAATTCCACAACGGCTAGCTGGAAGCCGAAGCATATGCCCAGGAAAGGTATGTTGTTTTCCCTTGCAAATTTTATCGCCATAATTTTCCCCTCAGCGCCCCTTGAACCAAAACCATATGGAACGAAGATTCCGTCGAACTCTTTTAGCATTTGAACCTTGTTGGGATTTTTCTCGAAAGTTTCAGCTTCAATGTAGTGAATATTCACCTTTGTTTTGCATGCAGCACCACCGTGGCGTAGTGCTTCACTCATGCTTACATAGCTGTCTGCCAGTCCAGCATATTTGCCCACCAAGGCTATTTTGACCTCGTATTCCGGGTTTATCACCGCGTCCACAAATTTCTTCCAGCCTTCAAAGTTTGGTTCACGTTCTGGAAGCCCAAGCCTTTTGCATATGAAACTGCCCATTCTCTGCTCGTCGAGGATTAATGGCACTTGATAAATGGATTCAACGTTGTAGGAGCAGAAGACGGCGTTTTCCGGAATAGTGCCGAACAACGCTATTTTTCTTAGGGCTTCCGAGTCTATCATTTTGGAGCATCTTGCAACTATTATGTCTGGCTGTATGCCGATGCGCCTCAACTCGTTAACGCTGTGCTGCAACGGTTTTGTTTTCATCTCCTTTGTAACATCCAAAATTGGTACTAGGGCAACATGCACGTACAAAGTGTTTTCATAGCCCTCTTCAAGGCGCATCTGCCTTATAGCCTCAAGGAAGGGTAAGCCTTCAATGTCGCCTACGGTTCCGCCGACCTCTGTCAGAGCCACATCAACCTTCGCGTTCAAAGCCACGTTTCTTATTCGGCTCTTTATCTCATTTGTCACATGGGGCACTATCTGGACGCATCTTCCGAGAAAGTCGCCCCGCCGTTCCTTTTCAATAACAGCCTTGTAAATTATGCCCGTGGTAATGTTATTCTCCTTTCTCAAGTCCAGGTCTAGGAAGCGTTCATACCAGCCCAAATCTAGGTCTGTTTCACCGCCATCGTCTGTTACATAAACCTCGCCGTGCATGTACGGATTCATAGTTCCAGCATCAACGTTCACATATGGGTCGATTTTTATGGCGGTAACCCTAAACCCCCTTGCCTGAAGCATCTTCCCAATAGACGAGGTTACAATGCCCTTTCCAACAGAGCTTAGCACACCGCCCGTAACAAAAATGTATTTAACCATGCAACTCTGCCCCTTCGTAATAACAAAACCATAAGCTTCAAATCTGCTTTTAAATTTATTCTCGTGTATTCCGCCTACCTTTTATCCGGCTTTCCCACTAGTTAAAAGAGGGAAAATAAGCGGTGATGGCTAAAAAGCGTCCCAGCATCGTCTATTGGCTTGAAAATAACCTATACCTCAATATAACGAACAGGTGCTCTAACAACTGTTACTTCTGCCTAAGAAACTTCCTTGACGGCGTGAGAGGCTTCAACCTCAAACTTGAAGAAGAACCAACAATTAGCGAAATAATTGCAGAGCTTGAAAATGTCATAAATAGGCGGAATTGGCGTGAAATTGTCTTTTGCGGTTTTGGAGAGCCCCTTGAAAGGCTGGACTGCGTACTAGAAGTTAGCAGATGGATAAGAAAACATTACGGGAAAATTGTGACGTTAAGGGTTGACACGAACGGTCAAGCCTTACTGCTTAACAAGGGAAGAAATGTTGTCAAAGAGTTGAAAATGGCTGGTGTCGACAAGGTAAGCGTAAGCTTAAACGCCCATGACAAGGAAACCTATAACCAAGTTTGCAGACCGAATTTTGAAAACGCCTTTGAGAGCATCTTAGAGTTTGTTAAAAAAGCCAAGGAACTTTTGGATGTCGAAGTTACAGTTGTAAGAATTCCAGAAGTTGACATTTCAAAAGCTGAACAAATCGCTAAAGAAATGGGTGTAAAGTTTAGGGTTAGGGAGTATATACAGCCATTTTGGTGAAAAGCCTCATTTTTCAGCTTGGCTTATAATGGCGTTTATTTGCACTGATGTTAGCGGTAACGTGTGGAGGGTCTTCCCGCGAAGCTTCAAGAATGTTTTTTCTTTTAATGGCAGAGGCTTTTCAAACCTCGAAACATATTTGAATTCGATGGCTTTTCACCATCCATAAGTTTCACATTCCCTCTGTTCCTCTTCTGAAAGCTCCTCCTTTTCATAAATGTTCTCTATCACGCCATAGCCAATGAAGGAGTCACCTAACTCTGTTCTGCTAACAAAAAGTATTGTCTGTCCTGGCTGCCATTTCCTACGTGCCCCGGTATAATACATGGCTGAGTCAAATACCTTTTCAACCCATTCTTTTTTGGCTATTCTTAGAATGTAGCCTTCGGCTTTAGCCATGCTTTTTTCGCCATTTACAACCTCTTTATGGTTGTATGGCTATTTTAATCTCGTTCTTCGCCGTTGAAAGGATTTCGAAAGCCTCCCTTATCCTTTCCAAGGGCATTTTTCTTGTTATGAGGGGTGCCACGTCAATGGTTTTTGAGGCTATTAGGTTTAGGGCTTTCCTAAAGTGGAGGGGTGTTGCATGAAACGTGCCAAGAACAGTGGTTTCACCATAATGGAGCTGCTCAGCATCGACTCTAATCTCAGTTCCCGGCGGGCATCCGCCAAACTCTAGGACTGTTCCACCCTTCCTAACAAGTTTTAGGGCTTGCTCCCATGTTTCCGGCTTTCCAATAGCCTCAATAACAACATCTGCGCCATAGCCACCAGTTAAACCACGAATCCTCTCCTCAACATTCTCCCTTCCAGCGTTTACAGTCGCGTCGGCTCCAAGTTTTTCGGCAAATTCCAACCTTTCTTCGACTACATCCACCATTATGACTTTTTCAGCGCCCATCTTCTTTAGTGTTAGTAAGTGTAGTAGTCCTATGGGTCCAGCACCAATAATTGCTACAGAGTCGCCGAGCTTAACCCTTGCCTCTTCCACCCCGTGAAGTACGCATGCTAGAGGTTCTGTTATGGCGGCTTCCTCATAAGATATGTGGGGTGGGATTTCTTGCATGTTGACGCGGACCATGCGGGCTGGAACCTTTATGTATTCGGCGTAGGCTCCCCAAAGCCAAATCATGTTCTCGCATAGGTTGTATTTGCCCTTACTACACATGACGCAACGTAGGCATGGGGCACTGTTGCCGGCGCGAACCCGCATGCCCTTTCTTGGCCATTCAAGTCCCTCGCCTACCTTGACAACTTCGCCAGCCCATTCATGTCCAAAAACTGTTGGAAGTTTTATCACTTTTTCCACGTAGCCCCGCTGGAAAATTTTTAGGTCTGTGCCGCATGTTGTTGCCGCCTTAACTCGCACTAATACTTCGCCAACTCCAACTTTTGGGGTTTCAACATCCTCAATTCTTAGGTCTTTAACCCCGTAAAGCATGGCTGCCTTCATAACTTTCACTTGCCCAACACGATGACCTTTAGGCTCTCTTTATCCTCTAAGGCCGTTTTAAAGGCTTTGGAGGTCTCCTCAAGCTGGAAGCGGTGGGTTATCAAATCCTTTACGCGAATCTTCCCAGACCTTATCAGTTCCAAAGCTTCCCTGGTTTCTATGTGAGAAGTCGAATAGGAAGGAATTATTTGCAGTTCGTTAAAGAAAAGCTGTTTTGGGCTTACCTCCAAAAATTTTCCAGGATGTGTGGGGGCAAAAACACAGAGTTTCCCGCCTTTTCTGCATATGCCCAACCCATCCTTGTAAGCCTCTAGGCTTGGAGCTGAAACAATCGTTAGGTCTACACCCCTACCATCAGTTTCTTTTCGGACAACTGCGTTTAAATCCTCTTTTAATGGATTCACAGTGGTGTCAGCTCCAAATCTTTCGGCAATTTTCAAGCGGAAGTCAACAAGGTCGCTTACAATAACCTTTCCAGCACCAAAAATCTTAGCCAAAACCGTGTGAATTATGCCCGTTGTTCCAGCACCTATAACCGCGACGGAGTCACCCTTCCGAATGCCACATTTTTTGATGGCTCTTATACAACAGCCAACGGGCTCGATCAAGGTGGCTTCCGCGAAGGACACGTTGTCAGGAATTTTCAACGTGTCCAATTTGAGGTTTGGGGCTGGAACTTTGAAGTATTCGGCAAAACCTCCGGGGAAAATGTTTGTTCTGTGAAACTGCTCGCATAAAGTGTAGTCTCCATGTAGGCAGTAGTGGCATTTTAAACATGCAACATGATGGTGAACGAAAACTCTGTCGCCAACATCAAAATTCTCAACGGCTTCTCCCTTCACAACAATGACGCCTGAAGGCTCGTGTCCAAGAACCAGTGGTGCGCGATTTTTCAGATACCAATCCATCAAATCAGAGCCGCAGATTCCGCAAGCTTTCATCTCCACGAGAACTTCATCACTGCCAATTTCCGGAATTGGCATTTCCTCAATTCTTATGTCCAGCTGACTATAATACACGGCGGCTTTCATTTTAGGCCCAATGGTTTTCACGGTTTCCAGAACACTTAAGACTTTTGCAATCATTAGCGCAACATCATATTGCTTTTATACTAGTAATGAACGTAGAATAGCCTTAAAGCAGGATGAGTGGTGTGGGATGAAGATTGAAAGGGTAGAACTTGTGGCATATATCCTCATAGCCGTAGGCTTGCTGTTGCTTGTCATAACTTTCCTAATGGCTTATCTGAAACTAGAATCCGTTGTAAGTATAATAACGTCTGGAAACATTGCAGAAGCCTTGGGACAAATCTTTGGACCAATAGTTGAAGCTGTGATTAAAATAATGTTTCTAGGTATAATGGGCTGGGTAGGCTCAATAACGACGATGAGAGGCATACAACTCTACAAGGAGGCAAAGATTAAGGTAGCTCCTCCTGCTCCTCCAAAACCTCAGCAGTCACCCCAATTATCCCAGCAAACTCAACAAACTCAGCCAGCTAAAACCTAAAAGAAAGTTAAACAGGTCGAGGAGTCCAAAATTGCGGCATACCGTTAGAGCCTTAAGATTAGTAATTGTGGTTCTATGGATTGCTGTTTTACTCATGCCCGTTACTGTGGCTCTTTCATTATGGGAGATTTTCGAAGCAAGAAATAATGTAGCCATAGGAGAGCCCAGCTTCTCCGTGTCGGATGAAAACTTTTTGATTTCAGTACCCTTCTTCATGAATAACACGGGCTTTTATGACATTTCGGATTTGTTTGCAAAAATAAGCGTTTACAGTGAAAATGAAGAAATCGCAGAGTTTTCAACAGAACCGCTGAATATTCCGGCTGGAAGAACAGTTGAGTCAAGCTTGAGCGTTTCTGGCAGTTGGTCTGATATAATTTCGAGGGATAGCGAGCTCTTAACGAACAGTAAAGACTTAGATGTCAGTGTTGCCTTGCACTTTCAAGTGGCTTACATACTAGCTTTCAACACTGCCAGAAACTTCACATATAATTGGGGTGCACCCTTCAGCAACTTAACCATAAATTATATGCGCATCAACGCCACGCATGTTTCTTTTTTGGTAAGCTTTTACAATAACGCCTCATTCCGGTTAAGCGGACCGTTAAAAGTTGAGCTTTTCAATCTTCAAAATGTTTCCATAGGTTCAGCGGTGCAGGTTTTGGATGTAGAACCCAACGAATACTATCAAGGTTCATTTACCTTCGAAGCGGCTGAAACGGGCATAATTCGCCTATCTTTTGCAGACATATTAATCGTTGAAAGGCGTTGGGGGTCTGCATGAGCGAAGCTGAAGTTGAAACCAAACCTTCCCACCGGAAGCTTGTTGTGAAAGTTGTTAAAGCCGCATTTACAACAGTCGTTTATGGAGTGGTCTGGTTCGTTATTTGGTTTTTACTTTCAAATTTCTTGCCGGTTTTCCAATGGTTTTCAACGCTATATTGGATTTTGGCTTATGCCTCGCTTTTCTTCACATTCACCATAAAAATAAGCGAAGGCACCATCTACAAATACATCCTCATCATCTTAAGGTCATTTTTCGTAATCGTCTACATTGTTTATTCAACAAACTTCGGCGTCTTCACCATAAACATTGAAGGCTTCACCATCACTGTGGAGTTTATTCCGCTTCTCGCAATAATGGTTGCAATAAATCTCCTATCAATAGCTGGGGGACTTATTCAAGCCATAGAATTTGCAGCCCAAACCCGGGAAGACTAGCCTCTCTCGCTTTTCAAAAGACATATTTATACTTGTTTAGCTTTAATGCCTATGAAGTGCGATGAAGACAAAATACGTAATCATACTTCTAACCATATTGATTGTGTCTTCTGTTGCAGCTTCGGCAGTTTACATCCATTACTTTAGTCATTTTGATGATGCAAATTTTACCCATGGCGAGGTCTTTTTTGGGGTTACCTTTAGTTTAAACACTACAAGCGAGGCGAAGCAGCTCATAGACAGGGTTAAGAACTTTACGAATCTTCTGGTTATAACAACTTGGGAGCTCTGCGCAAGAAACGACAATGGAACAGCCCTTAACGAGGTCTGTGAATATGCAGCTAATGCCAAACTCCACTTTATGGTCTACTTTTCCTTTATTTCCCAAGTTGCCTATCCATGGCATAGAGGGTGGCTGGAAAATGCTGCAGAAAGGTTTGGTGAATATTTCTTAGGGGTCTATTTTTACGATGAACCCGGAGGAAAATTGATAGATACGGGAGAATGGCGGGGGACTAAGCCAGAGGTTTCTAGTTACAGCGAGGTGGCGGAATGGTATGTCAACAGTGTTGGTTATAGCCCGAGCATGCAAATATTGAAATACATGAATATCAGGGTTTTTACAGCTGATTATGCGCTTTACTGGTTTGATTATTTAGGGGGATACGACTGTGTCTTTGTCGAGTTTGGGTGGAACCACAGCCGAGTTCAGCACATAGCTTTAGGCAGAGGAGCAGCCAACGTTCAAGGCAAGGATTGGGGTGTCATAATAACATGGACCTACAACCATCCCCCATACTTGGAGGATGGGACGAGGCTTTACGAGGACTTGGTTACAGCCTACAAGGCGGGGGCAAAATATATAGTCGTATTCAACTATCCAAGAATCAACGAGTACGGCATTCTAACGGATGAACACTTCACGGCTATGGAAAATTTCTGGAACTTAATAAACTCTCCAAGGCCTTCTGTGGAGAAAGTGAGGGGGCAAGTTGCTTACGTGCTTCCCAAAGACTATGGTTGGGGGATGCGAAGTCCAGATGACAAAATTTGGGGGATATGGCCGCCGGACGAGCTGTCTCCAAAAATATGGGAAGACATGAACAAGCTCATCGCCGAATACGGCTTAAAACTTGACATTATTTATGAAGATCCAAGATTTAACTTCAAAACGAAGTATACCAAAATTTACCTTTGGAACAGCACAAATCTTAGACGAAACTAGAGTTTTTCAACTCTTAGTTTTTCACCTTCATTTACCTTTTCAAGGATTTTTGGGTCTCCGAGGATTTTACCTATAACGTTTACTGGACTGTAGGGTTTGATTATGTTTGGTGATGGGCCTGAGAGGGTTGGGCCGAAGAATAGGCATAGGGCTGGTCCTTCAGGCCAGTAGGCTACATCGCCGTAATCAACTATGGCTTTTGCCTTTTCTAAGCCTACTTTAAATGGTGCTTCGAAGTAGATTTCTTTGCCCCAAAATTCGGCTCTTGATTCGAAGGGTAAAGCCTTCATTAAAGCCTCGGCGGTTTTTGGGTTTTCGTCAAACCTTATTTTGCAGTGAATGGTTATTCCAGATTCAAATGAGATTTTTATTTGCTCTCTTTTGTCCATGGGGTTCACCCTTTAAGCTTTTCATGTGGCTTGACCTTTAGATGCGTTATAGGATTGCAATGTAGATTTTCTTTTCATCTAATTGGTACTCGTGCCACTCTGCCTTAACTTCGTCTTGGCTTCTTTGTAGGTGGACTGCCTTTGCCCTCACAAGTTCAGCCATCACGCCCAAATACGACTGTAGAAGCCCTATGCTTTCTTCGTCTAATCCGGTGATGTGGACGCTGTTTAATATGTCTGTTGGCACGTAGCCCAGCTCTTTCCTTAGGGATTGCACTCTTCTGGCTATGTCCCGCATGAGGCCCTCACCTAAAAGCTTCTCGTCGCGGTAGACGTCGAGGTATACGCTTATTCCTTTTTCAGAGGCTTCAACCCATTTTCCCATGCTGATTTCAGCCTTAACCTCTTCTGGAAGTTTTTCTGCAAATTCCACTTCTTTCACATTTGAAAGCTCTAAGAGAACCTCGTTTAGGCTTTGGAGGGCTTTGCAGGCTTTTTCAGGTGCCACCACTAACATTTTTCTTAAGGGCCATCTCCTCTTGAGCTTGGCTGATTGGCGGGCAGAATAAACCAGTGAAACGCAATCCAGCATTATTTCAAATTCTTCCTCAAGGGCTTTGTTGCGCAGCTTTTCGTCTGGCTCTGGCCATTTTTCAAAGTTGATGGATTCTGGCAGTGCTGGGTCTAGGCGTCTGTAGATTTTCTGGTATAGGGCTTCACATAGGAAGGGTGTTACTGGGTTGAAGAGGGCTAAAACCGTTTTTAGCACATGCCATAGGACTGCGTATATGGCTAGTCGGCGGTTTAGGGTTTCAGGGTCATCTGTCCATAGCTCCTTTCTTATCATTGGCACGTATAGGCGGCTTATTGTTTCGACGACAAACTCTTCAAGTTCTGCGAGAGCGAGGTTAAACTCGCATTTTTCCAGCCTCGTCGTGTAATCGCCTATTGCCTTCTGAAGCTTTGATAAAAGCCATAGGTCTGGTTTTTTGAATAGCCCATTAGTTTTTGCCCATTCAAGGGTGTGTTTTTGCGGGTTGAAGTTGTCGTATTCGGCGTTTTGTATGAAAAAGCGGTTCAGGTGGTATAGGGTTGCCAGCACTTGGTATGGGCGGCGGTTCATCTCGTTTAGGTCGAAGTTCATGAACTCTATTGGCGAGCATTTCCGCAGTAGGTAGAATCTGCAGACGTCGGCTGAAGCCCTTTCCAGTAGCTTGTTTACTTCTATTATGTTGCCTAGGCTTTTGCTCATCTTTCTGCCCTTAGCGTCTTGGGTTAATCCTTGGAATAGGAAAGCCTTGTAGGGGGCTTCAGCCCTCCCTGTCAGTATCACGTGCTCCAGCAGAAGCGAGTTTGCCCATCCGCGGGTTTGGTCTATGCCCTCTGTTAGGAATTCCACTGGCACGTATTTTGCGAATTCTTCATCTGTGAATCTTGCGTAGGGTGAGGCTCCACTGTTGTGCCAAGTGTCTAGGACGAAGGGTTCGCGGTGCATCGTGCCTCCGCATTTTTCGCATTTTATTTTTATTCTGTCTATCCATGGCTTGTGAAGTTCAAAGTTTGGCGGGGGCTTTTCTACGGCTTTTTCAATAAGCTCCTTCTTGCTTGCCACCAGGGTTTTTGCTCCGCATTTTTCGCAAACCCATATTGGTAGTGGGGCACCCCAGACACGTTCTCTTGAGATGCACCATGGTTTGCCCTCTTTCAAGAAGGATATGAAGCGGTTCTTTGGAGCTTCGAAGAAGTATTCGACCTTCTCCGCTGCCTCCAAAACCTTGTCGTTTATCTTGTCCGTTCTTAGGAAGTACTCCCTTCTAGCAAGCCAAACAAGCTTGTGATGGGAGCGCCAACAAGTTGGATACTCATGCCTTATCGTCTTGACACTAACAAGCAAGCCCCTTTTGCGGAGCTCCTCAACAACCATGGCGTCGGCGTCTCTTGCAAAAACCCCGCTGAAGGCTCCAGCCTCCTCAGTAAACTTTACTTCATCGTCAAATGGAGCAAAAACTGGAACTCCACGCTTTTGTGCAGCAAAAAAGTCTTCTTCACCGTTTCCCGGCGAAAGGTGCACAACGCCGGTTGCCGTGTTGACGTCAACAAAGTCTTCGCATACAACCCTATGCACAAGGGGATGCCCATCTAACTCCGCCTGTTTTGGGATCAAATCCTTGAATGGATAATCGTACTTTAAGCCTTCAAGGCTCTTGCCGGAAACCGTTTCCGCCACTACATATTTTTCTATGCCTAATTCCTGCATAATTGGTTCTACGCGTTGCCTCATCATAATCCACTTCTCGTCGCCAACCTGGACTTTGGCGTATTCGGCTTCTGGGTGAACTGCCAGCATTAGGTCTGTCACTATTGTGAAGGGCATTGTCGTCCAAACTAGGAAGTACTCGTTTTGGCTTTCTGCCACTTTGAACTTGAAGTAGAGCGATGGATCTTCAACCTCCACATATGAGCCTTCATAGCCCACTTCGGCGCTGCTTAGGCTTGTTTGGCATCCGGGGCAGTAGGCCACCACATAGTAGCCCTCTTCGAGTAGGCCTTGCTCCCACGCGCGTTTGAGGTACTGCCACTCGCGTTCTATGTAACTGTCCAGATAGGTCCAGTAGGCTTTTTCTTGGTCTATGAATATGCCCAGTTTCCGGTCGGCTTCAACCCATTCTTTATGGTAGCGCATAATCGTCTTCTTGCATTCTTCTATGAAGCGTTCCTCGCCCACCCGCTCCAAAAGTTCCCGTTTGTTTTTGACGCCTAGAAGCTTTTCAACTTCAAGCTCCACCGGCAAGCCTTGGCAGTCCCAACCAGCCCAGAAAGGCACAAAATAGCCCCTCATGGTTTTCCATCTGAACCACAAGTCTTTCATCACGCGGCCTCTAGCATGCCCAACATGGGGTATGCCGTTCAGTGTTGGCGGTCCCTCAACCCATCCTGAAAAGCCAACATTATTTTTCTCGCGGTATTCCATCAGTTTTTCTCTTATGCGGTTTTTCTCCCAGAATTCGCGAATTTCCCTTTCAATTTCAAGCGGGCGGTATTCCATGCTCAACTGCTTTTCAGAACTAGCTTGGAATTTGGCGGTCACCTTTCATCACAACGCACCCGCAAACACAACAAAATAGCCCAAGCCAAATATAACCTTTTTGAATCAAGCATCACTTCACAGCCAAATTTAAGACTGCGAAACAACCTAAATTGGGTACCCCCTCCCTTATCTATTTTTGGTTATGAAAAATGTCAATGCAGGCCTAGCCCCCTCTAGTTTTCAAGTTTGCTTCTTTGCGGATTTCAGCCAGCAGATCAGCGAGTAAATGGATAATATGGCCGCAACAATCTGCACTGTTGCGGAGGATTGCCACATCTGGAAGGGATTTCCATAGACAAAGGGGTATAAAACCCAAAGCATATGAGTGTGGCAGAACATGTCAAGGAATACGTGGCTAAAACCGCCGAAAATGCTCAGCAGATATATGTTCCGCAGAGGATATCTAACCTTGACCGGGTTAAACCTCGCCCAGTTGTAAATGGTCCGCAACCTATTTTCAAAAAGGCGCTCCATCAAGTAGACTGCAAATGTCACCAGAATTGGATATATGGTTAAAGCTAGTGTGAACCCGTGCCAGACTCTATGGTCTAAAGGTTCCCCTTGAATAATATAGTATAAGGGTTCCAAATCTATAAAAGTGGTGGAAATCATCAACGCCAAGGGGTCTACACGTTGCTTATCCTTGAAATATAGGAAGAGGAAGGCCGTTGCGTGGAGCGGGGTTATGGGCATTCAAGTTTTCTCCTACATGCTTTTCGCCTAGACTGGTATCCTTTTCCCGTCGAAGTCGCGTTTCCAGACTCCAAACTCACTTTTAACTGTTTTTAGCTGGTCTATGTTGAAGATTGGGCCGTCTCTGCAGACGCGGTAACAGCCTAGCACACAGCTTCCACATAGGCCTATGGCGCATCGCATAAGCCTTTCAAGGCTTGCCTCAGCATAAACGCCGAACTTTTCAGCACAGTCCAAAACCGCCCTTGTCATAGGCTCCGGTCCACAAGTGTAAATGGCGTCAAACTTTTCCCTTGCCATGACTGATTCTGCTAGAGTTGAAGCCAAGGCCTTTACACCGTAGCTCCCGTCCTCAGTGGCTGCCAAAACGTTTTCTTCTCCGCAAAGCTTTTTCAGCCTGTCCAAGAAAATTAGTTCCTCTCTTGTTTTGGCTCCCAAGACTACAAATATTTTTGGAGCAGTTTTGGTGGCCAACTCTCTTGCTAGAAAGGTTAGTGGGGCTATGCCAACTCCGCCCCCAACCAGCAGAACTTTGCCCTTTTTGAGGGTGAAGGTGTTTCCAAAGGGGCCGCGCACCCCTATATGGTCGCCAGCCTTCATGTTGTGTAATGCGCTGGTTGCATCGCCAACCCTTTTGACAGCCACTGAAACCGTGGCCCTTTCCCTGTCTACGTCTAAAATGCTTAGCGGAATCTCATCTACTCCGGGAATCCAAAGCATTAGAAACTGGCCTGGCTTAGCCTTTGCGCATCGTTTATCTTTGAAGGTGAAGGCCTTCACTGTTGGGCTTACGGCTTCCACTTTTAGGATGATGGATGTTCTATGCCTATTAACACCGGTGAGCCAAGCCGACAATCTCCTTCACACTCCTAAAACCTTTCCTTTTCAGGTAGGCGCTTATCCCCCTAACCACAGACCTGAAAACCCTTGGGCCTTTTAGGGCTATGGCCGTTCCAATTTGAATGGCTGAAGCTCCGGCAAGCATGAATTCTAAGGCGTCCTGCCAACTGGTTATTCCACCGCACCCTATTATGGGAGCTTTAACCCTTTCATAAATGTCGTAAACACATCGGACGGCGATGGGCTTTATGGCTGGCCCTGACAACCCGCCTCTTTTGTTGCTGAGGATGGGTTTGGCTGTTTCAATGTCTATTGCCATTGCCTTAACAGTGTTTATGGCGGTTATGGCGTCCGCCCCAGCCAAAACAGCAGACTCGGCGATTTCAGCAACGTCCACAACGTTAGGTGAAAGTTTAACAAAAACTGGCTTATCCACAGTCCCCTTAACTTTAGATACAACTTCCGCCAAAATTTTTGGGTTCTGCCCAATCTCTGCGCCTGTCTCCTTAACGTGGGGGCATGAAACATTAAGTTCTACGGCGTCTGCCCCAGCCAAAACAGCCTTTTTGGCAACAGCCGCATACTCCTCAGCAGAAAAACCGTAAACACTCACTATTAGAGGAACCTTCAAAACGGCTTTGGCTCCCCTAATATCCTTTGCAAATTCATCTATTCCCGGGTTTGGAAGCCCCATAGCATTTATCAAGCCACAGCTGGCTTGGACAACTGTTGGATTTGCATAGCCGCTTCTAGGCTTTAAGCCAACAGATTTCGTGACAACGGCGCCAGCACCGCCATCCACGATGCTTTTTAAAGTTTCAGCGGAATATCCCAAAATTCCAGAAGCTAGCATGGTGGGATTTTTAAGGCTTAAACCAGCCAAATCAACCCTTAAACCTTCATTTCCCAACGAGTTTCCACCGCTAGGGTTTTCTGTTATTGTTGTTGCTTTTGAAAGATAAACTTTCGTTTAGTTTCACGGCATGTTTCTAAAATTCTATAAACATCCTAGAAGCTTTGTGTTATAGCGAGGTGCGTTCAATGTGTGTGGTTGAGGTTAAGGTTAAGAGTCAGAGGGGAAGGTGCGCCTTTGGACATAAGGTTGGCGACAAAATAGTCTTTGACGGAAAATCCGTTAAGGGCGATATATGCTACAGTGCGTTGATGGTTCTGCTTCCAAAGGTCTATGCCATGCGTTATGGCGTAGAGTTCCCATGGGCAGAAGATAAGGACATAATCTTTAACGCTTGCCCAGACCCTGAAAACCCTGTTGTCTTCGAGATTCGCCGCATCAGAAAGTGAGGCAGACTCCCCTTTCAGAATCCTTTATCTATACAAGCCACTAGAATAGTATTCTAGGCTCTGAAAAGGGGATGGATGATGAAGGCGACAATAGTTCAGTCACTGTTTGGGGTTTTAGCCTTCGACGAAGGTAATAGGCTTTTGGCTTATTCGCTTTTCAACAAAAAGCCTGATGAGGCTGCGAGGGCTATTGTTGAAATGGGGTCTGGAAAAGCCGTGAAAGAGGTTGCTGAACTTGTCAACCATTTGAAGGGGATGGGCTACAATGCTTTTGTTTTTGAGAATCCCCTTTTAGCGGCGGATGTTAAGGAGAAGTTTGGCGTTGAAGTTGAGTTTTCAAAGGTTTCCGAGGCGAGTGAACTGCTCCGCGCTAATATGGAAGGATTCGCCATAGAAACAGGCTTCGTTAAGGATTATGAGGAGTTCCGCGTTTGGACGCATAACGTGACGATGGAGGTTGCCAAGCTCCGCGTTAAGAGGGCTGTTGAAAAAAGGGACTTGATAATTGCTCAGGCTATTCAGACCCTTGACGATTTGGATAAGACCATAAACCTTTTCATGAGCCGCGTTCGGGAGTGGTATGGCATCCACTTCCCAGAGCTTGACCGTTTGCTCGAAAAGCATGAAACCTACGCCCGCCTTGTCGTGAACCTTGGGGTTAGGGAGAACTTCACTGCGGAAAAGCTTGAGAAGGAGGGCTTGCCAGAATCAAAGGCTGAGCAGATAGCGAAATCAGCCCAAACCTCCATGGGCGCAGACCTTGCAGAAGTGGACCTAGCCCAGATCCAAGCCCTCGGCAGAACAGTGTTAAACCTTTACGAGCTTAGGCAAAGGCTGGAAGACTACATAGACTCAACCATGGAAGAGGTAGCGCCAAACATAAAAGCCCTGACCGGAGCACTTTTGGGCGCCCGCCTCATCGCCTTGGCTGGCGGATTAACAAATTTGGCTAAAATGCCAGCCAGCACATTGCAGGTTCTCGGCGCTGAGAAGGCTTTGTTCCGTTCCCTTAAAACTGGGACCAAACCGCCGAAGCATGGAATAATTTTCCAGCATGCCTTTCTGCATGAGGCTAAAAAGTGGCAGAGGGGCAAGATAGCCCGTGCCTTAGCTGGCAAGCTTGCCATAGCCGCAAGAACAGACGCCTTCGGCGGAAGGTACATAGGCGAGGAGTTGAAGGCGGACTTGGAAAAGCGAGTAGAGGAAATCCTCCAGAAATACGCTGAGCCTCCAAAGGTGCCGGAGAAAAAGCCTAAAGCCAAAGAAAAATGGAGAAGGGGCAAGCATGCACGTTAAACCCCACCCACAGTTCCCACAAGTATTCTTGGTCACTTTGGAGGATGGAAGCCAAAAACTTGCAACACGAAACCTTTCGCCCGGAAGAGCAGTTTACGGTGAGAAGCTTATACGGTTTGAAGGCGTTGAATACCGCCTATGGGACCCCTTTAGGAGCAAACTGGCAGCAGCCATACTAAAAGGGATAAAAACGGTTCCAATAAAGCCAAACCACCAGGTTCTCTATTTGGGCGCTGCTTCTGGCACCACAGCCAGCCACGTCTCAGACATTGTAGGCGAAAAAGGATATGTTTACTGCGTAGAGTTTGCGCCAAGGGCCATAAGAGAACTAGTCAACAACGTCTGCGCCTACAGGGTTAACATGTTGCCCATACTTGAGGATGCCCGCTTCCCGGAAAAATACGCCATTTTCATCCGCGGCAGAGTTGACGAAATATACTGTGACATAGCCCAGCCTGAACAAGCAAAAATTTTGGCGGATAATGCGGACTTCTTCCTAAAAAGGTCGGGGTGGATAATGCTTGCCGTCAAAGCCCAAAGCATAGACGTCACAAAGGAGCCCTCAGAAGTTTATAAGCGGGAAATTCGAGTTCTCGAGGAAAGAGGCTTTGAAATAGAGGATGTTATGCATTTAGAGCCTTATGACAAGGCTCACGCCATGATAGTGGCTAAAAGATAGTAGCAAAATAAGGCACACATCCTTTATATTTTAGAGCGACGTGAATTCTTTTGTGAGTGGCCGATGACTTATAGGGAGATGGGGAAGGTTAAGGCTGCAGAATCCGTACTGAAAGAGGGCGGCTTCACCGTCTCCCAGAGGTGTTGTTCAAGACCAAGCTGCTTCGACATAGCAGCGAGGAAAAAAGAGGCACTAATTTTCATAAAAGTTCAGCCAGACATCGGATGCGTCTCCCCATATGATTCCCTAGAGTTGAGGATTATTTCTGAGCATATTTCTGCAGCATCCCTCTTCATAAGTGAGAAAACCCGCGAAAAACCCTTAGAAGACGACACGGTCTATTCGCGATACAATGTTTTGGCTATAACTCCGAAAACCTTTGAAAACATAGTTTTGAGGGGAGTACACCCATTAATCCAGGCTGGTCCAGGAGGCTACTATGTAGAAATTGATGGAGAAGCCATAAAAAGGCGTAGGCAAGAGTTGGGCTTGTCCGTTGGCGAAGTTGCAGAGAAAATTGGGATTTCGAGGCGAACGCTTTACGGTTATGAGCGGGGAATGGCTAAAGCCTCGGTAACAGTGGCTTACAATCTTCTCTGCACTTTGGGCATTCCGGTCGCAAAACCAGTCAACATTTTTGAGGCTCACAGAAGCCAGCGGAAAACCTTCATGGCGAGGGCAAGACGGATAATAACTAGGAATAGGCTTCTTCAAAGGATTTTCAGGAGGCTTGCAGGCTACAACATAGTGGCCGTTAGGAAGGCTCCCTTCGACTTTGTTATAACAGTTCCAGAGGAGAACATGAAAATCATCGGCGGAGTTGCAGACGGCAGGGAGGAAACACTAAGCCGAAGGGTTGAGGAAATCTTAAGCCTAAGCAGGGTTGTTCAAGCCCATCCAGTTCTTGTGACTGACGGAAAAAAGCCCCCGTTGGACAAGGATATTGCATGCGTCAAAGGTGAGGAAATATCAAAAATTAAAAGTCCAGAAGACCTTTGCAAGCTCTAGCAAAGCCTTGTCTGCCGCGTGTCGTTTTCCCGCCTAATCTTTTTCGCCGGCTTCCAACTCTTCCTCACAAATTCTGGATATCCCTTAAGGTTTTCTAGGCAGTGGCGGAGAAACTCTAAAGTTTTCGGGTCTGTTGGGTAGCCGCATCCAAAATCGCCATATTTGGCTTTTAACTCGGCTATTTCATGGTCCCTTTCAACCTTGGCAATTATTGATGCTGCTGAAACCACTGGGTATTTCCTATCCGCTTTATGCTCCGAAACTATCTCAACCTTGAAGGGCAAGCATTCAAGAATATGCTGTTTAAAGCGTTCCTCCAAAACGTCTGAGGCATCCACGTAGGCGACGTCTGGCTTGAGAAGTTCTATGACTTTCGCCATGGCTTGTGCCTCCAGCCTATTAAGCCTAAAAAGTTTTCTGCCCCTCTCCACAACCATGTCAATTTCCGCTGGCGAAAGCTTCACAACAGCATGTTTTTGGGCTATGCGCTTAATTTCAGTGGCAAGGGCTTCCCTTCTGCTTGGCGAAAGGAGCTTTGAATCCTTAACGCCCAACTGAACAAGTTTTGGGATATCCCCCTCATCTATTAGGATTCCAGCAATTACTAGCGGTCCGATGACTGAACCGCGTCCAGCATCGTCAACACCAGCAACCAACATTTGAGGATTCCTTCAACACACTGACAGTCAAGATAATAGCGTTTATGCTGGTTAAAGCTTTAGCGTTTCCGCACTTTTCAAGAATTCTTCGGCCTTCTGCACAACAGCTTCATGAAGCTCAGTTCTGTTTTCAAAAGTGACAGTGAATATTTCAGCGTCTTCCCTGGTCTTTGCCGCGTCTATTAGTTTGTCGCGGGCTTTCCAGTGGACAACGGCTAAAACCAGTTTGTCACTTTCAAAAGCCTCCAAAACCGCCCGCCTAAAATCTTCTGAGAAAAGCTCCATTGGTCCTATCTCGTCTATGGCTATTGCATGGCATTCCTTAACAGCCTTTAAAATTGCCTCTACGCCAACGCTGTCTAAGTCTTCTAGGTTTACGCGGTACTTGCCAACCTGTGGACCTTTTTTCTGGTTTACATGGGCAAGCCATCCGCGTTTAGTGTTGTCAGCTAAGTCTATAATTTCAAAGCCTACTCGCGCTCCGCATGAGCGAACCTCACGGCTTACCATGCCGCCTACACTGTAGCCCTTAGCCTTCAAAGCCTCAACAATCCTTAGCAGAAGCGTTGTTTTTCCAACGCCTGGGCTGCCAGTTATTAGGAGAACCCTTTTAGGCAATTTCTTTCAGCCCTTTATGAAAGTTGCGTTAGGAGGGCGGAGATTCCGCTTGCCGCCAGCACCAGCAGCTCAAAGGTTTTGTAAGCTTCAACCATGCTCCTAGCTGTATACTCAACTGTTAAGCCGTCAACTCTCTTGGCGTTTGGCAGAAGCTCCGCAACATCTGCAAAGTGGCTTACTAGGAAGGTTACCCGCATGTTAACAGGCTTTTTGGCTATAAGCAGCTTGTCCTTTGCAGCTGTTGGCTTAAAGTTTGATGCAGCCCTTTTTGCGGCTTCCCTTAATGCTTTTTCAATTTTTGTCATGCTTGGACTTTTGGCGGAAACTCTGCTCAATGAGTCTTTGAGGGCGACCGTCTCAGCCCATGGAGCAAACTTCCTAACATCGTCCCTTATGAGTTGGGCTTCGCCAGCAACCATTATTATTGGCACGCCAAGTTCTCCGGCAATATAAGCGTTTAATATGAATTCGCTGACCTCGACGCCGTTAACCTCAACCTTTCGGATGCTTCCGCCACTGTATGTGTGGTCGAAGGAGGATTTAGCCGTTCCAAACTTCGCGTGGTATCCTAGAAAAACGGCGGCGTCGCACCCTTCAATGCCGGCAACCATGCTTAGTGGGCGTGGAAACCCCCTAACAATTTCCATGTATTCTGGCAATTCTTCCACGTGAATGTTAACCATTGGACCGTGGCTGTCTGCTACAACAATTTCTTCAAAGCCGTTTTTGTGCAGTTCATCAGCCACTATAAGCGTGACTTTAGTGGCGATTTTCCTAGCCTCTTCGTAAAGTGTTCCCTTCAAGCCCAAGTGGCTTGGCGTGACGATGTAGGGCATGCCTTCCAAGTCTACGGAAATAAACGCCTTCAACACTGGTCACCATTTTACTGTGTTATGCACTATTCCCTTTAAGCTAAAATGTTTTATGTGCGTCATGCCACCAGAAGTCTAATATTCGGCAGTTAAACGTGTTATGGCTGATGGCTGGGCATGAGCGGCGGAAAGGAGCATGAGGGCATAGTTTCATCCTTTGAGAGGCAGCTCAGCGAGTGGGTAGCCCGAAGACACAGCAGAGTCTTTAGAATAGCCTTGCTTTTGGCCATAATCCTGCTGGTTTTTCTAACATCCTTCAGGTTTACTGTTGGCGGATTAGGCGAGTGGACCAGAATAGACCCGGCGGCAATCCTCAACATAACCATCCAGCTTTTCACAATAATGAATCCAATTAGCACTGTACCAACATTTCTCCTATACACTGGCAACCTCAAACGTGAAGAAAGGCTGAAAATAACAAGCACAACAACCATGATAGTTATTGTTCTGCTGTTGACCTTCACCCTCTTCGGTCCACTAATACTGAGCGCCCTAGACGTTTCAGTCACAAACTTCAGGTTCGGCGGCGGCATCCTCCTCCTAATACTAGCCATAGACATGCTCGGCGGAATGTCAAGGTCAAAAGCAATAGACGTAAAACAAGTGGCAGTTGTGCCTTTGGCAACACCCTTACTGGTTGGACCTGGAACAATGACGACGCTTATTGTTTTGTCTGGCACTTATCCAATAATAAATGTTTTAGTTGGCGGTTTAATTGCGGCTGTAGGCGTGTACCTAACCCTCCGTTTTTCGCCAATCCTTGTTTCTGCTGTTGGCAGCAACGGCGTTCAAGCCTTAAGCCGCATAATGGCTGTTGTGTTGGCGGCAATAGCTTCACAAATGATCCACTCGGCCCTAGTGGAATGGGGCATAGCAAAAATATGAAAAGCCAGACGCCAAAAATCGATTTTCCAACAGAAACCGTTGAGGAAGGCGAGGTTAGAGTAACTGTTCCAAAACTTTCAGCCTTTGTGGAAAAGCCAAGCGAGTACGCACCTTCAAAGGCTCCAGTCTTCTACAACCCGGTTATGGAGTTAAACCGCGACTTGGCTGTTTTAGCAATTCAAGCATATCAAAAAATGGTGAAAAGAGAGCTTTTCATCTGCGAGCCACTGGCTGGCTGCGGCGTAAGGGGGATACGCTTCGCAAAAGAGGTCAAGGGCGTCAAAAAAATCTTGATTAACGACATTAACGAGAAGGCTTACCAGCTCGCAAAATACAACGTCAAAATAAACGGGCTGGAAAAGCTTGTAACTGTTAAGAACGAGGACGCCAACCTTCTGCTAGCCCGCCACGGCGCACCAAGAAAACGCTTCGACGTCATAGACATAGACCCCTTCGGCTCCCCAGTGCCCTTCTTGGATTCTGCCATACGCGCCCTCAGAGACGGTGGTTTACTCGCCTTAACAGCCACAGACATGGCGCCCCTATGTGGAGTGCACCCGAAAGCTTGCATTAGGAAATATGGTGGTAAACCCCTTCGGACGGAATACTGCCACGAGCTGGCTGTTAGGCTATTAATAGGCTGCTTGGCAACAACCTCTGCAAAACACGAGATGGGCATAAAAGTGCTTTTTAGCCACAGCACAGACCATTATATACGCGTTTATGCAGTTCTGCTGCACGGCGCAAAAAACGCCGACAAAAGCCTCCAGAACATGGGTTATATACTCCACTGCTTTAACTGCTTCCATAGAGAAACAGCGAAAGCCTCTTTAGCATATGGCTTAAGCCTAAAATGCCCAGAATGCGGCTCAAAAATGGATTATGCTGGACCATTATGGCTTGGAAAAATAGCAGACAAAGACTTCTTAAAGAAAATGCGGATGGAGACCGAACATAAGCGGCTGAAAAATATGAATAGAATTCGCAAAATCTTAACGTTGATAGGAAATGAGCTAGAAGCCCCAATCACTTACTATGTAATTGACAAGATATGCGACAAGCTAGACTTACCCGCAGTCTCGATTAAAAAAGTTTATGAAAACCTGAAAAGGGACGGTTTTAAGGCTTCACCCACGCATTTTGAACCTAAAGGTCTGAGGGCGAACGCCCCAGCAAAAACCATTGTAGAGCTATTGCAGAAACTGTATGTCAAGAAAGAGAATATAAGAAGTTTTAAATAAACTCGGCTATAACATCGTATGGTTGGTGACCCTAAATGAAAAAGGCAAAATATTTACTAATCGTGACTGCGGTGATGCTCAGTATTTTCCTGCCAGCGTCAACTTATGCGCAACCACCTGAACAAGTTAACATATACGCGTGGACCGACAAAGCAAGCTATTATCCCGGTGAAAGTGGCAAACTCACAATAGTTATTCGAAACGATAGAACAGACGTGGACCTAATCCTATACAACATAACCATAGAGTATCCATGGTTCACCTATAACGGTGAAAAATGGGAGGGAAACGACACAATAAAAGTAGGTGAAACCCTTCTGAAAAACGGCGGGGTTAAAACCTACACCAGAACATTTATCATCCCAACAGATGGTAGGGTTGCATCCGCCATGTACGGAGCCCAAATCCATATAACAGCCAATGTGGACAAGGCGCCATATTCCTATACAAGCAGACCAACAATTTACGTTAAAAGCATAGCTTACCCAATGGCAGTTCAGGATTGGGATAAAATGATAACTCTCCTAACAATTCAAGCTGTTCTATTGATTGTTTGCACCATCATCATTGCGGCGGTCATATTTTTGTCTGTGCGCAGGCCCAGAGCTATGTGGGTTGAGGAAGAGAAGGAGAAATCTGAATAGCCTTAATCTTCCCATTTTTTCCATTTAATTTTTAAGTATGAACGCTACTCTACCTTATAGTAATTTGACTGTTGGAGGTGGGTGGAACTCGGAAAAGTTTTGGTTACTTCAGCATGGCCTTACATAAATGTGACGCCGCATATTGGCAACTTGGTGGGCTCTGTTCTTTCAGCGGATGTTGTCGCCCGCTATTATAGGCTTAAGGGCGAAGATGTTGTGATGGTTAGCGGCTCCGACGAGCATGGAACCCCCATCGAGGTTGAAGCCATAAGGCTTGGCGTAAAACCAAAAGATTTGACGGACAAAAACCACGCAAAAGTGGTGGAACTTTTTAAAAGGTGGGGTATATCCTTCGACAATTACACGCGCACAGAAAGCCCAGTGCACAAGGAGTTTGTCCAGCAACATTTGATGAAGATTTACAGGAATGGCTACATATTCACTAAAGAGACGGAGATGCTTTATTGCGAAAAGTGTAGGCGTTTTTTGCCAGACCGCTTTGTTGAGGGGAAATGCCCCTACTGTGGGCATGAACCAGCCCGTGGAGATCAATGCGATGCTTGTGGGAGGCTTCTTGAACCAACCACGCTTATAGGGCCATACTGTGTAATCTGCAAGGGCAAGCCCATCACAAAAACAACAAAGCACTGGTACTTTGACCTTGGAAAGTTTTCAGAAAGGCTTGCCAAATACATTAGCGAAAATAAGCAACTGCCAACAAACGCCAAAAACTTCAGCCTAAACCTAATAAGGGAGGGACTAAAGCCTAGAGCCGTTACAAGGGATGTAGGCTGGGGTATCCCAGCACCATTCCCAGAAGCCGAGGGAAAGACCATTTATGTTTGGGTTGAAGCCGTTTTGGGCTATGTTTCAGCCACAATAGAGTATTTCAGAAATCGGGGAGAACCCGAGGGCTGGAAAGCCTACTGGTTTGACAAGGACGCGAAAACCCTATACTTCATTGGAAAGGATAACATTCCATTCCACACAATAATTTTGCCAGCACTGCTGATGGCTTCTCATGAAGATTATAATTTGCCATGGAACGTTTCAGCCACCGAATTCCTCCAGTTCAAGGGTGAGAAAGCCTCGAAAAGCTTGAGGATTGGCATATGGATTGACGAAGCCTTAGAGCTTTTCCCAGCTGATTATTGGCGATACTTCCTAATAGCCACACGTCCAGAGACAAAGGACTCAAACTTTTCATGGGAAATCTTCACAGAAAAGATAAACGCGGATTTAAACGACACGTTCGGCAACTTCGTACACCGCACACTATACTTCATAAACCGCCAGTTTAACAGCCAAGTTCCAGAGCCAAGCCAGCTGGACGCAAACGACAAAAAAGTGTTAGAAGCCTTGAAAGAGAAGGTGGGCGAGATTGCCGCAGATTTTGAGGCTTGCCGACTGCAGTCAGCCGCAAACGGTGTGATAGGCATAAGTCGCCTAGGAAACCAGTACCTTAACGATAAAGAGCCATGGAACCTAATTAAACGCGACAGAGCCAGGGCTGCAACCGTCATTTATGTGGCTGCACAACTGGTTAAGGCCTTGGCAATCACATCAGCTCCAATAATACCCTTCACCGCGGAAGAGCTCTGGAAAACCTTAAACTTGCCAGGCAACGTCCACCAGCAAAGATGGGATGAAGCCCTAAAGCCTTTACCGGCTGGCCACAAAATAGCCGGGGCTAAGCCCCTTTTCCGCAAGGTGGAGGCTGACGAGAAAAAGCTTGACGAAATGTTGGAAAAAGTTAGAAAGGCAATGGCGAAGTGAAAATTTCTGAAAATTAAAATTGATCTTCACGTTCACACATGCTACTCCTATGATGGTTTAATTAAGCCGAAAGAGCTTGTCGTCCACGCCAAGAGGGCTGGTTTGGATGGAATAGCCATAACCGACCACGACAGAATCGATGGAGCCCTAAAAGTGGCAAAAACTGTGGCGGACTTGTTAATTATACCTGGCATAGAAGTCTCAAGCCTAGAAGGCCACATAGTTGGGCTAAACATCCAAGAAGTGGTGCCCAAAAACCTGACAGCAGAGGAGACAATAGACAGAATCCATAGCCTAGGCGGTTTAGCTATAGCATGCCACCCAAAAGCCCTTTTCAAGGCAAGTTTGGGATGGAAAGCAAACAAAAATTTTGACGCTATAGAGGTTGTGAACGCTTCGGCTTTTCCTTTCAAACGCTCCACAAAACAAGCATTGGAAATAGCCAATAGGCTAGGAATACCGCGGGTTGCTGGTAGCGACGCCCATTATGCTCCAGAAATAGGCTCGGCGTACACGCTTGTAGACGCTGAACTCGACTGTGAAGAGGTTGCTAAGGCAATAAGAAGGGGGTTATGCGAACCCTTTGGGAAAGCCATACCATTGGAAACGAGGCTGAAAAGGGAAATCCTAGCCCTAAAAACCAAATATTTTAGGAAAAGCAGCGAATTATGTTCCAATTACTAGCGGTTCTGTTAGCCGTTTTAGTGTTGCGATGGCTGAAAGTGCCGCCAAAAAACTCGTTTTCGGATTTTCCGTGGAAGGCACATTTTCCACATAAACCCGCAGCTTGCCAAATTCGCCCCTAACCTCAATTTCATGAACGTTTCGGCTAATCGTTGGATCGGCCACCACCCGCACAACAGTTTTTTCCGCGCCCACCCCAGCCAAGCCAAGGGTTGCCGCCACATTAACATTAGCTGGAAAAAGCTTGCATGCCTCTGCGGCTGAACCCTCATATATGAGGGTTGGCTTTTCAACCTTTTCGCCAGTCTTCTCCACGAAATAGGGATTATCCGCCAACCCTTCAACGGGCTTTCTTGTTGTTAAAATTACACTTTCAATTTTGCCCACTGCTGAGGCTTTAACCCCGTCCAGCCCGGCTATGGCTCCAGATGGAATGTAAACTTTTCTTCCTCTTTCTTTGGCAACTTGGCTAATTTCGCCTAATAGTCCAGAATCAACTAGGGCGCCCACGCTCATAATCATAAGGTTTTTTCCAGCCTTTAACACTTCGACAGCATAAGCCTTAACAGCCTCTTGGGAGGCAGCCTCAATAACAAGCTTAATATCTTGGCATTCTAGAAGCTCCTTAACATTTTTGGCGACTTTAGGCTTGCTTTTCAGCTTCATCGCCAAATTTTCAGCTCTTTCGATGTTTCTGTCAAAAACAACAATTAAGCGTGTGTCTCCAGCTTGCCCCCTATCTATGGCTTGCGCCAACACTGTCCCGATGGCGCCGCACCCAATAAGCCCTACACCTAACGGCATTTCACGTTTTTCCTTCTTATGTTCGCTTACATGAATGCTGGAGGTTTTCCTACATAAACCATTTGCCTTTGAAAAGCCCAAACCGTCTGTAGAGAAAATTATTTCGATCAGAAGCCACCTTGGCACAACAAATAGCCATGAAGGCGGAAAGTTTTACACAGAGTTTTTCGTAAAACAGTTCAGCTATATCCAGATGCGTTAGCTTGCCTAGAATCCTTAAAGAATTTTGGGTTTAAGTTAGGCGTATCAATCAGAGTAGACGAAACAATGCTTCTCCTAGAAGACTTTCCGGCAGGTTTACCAATTTTTCTGAGCGCTATCGCTACGGAGATTGTAATAATCAATAATGTTAAACTGTGCCAGTTTAGAAATTCTGGTATTATCTGTTGGCCAACCAATTTCACTTGATGGCTACTTAATGTGTACGTAAAGTATATTGAAGTGTGCGTGTCATTATCAGTGACGAGAAAATCTGTTATTGGGTTTTCGTCTATGTATAGTTGCCATCCGCTATGTGAATCGCAGGATAATAAAGTCTTAGGTACCGTTATGTTGCAATAGCCAATTGTGCCCTCAAAGCCTTTAAAATTGAAAATTAAGGCTTTTTCTTCTATGCTTAAAGCCATGTTTGAAATTGAAGCGTTGCTAAAGGTTGTAACCGTGAATTGTTGATCATTGACGTTTATTATGTGGGCGTGCAGACCCCAAAGGTTTGTTTCAACAACGTTCATGTGAAAATCTAACCTGTAATATGCTGATCCGTTTGTTATGTTAACGTGCTCGTCGACGGCCAGAAGTATGCCGCTGAATTTGTCCCAAACCAAATCATAAATTATAGACCCTGAAGCCGAGCCATCATTGATTTGCTCAGAAGCGTTAAAGACACAAACGCGTCTGGTTACTCCAGTTGAACTGTAGCTTTTTTCATACAGAATTGGTGGGCCATCAATTGATATAAATTCTCCAACCTTCAGGTTTGGAACTATCAAGATGAAGCCTACACTTGTTCCATTTGCAATGTCAAATTGAATTGTTTCGCTGATTTCTGTTTGGTTTTTGAAGTGGACAATTGTTTTTAGTGTGACGTTTCTCCCGGAAACTTCTGTCACGTTGAATGTTTGCCAATCGGTTTCATTTGCAAGGAAAAATGGTTGAAAAATTGAGGGCGTAGCGTTTGGGTCGCTGATGTCCAGTTTTAGAGTTATGTTGCCGTATTTCCACCAGTCGCCGACATCGACTCCAACCTTCCACTCCTTCTTAGACCACGCATTTGTTCTTGTTAGCTGAATACGTTGTTCTGCATGATAATAGCTCGTTTCATTTTCTACGTCGTCTATTCTATATATGTGCTCAACTTTCATTCCCGTTATTTTATCCCATCTGGATTCAAAGCGGGTGTAGGGTATGCCGCCGAAGTGTTGGACGGTTAGCGACTCTAATAAAACGACATTTACGTCTCTAAAGTTCTCACCATAATAACCAGTTGTCGTATAGTTTATTACCACGTTCTCAAAGGCTGGGTCCTCATAGACACTTACGGTGCTCAAGTTGGCAGCGATAGCCATAAAAACGTTTGGCGGATTGCTTTGACCCGTACGAACATCAATCCACTGACTTGCATTTATCCATGTTCCGTCAATCGTTCTAGCCGATAAAATGAATGTTACATTTGTGCCTAGAACACCTTCAACTTCAATTCTACACTCCACAATTTCTTGTGGGCCCCACGCTCCGGGCCACCTTCTACTTGGGTTGTTGGTGTTTAAGAGAGAAGTTAATTTATATTCAAACCAATCTCCAACTTTTACACCTACAACCCTCTCGGATGATAAGTTTTCAAAAGAGGTGTATGCTTGAGACGTAACAAAAAATAAACACATCAGCAAAACGCAGAGCATCAGTACGCCAAATCTGATCTTCAAGGTGGACCATTGCAGACAATTTACGAAAGTCACCTTTAAAACTTATGAAATGATAATTTAGATCGGTAAAATTTAATTTCGATTCAGAGTATGAATAAAAATATGTTATGCCAAACACTGGCTGTTCACAAGTTTAACGATTTGAGGGCATGCTATGTAAGTGTCTCTAACAGAAAGTTGTTTGCATAAAATTGGGGATTTATTAGAGATTTTAGGAATAGTATCTTTCCATCTGGTATAAATCCAGTTTTATGCCTAAGGGCTTTTCTGGTTCAGCATACGGCTCTAGATTAAAGAGTTGTGGTGCGATTGCTCCAAGTCCGCTTGGTAAGTCTGGCGAATTCACCCCCGTCAGCACTAAGGTTACCTTAAGCTTTCCGTCCATTTCTGGGTTAACCCGCGCACCCCAAATTACTAATGCATCGTTGTCCATCATTTCTGTAACTATTTCTCCGACACGGTTTGCCTCCTCAATAGTCATTTGGGCATCCCCTGAAACATGGATTAGGGCGCCTTTAGCACCAGCATAATCCACATCCAAAAGCGGATTTCGCAGGGCGTTTCGAACGGCCTCCTCAGCACGGTTCGGCGCGTCTGACTCGCCGACGCCTATAACGGCTAGTCCGCCCCGCTTAACAATGGTTTTAAAGTCTGCAAAGTCCAAGTTAATTAGGCTTGGAGCCGAAATGGTTTCCACAATACCCTTAATCATGTTCGCCAAAACCTGATCTGCAATCTTGAAAGCCTCATTTATAGGCATGTTTGGAGCCAAATGAATGAGCTTATTATTATCGATTACAACAATGGTGTCGCAGTGTCTCCGCATTTCCGTTAAGGCTTGGGCCGCATACTCTATGCGCCCCTTCTCAATACGGAAAGGCGTCGTAACAACACCAACGGTTAAAGCGCCCTTTTTCTTTGCTATTTCGGCTATAACTGGCGCTGCACCTGTCCCTGTTCCGCCGCCCAAACCAGCCGTTATGAAGACTATGTCCGCTCCATTCAGCAGTTCTTCGATTCGTTTTCTCGACTCTTCGATGGCTGCCCTCCCAAGCTGTGGGTCTCCGCCAACCCCCAAACCCTTGGTGAGCTTCTCGCCTATCAGAATTTTTCTATGAGCTTTTGAAATGTTTAGGTGGAGGGCGTCGGTGTTTATAGCTATGCATTCGGCTCCAACAATGCCCATCTCCATAAGCCTCGTAACGGTGTTGTTTCCAGCCCCGCCCACGCCAAGGACCAGCATGCGGCAGAAGCTCGGCGGGCGGATCTCCTCTGGAAATGTGTTCTGCCAGGAATATTTGAAGGTCTGCTGCTGACCAGCCGACTGCGTCTGCATTTAACCAACCCTCTTCCTACGCCAGACCTCGTTGTTTATTAGATCACGGATTGCAACACGAATTGCCTCAGCCCTGTTTGGATAAAACCTCTCATTAACAAGCTGATCTAAAGCCTCAATATACGGTTCGGGAAGATAGAGTGTGATCAACTTCATTTTGATTCCCCCTTCGGTAAGCGAGAGAAAACGCGTTTTGAGGCTATACTTTTACATATTATGTTTTAAATATGTTTTAAATATGCTCGTTCTTTTTCTTATAAGATTTATGCCTTATGGGTTTCAGAAACTTGTAAATTCGTGTTTAAGCTGACCTCTAGGTTTTTATTCCTTGTTAAAGCATTTTACGTATTGCCATGGAAGCTGCACGGGTGTTTCTTAAGAGCTTTGGGTGTTCGACGAATTTGGCTGATGGTGAGGTGATGGCTGGTTGCCTAGCAGAAGCTGGATTTAAACTTGTTGATAGTGTTGCTGAAGCCGACATAGTCATTTACAACACTTGCGCTGTTAAGGGACCAACGGAAAACCGCATGATCGACCTACTGAAGAAAGTTCCTAAAGGGAAGAAGCTTCTCGTTGTGGGATGCCTCCCACTAATCAACTTTGATAGGCTATGCCGAGAAGCGAATTTTGACGGTGTTGCCGGTCCAGCACTAGGCGACAAAATAACTGAAATAGTTAATAGCGTTTTGAAAGGCGAGAAAGTTGTGGCTTTGGAAGGCGCTGACAAGGCTAAACCAGACTTAAGCCTTCCAAGGGTTCGCCTAAACCCTGTTGTGGGCATAATCCCAATAAGCTATGGCTGTTTGGGTTCATGCGCCTACTGCTGTGTTATCTATGCCAGAGGACGCCTAAGAAGCTACAGCATAAGAGAAATTGTGGAGCGCGTCAAAGCCGACTTGGCTGACGGTGTGCGGGAGTTTTGGCTCACATCGCAAGACACTGCCTGCTATGGGAGGGATGCTGGCACAAACTTGGCAGAGCTTATTGAGGCAGTATCCACCATAGAAGGCTATTTTAAATTGCGGGTTGGAATGATGACTCCTAACATGGCGCTGGACATCCTAGAAGACTTGATCAAAGCCTATAGGAACGAGAAGGTTTTCAAGTTTCTTCACCTGCCAGTCCAAAGCGGAGACGACAACGTCCTTAAAAGAATGCACCGCTTCTACACGGTAGTCGACTTCAAAAAAATTGTGGACGCCTTCAGAGCTGCATTCCAAAAAATTACAATAGCAACGGACATTATTTGCGGCTTCCCAGGGGAGGATGAAAAAGCCTTTGAAAGGACCCTAAGGCTGATAGAAGATGTTAAGCCCGACATAGTTAACGTATCAAAGTTTTTTGCGAGACCGCGAACCCCAGCCGCAGCCATGAGTGACACTGTTCAATTTCCAGAGATAAAGCGGAGAAGCGCCATGCTAAGTAGTTTGGCTTTAAAAATCACCTTGGAGAAAAATCGCGAATGGGTTGGTTGGGAGGGCGAAATCCTCATAGATGAGGCTGGAAAGGTTGCTGGTTCATGGATTGGTAGAAACTTTGCCTACAAGCCAATAGTTGTTAAAAGTGAGGAGAATTTGCTGGGCAAGGTTGTGCATGTTAAAATTTATGATGCTTTCCCGACGCATCTTGAAGGCGCATTATTGCATTGAAAATATTTATGTAATTTTTACAAGAAAAACGCATGAAAATGGTTAATTTTTGCCTTCCTTACTGACGATTTAGCTGAAAATTTATATACGCCCTTGTTTAATGCGTTAAGGAAATCGAAATGCAGCAAATCATCGACGAAATAAGCAGATGCCTCGAAGCTATACATAAAAAAATGAGCGAGAAGGATTATGCGAAGCTCCCTGCCATAAAAGTTCCAAGGGTTCACCAGTTCATTGTTGAGTCCACAGAGCTCTGTAACCCCGAAAGGATTTTTGTCTCCGACGATTCGCCTGAGGACATAGCCTACATTAGGCGGATGGCAATAGAAACCGGCGAAGAGAAACCCCTTGCTATGCCTGGACACACGGTTCATTTTGATGGACCCTATGACCAGGGGAGGGACCGGGAAGCCACAAAGTATCTTGTGCCGAAGGGAGACTACCTTAGCAAGGCTCTAAACCAAATTGATAGGGATGAGGGATTAGCCGAAGTTAGAGGATTACTTAAGGATTCGATGAAAGGGCGCACTATGATTGTCCGTTTCGTCTGCCTTGGACCGCCTAACTCCGTTTTCACGATACTTGGTGTGCAGTGCACAGACTCATGGTATGTCGCCCATTCGGAATACCTCCTTTTCAGACCGGGTTATGAAGCCTTCACTAAGGCGCATCCAGAAACCCGCTTTCTAAGGGTTCTTCATTCCAGCGGAAGGCTCAACGAAAACATGGTAAGCGTAGACCACGATAAGAAGAGGGTTTACATAGACTATACTGAGGACATAATCTACAGCGTCAACACTCAATACGCTGGCAACTCTGTAGGCTTTAAGAAGCTCGCCTTCCGCCTCGCCATAAGAAGGGCAAACCAGGAGGGTTGGCTTGCAGAGCACATGATGATCATGGGGGTGCATGGACCAGGCGGCAGGAAAACGTATTTTGCCGGAGCCTTTCCAAGTGCATGTGGCAAAACAGCAACCGCCATGCTTCCCGGAGAGACGATCCTTGGAGATGACATTGCCTACATACGCAATATTAATTCTGTGGCTCGGGCGGCAAATGCGGAGTGCGGAATTTTCGGCATCCTTCAAGGCATAAATCCCCATGATGACCCAGTGCTTTACAAGGTGCTCACGAGCCCATGTGAAGTCATTTTTTCAAATGTTTTGGTTAAGGACGGGAAACCCTACTGGCTTGGAATGGGCTGCGAACTCCCAAAGGATGGAATAAACTATACGGGTTATTGGTGGGAGGGCAAAAAGGACGAGAATGGTGAGCCTATACCGCCAGCCCACAAAAACGCCCGCTACACAGTCTCTCTAAAGGCGTTAGAGAACTGTGACCCGGAACTGGACAATCCGATGGGCGTCGAGTTGGGCGGAATAATGTATGGTGGACGCGACTCTAAAGCCTACGTGCCTGTCCAGCAGAGCTTCAGCTGGGAGCATGGAATAATCTGTTATGGGGCAGCCTTGGAAACCGAGACAACTTTCGCCATAGTTGGGAAGGAGGGCATACCGGAAATAAACATGATGAGCATACAGGACTTCATATCCATTCCCATGGGGCAGAACATAAGGAACAACCTAAACTTTGGGAGAAAACTCAAAAAGCCACCCATAATATTCGGAGTAAACTATTTCCTAAGAGACCTAAAAACAGGAGAGTATTTGAACTCGCCGAGGGACAAGCATGTTTGGGTTAAATGGATGGAGTTACGAGTGCACAATGACGTGGGCGCAAGAGTTGCCCCAACAGGGCTTATCCCCAAATATGAAGACTTGCATTTTCTTTTCAGACAAGTATTGAACAAAGAGTACAGCAAACAAGACTATGTTAAACAGTTCACCATTCGGGTGCCAGAAAACCTCGCTAAAATCGAGCGGGTTGAAAAGTTTTACAAGGAGAAGGTTGCAGACGTTCCAGAGGAACTTTTCACGATACTTAATCAGCAACGAGAACGTCTCTTAAAAGCAAGAAAAGAGCTTGGAGGGAACTATATTCAGCCGGAGCTCTTCAAGGAAGAATGACCGCCTAATAAGACTTGGCGATTATTAACCACATGTGTATTAACTATAAAGGAGTTTTAAACAGTGGATAGGAAAATTCCAAGAACCATGTCTACACAGCATCCGGACAATGTTTCTCTTCCAAGCTGGGTTGTCGGCGATGTTATTCAAGGTGATGCTGAAATTGACGAAGCCTATTTTGCCTATAGCCAGCTTGGCTGCATGGAAGTTATGTGGGATTCCGAAGGTAAAGATGCGGACACTCATGTTGTCAGAAAACTTCTAGGCAAGTACGGCGACTACTTTGGGGGGAAAGTGATTGGTGAAGATGTTTTCTTGACATATCGTGTGCCAAATCCGAGGGTTGAGGTGACGGAGAGAAAAATTCTCCTAGAATCGTTGGTTAATATCCCTGTGGCACATGATATTGCCAGCACTTTTTACAAGCGTGATGTTTCCCCAATTTTTGAGGTTATTCTGCCTTTCACAACGGTTGGTGATGAGCCTATATGGCTTTTGAGGTACTATGAGCGAACTATTGCTGGAGCTGAAAAAGTGGAGTTAAACGGTTCTGTTAAAGTTGAAGACTGGATAGGGGCCTTCAAACCGAAAACAATAGAAGTTATTCCCCTCATAGAGGATATGCCAAGCATACTCAGAGCCAACGAAATAGTTGAGCCCTACATTAGAACTGTTAAGCCGAAGTACTTGCGAGTTTTCATAGCCCGTTCTGACCCAGCCCTAAACTATGGACTAGTATGTGCTGTAATTTTATGCAAAATTGCCTTCTCAAAACTGAAGAGCTTGGAGAAGGCATACGGCGTAGAGATTTATCCCATTATCGGTGTGGGCACCATGCCTTTTAGGGGACACTTGTCGCCGGACAATTTGGAAAATTTCATGAGGGAGTATGCTGGAGTCTACACCGTAACCATTCAGTCAGCCTTAAAGTATGACTATCCAATTGAGGATGTTAAGCGCCTTGTTGAGCTTTTAAACCGGAGGCTTCCATGCGGCGAGCCCGCTGTGGTGGATTTGTCTGAGGTTGAAACTTTGAAGATGGTTTTAGCCAAGTTCATGACTACTTATCAAAGTGTTGTGGAGAAGCTAGCACCATTAATAAATAGTGTGGCAAACCATGTGCCCCAAAGAAGGGCTAGAAAACTGCACATAGGACTTTTCGGCTACAGTCGAAGCGTTGGCAGAGTCTCATTGCCAAGAGCAATACCCTTCGCTGCAGCACTTTATACGTTGGGAATCCCGCCAGAACTTATAGGCTTTAGAGCTTTAAACGATCTAAGTGAACTTGAATGGGAGACTCTAAATGGGCACTATGTGAACCTCAAGCAAGACTTAGAAAAAGCCGGTGCCTTTTTGTCGTGGCGCAACCTTAATATGCTAATGGACATGAACAGCCAAATATCAAAAATAGTGGGTGCCAGTGAGGAAGATTTTCGCTCTGCAACAGCCAAAGTCATTGAGGACCTTAAAGCCGTTGAGGAGCATTTTTCCATAAAACTTGGGCCGAGAAACTTAACACAGCAAAGATACGAAAACATGATCAACGATTTCCTGATAGCCTTCATAGAACAAAATAGACAAGATGCACAAAAATGCCTAGTTGAAGCTGCAAAAATCCGCAAGTGCTTAGGTTGACAGTCACGCTTTAGATAAATTATTTATGCTGATCCGTCCTTTTCTACTTCTTGGAGATGGAGTATTTGGTTGAGGAAAATCTTGTTGAGGTTGGAAGGGTAACCCACTACTTCACCAAGATTGGCGTGGCTGTTGTTGAGCTGAAGGCACCATTAGCCGTTGGAGACCGCATAGCCATAAAAGGGCCCACAACAGACTTCGAACAGGTTGTGGAGTCTATGCAGATTGAACATAAAAACGTGCAGAGAGCCGAAGCGGGACAAAGTATAGGCTTAAAAGTTATACAGCGCGTGAGAGAGAAAGACATAGTCTACAAAAAACTGTAGCTATTCAGTTCCTCCCCTTTTCAATAAATGTTTTCAATTTTAGACTGGTTCTTCCCAGTCTGTTTGGCAGCCGTTTTCAGGGATTAAAATCACCATTGCCCCGTCTGGCAGTTGCATTGCGGGGTCTTCTCTAACATTTATGGGTTTAGAATCGGCAGTGGCGTGAATTGCCACTTGCTTATAGAATCTCTTCTCATGTGGGTGATAAACCATCTGAAGCAAGCTTTCATATTTCTTAACAGGGAAAGCGCCTATCCTCCTTCTTATTTCCTGGTCCACGGCTTTAATGGCGTCTATTACGGAGGCTTCATCTTTTAGGGTTAGTTGAAAGGCTTGAGGAAGAAGCTTGTTTATTTCTCGTTGACGGACAATCACCGTGACTCTTTTCATCAACGTTTCTATGCTTTTAATTAACTTAACCGTTTTGTAAGGGTTTTCTCGTGCAGCTTTATTGCTGCAATTGTAAATGCTATGGCGAAGGCTATAACTGCTAAGAAGTCTAATGCCAGCGGGTAAAAGCCCTTGTTTAGGAAGAGTTGTCTAACCATGTCTGTGAAGTATGTTAGTGGAGAAATTGAGGCTATGACTGTTCCCCATTGGGGGAGCTGTTCTACTGGTATGAAGACTCCGCTTATGAAGACCAGTGGAAACTTGACTAGGGATGAGAGCATCATTGATGTGGCTGGTATGTCCGTTGGCGGGTAAGCTGAAAGCAACACGCTTAAGGCTGCAAAGCACAGGTTTGCAATTATCAAGCCTACGAGGAGCATTATGAAGTTTAGTGGCTGAATGCCCAAAGCTAATGTTAAGGCTAGCGGAATAACCGATATAATTAGGCCGAAGATGAAGGAGGAAAGCATATCCCCAACTATAATTGTCCATAGGGCAACTGGGCAACATAAAAGCCTCTCAAGGGTTTTTGAGCGGGTCTCCCAAGGCACAATTGAAGGACCAACAGACGTGGCTGTGAAAAACGTTGTCATGCCGATCAGTCCGGGTAAAACCTCTTTAAGCGGTATGTTCCGTCCAATAACGTAGGCCAAAGCCAGAAAAAGCGGAAAAACAAGCCCAAAAATGATGACGGGGCCTTTTGAGTAGTAGATTTTAATGTTCTTTTCAGCTATGACTAGGGAACGCTTAAACTGTTCTGTGAAGCTGTTCATTGGATGACTGCCTCTTTCCCCCTTATGAGTTTTAGGAAAACGTCTTCTAGGGATGGCATCATGGTGTTTAGGCTTAAAATGCGTAGGTTATTCTTTTTTGCATACTCCACTAGAAACGCTATTGCTGTGGATGGGTCAGCCGTGTAAATGCGCACTTTATTGCCTGCAGGTACAGCCTTGGTAATGCTTGGGTTTTCTGAAAATTCCTGCGTGTTTACGGTTTTGTTGAAAGCAACTTCAATGTATTGGAGTTCCATACTTTGGGCTCTGAGGTTTTCAGGAGTGTCTATGGCTGCTACCCGGCCATGGTTTATTATAGCTATCCTGTGGCAAAGCTGGTTTGCTTCTTCCATGTTGTGGGTTGAAAGGAAAACTGTTTTCCCATCCCTATTATATCGAATTATTTTTTCTCTTAGGAGTCTTGCACTTTCAACATCAAGTCCTGATGTTGGCTCATCTAGGAAAAGCACTTCTGGGTCGTTAACTAAAGCCATGCATAGTAGGAGCCTCTGCTTCATTCCTTTTGAGAAGGCTCTAACAAGCTTGTCCTTAACCTCGTATAATCCGAACTCTTTTAGAAGACTTGTGGCGTTTTCCCTGAGTTTTTGTGGTGGCACACCGTAAAGCTTGCCTATTAAGGCTAGGTTTTCCCATGCTGTAAGGTCCACATAGGCGTTTGAGACTTCTGGAACAACCCCGACACGCTGCTTTGCCTCAATAGGGTTTTTCAAAACGTCATATCCAGCCACAAAGGCTTTGCCCCCGTCAGGCTTTATTAAGCCAGTCAATATTCTGATGGTTGTTGTTTTTCCAGCCCCGTTTGGCCCTAAAAAGCCGAAGATTTCGCCTTTTTCGACTTCGAAGCTTATGTGGTCCACTGCCGTTACATCTTCGTAATGTTTTGTTAGTTCTTGAACTGCTATTGCATGCTCCACGTATAAAGGCCTCCTAGTGGGGTTCTTGCATGCCTAAAACAACCATTTGCTCTTTGCATCTTATCCCTCTGGAAATGTTTGCCGGAGCAAAAACCATTTCGCCAGCCGACAAGTCGGCTTTCTCGTCGCCCACCGTAAATGTTCCTGAACCTTCAACAATGTAAAAGCACACGTCATAGGGTTCTGGACGCGGCGGAATCTCTTGATCTCTCTCAAGGCAGACAAGCACAAGATTAAAGCATCGTGTTTTGAGCAAATCCTTCTTTACGCGTCTACGTTTTTCCATAGTGTCCAATAATCCTTTGTCCTCTGAAAATTGCACCAGCCTTTTCATATTTATTACATCCATTTTCCATAACCTTTTCAAGTTTTAAATAGGAAAAGAGGAGAGGGGTTGGCGTTTTAGTGTTTTAGTGTTTTAGGGCTTCTAACCGTTTGTTAATCTTCTCTAGCTCTTTTGTTAGGGCTTCTTTGTATTCTTCCAGCATTTTTATTTCTTCTTCAACGTCCATCATTGGCCATGGGAGGTCCATGCGCATGTGCTTGTGTTCATGTCTATGCTCGTGGTGTGGATGATGCCTTTCCATTCCACAACAACAGCATCTACACATTTCCTTTCTCACCTCCTTCTTTCACGGATTTTTCAAAATTTTCATGATAGAAGTTTACAAGGTCTTCAAACAGCCTTTTGCGTTTGACTATGGATGCAAGTCCCATTTTTAGGGCTTCAACACCTTTGTCTGTCAGCCTATAAACACGTCTGTCTGGTCCTCCTTCGACCTTCTCCCATTTTGACTCTAGCAGGCCGCGTTCCTCCATCCTTCTTAGGAGCGTGTAAATCGAACCGGGCTCAAGCTTGTGGCATCCTTGGCTTCTCTCCTCGATTTCTTCTAGGAGTTGGTAGCCGTGCATTGGCTTTTCATAAAGCACTCTCATTATTAGGAATTGTATCCATCCTCGTTCTGGGTATTCGTGCCAGCATCCGCAATGGCTTCTTGGTCCACACATTTTCAATCGCATATAGATAACAATGTTACATATATAAGTGTTACGCGTTAAAAACAATAAATTTAAATTCTTGAATATGAAGTGTGTACTGAGGAATCGAAATGAACGAAACAAGAGAGGGCAAAGCCCAATGCGACCATGAATGGAAGGCCGAAGGACTAACAGAGGACAAGTCCCACGTTAAGCTTGTATGTGTGAAATGTGGAGCCAAAAAGGAGATAGAGCTCTTCCCATAAATAGGGAATACCATTATTCAGAGGAGCACGACAATGCAGCCAAAAGAAGGCTCAGGCGGCGAGGGCGTTGTAAAGCTTAGAAGCTGGGCTGAGTTTAAGCAGCTAGCCGAAAACCTAAAGCCGAAAGCCATAGTCTACAACATTGAGCAGAACGGCTTGTCACCACAAAGAGAACTGACCAATTTGAGGCTTATACTGCCAGCTGGACCAGCCTACTATGTTTTGATAGATTCTCCAAGGGGTGGTGAAAGGCTAAAAGAGACGGGTATCGCGTTAAGAAGGGACTGGAAGGGAAACCTTTACCTGGAAGAGGAGGATGTGATAAAATTTCTTAAGGAACAGTTTAAGCGGAACGACCTAGTTATATGCTCATACTGGACAATTTAATGGTAAAATATGTTAAATTTAACGCAATTTTCCACGCGAAAGATAATTTCAAAACGATAAATTTAAATATCTTAATATGTCATTTCTGCCCATGGTGAAAGTGTATGGATGAAAGGAAATTGCCCAGATTCATAATGTGTTTCTGCACTGGTGAATGTCCAGGGTTTGCAAAGTTGGAATTGTGGAAGCTTATAAACTTTGTCAGAAACGAGCTTGACGTGGAATACGCCATCGTCCATCCCCAGCTGTGCGTCACCGACGGGGACAACTTTTTCAGGGATTATTTGAAGGAGACGGATAAGGATAAAATATTTATTATAGGCAGATGCGACCCGAGAATGCAGAGGAAAATGTTCAAGGACGCCTTTGCAGAAAAAGGCTTAGACTTTGACAAGCAAGTGATTTCTCTGGATTTGAGGAACATGGAAACGTCTGAGGCTATGAAAAAGGTTGAAGAAGCCGTGAGAAAGGTGGTTGGCGCCTAAAATGGGCGAGGAAAAGAAGGAGAAGTACCTTGCCGAAGAACGATACTATGGACCGAAAGTTATGGCTCCGCAGAATCCCTTCGGACTGCCGAGAAAAGAGATTAAATGGTACCCGACAATTGACTACAGCAAATGCGACCCAAAGGTGTGCGATTACTTCTGTGTTGACTACTGCCACATGAGAGTATATAAGCGTGTAGGCGACAAAGTGGTTGTTGACGATCCATACAACTGTAATGTTCCAAGCCAATCATGCGCCCCGCGCTGTCCAACAGGAGCCATAAGCTTTCCATCGCAAGAGAAATTAAAGCGTCAGCTTAGAGAGCTGAGGAAGAAATATGGATACGCCACAACCAACCCCTAACCAATGGCGTTTAACTGTCACTTTTAGAAGATGAGAAGCTTGAGCCAGGAGAAGACGTATCTAGGGATACCGCGAAAAGAAATTAAGTGGTATCCGACAATTAACCATGAGCTCTGCACGGGTTGCGGAATCTGCGTTGAATTCTGCCACGAGCATGTTTATGAAAAGCAAGGAGATAAGGCAGTGGTTGTAAGACCCTATGACTGTCTTGTAGGCTGCGAGTCATGCAGACCCCGCTGTCCAGTCGGCGCCATCAGCTTTCCATCTAGGCAGGAACTTAAACAGATGCTTAGAGAATTAAGAGAGAAATATGGATACCGTTAAGGCTTAACTAATCCCGGCTTAAAAATTGTTTCAATAATTTTTGGGTTTGCAATGCTATAGTAAACCCATTTTCCCTCTTTTCTGCCTTTTACAAGTCCCGCGTTTTCCAGTATTTTCAAATGATGGGAAGCCGTGGGCTGTGTTAGGTCTAGTGCTATCATGACTTCGCATACGCACATCTCTCTAACATCCAAAAGTTTCAGAATTCTAAGCCTAGTAGTGTCTGCCAACGCCTTAAAAACCCTGCAAAGCCTCTCTGCTTCATCAGCACCCGCCACTTTATCCGCAAGCTCTCTTAACTCCACCGCATATTTCGCCGGGTCCCCATGAGGGCAAAGTCCAGAACTTACAAGCCGCATAAGCCTTTTATCGATTTTAGATTCGGACATTTGATGGTTCCCGAAGTTATGTAGTGAAATTAAAATATTTAAATATGTTTTTAAAAGCCCATTACATCAGCTTTATGGGATTCATCATCTTTTCTATCTGAAGCTTATTCATGGAGTATTCGCTAGAATTCAGTGGTGAACAGTCCTGCAAGGTTTTTTCACCGTTTAAGAGTTTAGCCGCGAAAGCGAAGCAGCTTTGTTCGCCGCACATCCTGCAATTTGTTTTTGGCAATAGCTCATAAATCTTGACCGGGGTTAGCTCTTTTTTAGCTTGAACTATCTCTGGGCTTGGCTTTCCATGGGTTTTCAAGTATATTAATGCGCGGTTTATCAGCCGCCTAGCCTCTTCGATGAGCTGGTCTGCCTCGCTCCGGTCTTTAACATAGGTCATGGCTATTTTGCCGTTGGCAAAAATTGTTATCAGATGCTGCTGATGCATGTAACTTAACGCGCCAAGCTTTTCAGAATACTTCGCATTTGGAATAGCCAAATAAAGGATTGGCAAAACATCCTCTAAGGGCTTGTCAGCCTGAGCCAAAAACTTAATCCTTTCAGGATCAGCAGTGCAAGGCGAAATCTCCTTAATCTCAATCTTTTTAACAAGAATATCTGCGAACAAAAGTTCCTCGAATTCCCCGCTCATTTCTTCATTCCTTTGTAGAACGCGAAATCAGATTTCCAGTTTTATTGGTTGTATCATCTTCTCCAATTGTTCCCTATTGGCGCTGTATTTTTGCTGTTGGATTTGAGTGCATTCTTTTAGGGTTTTTTCTCCGTTTGCAAGTTTTACAGCGAAGGGGAAGCATCCCTGTTCTCCGCATTCCTTGCAGTTTGTTTGGGGCAGATGCTTGTATATTTCAAGGGGGTTAAGCTTTTGCTTGGTGTCCACAAGCTTGGGGTCTGGGGAACCATGCTTCTCGTAATATTCAAAAGCCTTATCCAATAAACCCTTCAGTTTTTCTAGGAGTTTTAATGCTATTTCCTCTCTTAAAACGCATCCGAGATTAATCCTTCCAGAAGAGTAGACTGTTACAAGTTTTCCGTCCAAAAGGAATGTTACGGAGCCGAAGGCTTTTGCATACTGCGAATGCGGGACAGCCAAATAAAGTATGGGGATTATCTCGTTTAACGGCTGACTCGCCTGAGCTGTGATTTGAAGTTTTCTAGGCTCTAGGAGGCATGGTGTTTTTTCCGTGATGCGAATTTCATAAACCATGATTCTAGTCACTACAGCTTTGCTTCTTTCATGACTACTTCTGCTATTTTCTTTACATCTGCCTCATATATGTCCAATGTAGGCACTTTCTGAAGGTATTTTGATATGTCAATTTCATAGTCTATTCTTTTACCGGCTTTTTCCAAAACCTTTGAGGCGCATCTGTTGCCGCACCCGTTTATAACTATGTTTTTCATAGCTTTCTCTGCGATTTCCAAATAGGGTTTTGAGCCTGCTGCCACTGCCGTTGTGCAGCACATCCTCGCCTTATCCAAGTTTGTTAGTAAGACGCCTACCGCATGTCCTATTTGGCCAACGTTTGCCGCTCCGTCGCAAACCCAGATAACGTTTTCGTGTTCAGCAACCTTATAGCACAAGGGAAGAATCTTTGGCTGAACTGCCATATCTATTTCTCCATAATCGCCTTTATAATTAGTTCCTTAGCCTTCCTTATGTCTTCTTGGGAAATGTATTTTTCAACACCTAAACCCTTTCCAATGTCCGTGTGCAAAGCCACCTTCTTCATGCCTATATCCCTAGCAAGAACAATGCTCTTAGCTATTTTGAAGCCGGCAGCCTCTATGGTTTTTCTGGCGCATTCAAAGGGGCAACCGTCCACCGTTATTATTTTCTTTGCAGCCTTCGACTTGCCCAAAACGGGCTTTACGCCAAGCGGCACCGAGGGCAAGCATCCAATGGCCACTTTTTCTAGACCCAATTCCTTAACCACTTCTAAGCATGCCAGCGCGCTTGTTAGTCCAGTGTTTGACAATCCTCCAAAACATGAGAACAGTATGTTCTCGTGGGTTGGCATTCCCTCTTGCCATTCTCCCTCTTTTGACATTACCCTTTCCTCCTTTAAACCAACTCTTCAATAACCTTTTTTGAAAGCGCATCCACCAAATCTGCATTAACAGCATCTATTACACGAAACACAGCAGGGTCGCTTACAAAATAGAACCTTCTGTTTCCATGCTTCCTAAACTTCACAAGCCCACAACTTTTCAGAATTGCCAAATGCCTAGAAACAACTGGCTGAATTACCCCTACATAATGGACGATTTCACAGACACATCTCTCGCCCCCACGCAAACATTCAAGAATCCTAAGCCTCACCGGGTCGCCAAGCGCGTTGAAAATTTTGGCCCTAAACTTTTCCATGTTTTTCATTGTTGGATGCACGCTTGAAACAAAGTCTATAACAATATTTAAATATTACTTTATTCTATCTCAACTTTCCATGGTGAAAATGGAATGAAAGAAGTTAAAGTTGAAGTAATAGGGCCTGATCCGCCATGCAGTCGTTGCCAAGCAGCAAAATGGGCTGTAGAGAAAGCCGCTGAAAAACTTAAACAGGCGGGCATTATGGTGAACATTGAAAAGGCTAACATAATGTCAAAGGAGGTTGTCCAAAAATACGGCGTCTTGGTTTCGCCAGCCATAGCCATAAACAACACCGTCAAGATCATGGGGCGGGTTCCAAGCCCAGAGGAAGTTGAAAAGCTGATAATGGAAGCAGCCAAATAGAAGGCGAAAAACTCATGGAAGAAAAGACTAAGAGGGCTATTCGGGCAGGCATAATCCTAGCCTTTGTAATAGTTGTTATAGGTCTTCTAATTTACAGCCGAATACAAGCTTATTCTTTGGCACCCACTTCCACGCCTATTGAGCTTCGTGGCTACCCATTGTGGGCTATTCCGCTGGTGTACCTTTATGACTATTTCAGCCATGGAACCATATGCCTGCTATTTGCGTTTACGGTTGCGGGCTTAATCTACGAGTTCGTTCCAAAAGAGGCTATAACAAAATATATGGGAAGCAGCAGAGCGGTTGGCTACGCCCTAGCCCTTGGAATAGCACCCTTCCTAACAGTTTGCTCCTGCACCATGGTTCCATTGTTCGGCGGAGTCCTATACGCTGGCGCAGGTATAGGCCCAGCCATAACCTTCCTTTTAATGGCTCCGGCATCCAACATACTTGCAATTCTGCTAACTGGCGAACTTATTTCATGGGAGCTTGCAGGCGTCAGAATAATAGCTTCCGTCACTGTGGCGCTGGTCGCCGGCATAGTCATTTCCAAGACTCCCTGGGGCAAAGCCGTTGAAAAGGAACATAAAATAAACAACGCAGCCTCAGCAACAGCCAAAGTTGAAATTGTAAAGCCTCCATTAGACGAGAGGCTCTGGGCAGCCCTAAAATTTGGAGGCTACCTAGCAAAGCAAATCCTACCATACTTTATTCTGGGACTAGTTGTCGTAAGCTACTTGGAAGCTTTTCTGCCGGAAGAAATTATAAAGACTTATTTGACAGGCGTTGGCGGTGTTCTCCTAGCTTCAGTGCTTGGCGGACCACTATACACGCCGACTCTTGTGGAAATAGTCCTGGGAAGAGGCATATGGGTCAGAGAAGGCGTGATTCTCTCAAAGGGTGCCTTGCTTAGCTGGCTTATGGGACAACCCTACGACTTCGCTAATGCTATGGCTGTTTCCAGAATAGCTAAATGGAAGGTTGTAGCCACATACGTGATAATAGCTTGGGCTGGAAGCGTAACCTTTGGATTACTGTACGGCTTTTTAAGCGGGTCGCTATAGCCCATGACCAGCGAAAACGATTTTGGAGTAAAGCGGCCTTGCCCATGCGCCCAAGAGGCAGTAGACGCCTTAAAGGCTGTTCAGCCAATAAAAGAGGGCATGCTAAAAGAAGTGCAGTGCAAAGGCTGCGGCAAAACCTTCCTAACAAACTTTGAAACGGAATACTGCTATGACTGTCGCAAAAAATTGAAGGCGGAGGCGTGAAAACGCATGACATTGGCTAGGGCTTGCACCCCATGGTACCCAACAATCTTCCCAGAAAAATGCGACGGTTGTGCACCCTACGGCAAGCCTCGCTGCGTGGAATACTGCCCCAACGGCGTATTCGCCTTCATAAACGGCAAGGCTGTTGTTGCGAACCCCCACAAATGTGTTAATGGTTGCACTGCATGCGAACCTCTATGCCACAAAAAAGCCATAACCTTCCCAAAACCCCACTACGCTACATCACCAATGAAAACCGAAGAAAAAGGCTTACTGAGAAAAACAACCTGCAAGAAATGCGGCAAAGTCTTCTGGACAAACCGCGAGAGCGACCTGTGCTTCGACTGCGAAAGCAAACGCTAACCTAAAGTTGCTTAAGCCTATAGCCCCACTTTTTGTTTATTACCTCAAGCTTTTCCGAAAGCCTCTTAGCCCTATCCTCTGCTTCTTCGAAAAGGACAGCCCACTCCCGGCGTTTAACAAGGTTTGTCAGCTTCTCAATGTTTGAAGGTATTTTTTCCATGGCTGCCACCCACTTCTTAGTCACATCATCATCGCCACTTACAATTTCTAGGGCTTCTTCTGGACAGAACTCAACGCATTGAGGTCCCTCTGGCTTGTCCTTGCACAAGTCGCAGACTAGGACGGAAGTCTTGTCGGGATGGAGCGAAATCCCACCGTAGGGGCAAGCCTGAATACACCAGCCGCAGCGGTCGCATTTAGCCTCATCAATGAGGATGAAGCCCTCCTCAGACTGGGTTAGGGCTTTTCTGGGGCAAGCTCTGACGCATGGGGCATTTTCGCAGAACCGGCATGTTAGGGCTAGGTTGAAGGCTGGTGTTAGGCGTATAACCCTAATCCTAGACCTTAAAGGATTCCAGAGGGGCTCATTCTTTTCTAAAACGCAGACGTACTCGCATAGGCTGCAGCCCGTGCACTTGGCTGGGTCAACCGCCACAAACTTTCTTGAAACAGCCTTAGCCATGAACGGCATCTCCATTAAGTTTGGGTTAAATGTTCTCATACAAACCCATTTTTATAATTTCCCTTTCCACCAGCCTAAACCCAACATGGCTAAAGCACAACTCCTATTTTCTCACCAAGCACCAACCTCCTCCCCGTAAAGCTTGCCGAATAAGCGTAAACTTCCACTCCATCCTTTGCAGCTGTGCGGAGGGCTCTCCCAAACTTTGGGTCCAAATCATCATTAGGCTTAAACACGTGGGCATCGTCCCCCTGAACAACAAAAAGCACAGCAGCCCTATACCCATCCCTCAAGGCTTTGACAAGCTCCAAAACATGTCTAGCCCCTCTCTCCGTTGGGGCATCCGGGAACATTGCAATCCCATCCCGCACAAGAGTGCAGGACTTAACCTCCAAAAGGCAAGGCTTAAGCCCAAGCCCTTCGAGAAGAAAGTCAAACTTCGCACATCCATAACGTTGTTCCGGCTTGACTTCTTTGTAGCCAGCGAATTCCGGCAAATCGCCATTTTTCAAGGCTTCGTAAACAAGCCTATTAGGGAGACGCGAATCAACAGAAACCATCGTGCCGCCGTGGTAAACGCCAACAATGTCATAAAGTGTTTTTCTTCCACTGGCAAAAACTTCTTTTAAAATAACCTTCGCGCCATGAAAAAGGAGTTCGCTGAGCCTTCCGGGGTTGGGCAAAAAGCATTCTACAATTTTCCCGCCAACTTCCACCTTTGCTGAGAAACGGGTTAGCCGCTTCCTAAACACACCTTCTAAGGTATTTCCTTCAATTTCAAAGAAGGTGGGCAATCTAATCCACAACCTTGAATTAGACACGCTGTTTAGCTTAAATCTTATACCGTCCCGCATTTTCATGCATACGCCGACAATCTTTTCGAGCAGAAATCTAGAGGGGAGGGGGTAGCGAAAATGAAACTGCTGTGCAACCCATTTTCCCCGCAAGTATGATGCCTCACTAGGGGATTATTTCACAACCAACATACTTCAAAAAATTGAAATCCTCAACCCTTATCCTACCAATCCTAATTAGCTCCCTAATTCTGGGCAACTCGCCTAAAATGGCGTCAATCATGTTCTCAACAGTCTTACAAACAAGCCGATAGGCTTCAGGCTTCCAACGCTTCGTTACATTGGCGTATAGGCATCTGCCGCCACAGAGGTTAAAGATTCTGCAGCTTGTGCAGGGCTCACCAACAAAAACTTTCCTAAGCCTCAGCGGATCCGCAGTGCTAATATGTCCCAAGTAGAAGTCCCGCATGCCCCACATGCTTGGACAAGGCACAATATGCCCATCCGTCTGTATAGCATAATTAATCCAACCAGCGCCACAACGTAAAAGCGCTTTTTCCTCTCCAAACAGCAATGACTGAGCCACACCCAAAAAGGGGTAAAGCCTCAAAACAATGCCACGCCTTTCCATTTGGTCAACCCAAAACTTGACAAGGCGGCGGATTCCAGGATTATAGCTTTTCTCGCTCCACTTTTTAAAGTTCCGCCTATCAAAGTCGCTCCAAAAGCCGGCGTTAAGCTGCCAATGAATAGAAGAGAAGGCAAAATCATCATTATTTAAAAGCCACAAAACCTGCTTGTAAATGTCCGTCTCTTCCATAACCGTCATCCGAGCAATAATCTCACCTCTAAAGCCCCGCTGCCTGACAAGCCTCAAATTGTCTACGACTTTGCGGAAAACACCAGCCCCACGATAATAATCTGTTAAGGCTTCATCACCATCAACCGAAACCAAAACAACACTAAAACGGTTTAGGTAGGCGGTCTCCAAACGGTCCAAATGCAAACCATTCGTCTGAACAACAAAACGCCTCGCCTTAACACAGTCCATTATACGCTTAACATCTTCTAGGCATAGCAGAGGCTCACCACCATAAAAAATCAAAACACAATCCGGATCAAGCCCACAAAAACGCTCCAACAACCCCAAATCATAGCCTATACGCCTAGGCAAAGAATAATCAACACTAAAATCGCTAAAATCAACATCAAAATCTTCTACTGCTTCACCAAAACAATAACGACACTTAAGATCGCAATCAGTCGTCAACATAACATGAAAGAACATACCGCCACCACAGAAAAGCAAAAGCTTACTAGCCTTTGGTAAACTTTTCCCTAACCCTCTTAGCCTTCTCAATATAACTCCTAAGCTCCCGCTCACGAAGCGTCTTCTCAGGCAAAGTCTCAGGAGCAAACATCAAAGGAACAACAGCCAAAAACAAGAAAAAGCTAGCCAAGGAGAAAGCAGTGTAAATACTTATCGATGTAATATATGGCTCAATAATTAGTTGAACAAACCATGAAAGTAAGAAAGGTAGACCGCCTAGTAGATAAAATTTATCTTTTAATAGATTACCGGACAAGTCTCCCCACAAAGTTAGGAAAAATAAGACAACAAAAATCCCCCAAGCCATTGAGTCAATAACCACGTAAAGGTACCAGAATGCCTGAACATTCGGAAATATCCCTAAAAAAGCATATCCAATACCTAGCATTATAAAACCTATAATTGCCATAATCTTTCGCCCAAACTTGTCAGTTAGAAAACCGTTAATGATAGCAAAAATGCCGCTTAAGGCTAGTTCTGAAATCATAGCAAAATCAAAAAATACGTTTCCAAAGAAATTTTTCAAAATTGGGGCTTCTAACGAGTTTATTAAACAAAACATGATCCATGGGATTAAGTACAACATAAATTTTCTCTCACGTAAAATAAAAGATACTCCGGGGCTCTTGATTCCTTGTACCATGCCTAAATCTTTCTTGAGTAGGCTGGAAAGAATAAGGTTAGATATTAGCCAAATTGTAAACGCTTGGATTCTCGCTGAATAAACAAGCACATTGAACAAAAGGGCTTGACCAAAAAGGCTAACATTAAATATAAACGCTAACAACCCGCCTAGACGCCCACGCTTTTCTATGGCAACTGATTCCGCAAATAAAGCTAAACATGACGGTATCCCCAGTCCTACCGCAATACCCCAACAAAGGGAAAAGATAGCCAACATAGAACTAGATGCTTGTTCAACCCATACGGAAGTAAAAGAAAAAATTAAGATCATTAATAATAGCCATAAATAGATAAGTTTCTTGCGGCTAATAAGTTCGTTAGATAAGTGAGCCCCAATAAACATTGATATACCGACACTTATATAAAAAACTCCGGATGCCATGAGCTTTTCAAGATAAGAAAATGCGAGACTAGTAGCAATTCCAGTTAGAGCATCTGAGATGATATAAAAACAAGTGAAGGCTGTCGTAGCCAAAAGAAAGGAAATGAAATATTTCCTTAATGAATTTTCATTCCTCTTATCAGAACCAAACTGTAACATTTTTGTGCAGCGCTCACTCCTATGCTGTATTCGGAATATACTAATTAAAATTTTGATGTGAATGTGAAGCACAAAGCTTTTATGCTTATGTGTTGTACAAATATACACGAGGGGGATGAGATGAGAAAGGCTTCAATTGAATCGGCAAAAATAAGAAAACGACAAAAACCAGTGCGGATATACTTTTAAAAAGGGAAAATAAAAAACAGCTATCAAGTTCTACTAACTTATAATATCTTCTAGTGATGCATTAATTAGAAGTTCGAGGTTCTGTACTGCTTTATCCTGCAATTTGCTAAGTGATTTTGAGGCTTTATGTTTTAGTTTTTCAAGATATTTTTTTATGTCAGAAATTTCTTGTGTCTCATAAATTATCTCTATCAACTTACTAGCATCGCTTTCATCTATAACTTCTTTACGAAGAACTTGCAATGTTTTAGAGCGATAATTCTTATTTTGGAGCGCGAAAAGCAATGGAAGCGGTAAGCATTCAAATTTAATCCTGCTTGTTAGTTCAGCGGGTTCAAAAATATCAACAAAATCTGACCGAAGGGCCAAGAGGGTCCCTAGACATTTTCCATAAGTAGTTAAGATTTTAATCTCCTTTACTGAACCTTTACCAAAGATGGACCCTATCTGCATGTGTCCTTCGATGTCAGAAGCTTTTTGCTCCAAAATTTTAAGATATTCCGCTGGTTCCACATTCCATTTATCACTTTTCAACATGCTTTCTTGTATGTGGGCATCTATCACTTCGAAAAGAAACTTCTTTACGGCATCATTGATCAATTTTTTCTTGTTTAGTGGTAGTTTTCCTGTTACTTTATGAAGGTGGTTGAAACCTTTAACTAGGAGGGCATTCCCGATTAGTAGGGCTGTTTCTTCGCCGAATTTTCCGTAAAGGGTTTCTTTTGAGCCTTTTTTGGTGGATTTGTCTATTATGTCGTCGTGAATGTCCATCGCAGCGTCTATGAATAGCATTGCCGTTTGTAATGGAACAACTTCTTCTGCTTTTCCGCCGACAGCCTCATAAGCAAGGGCTAGGATCCCGGGGCGAGTTGTGTCATTCCATGTTGACACGTAATACTGTAAGGCTTCATTTGCTTTTTCACATCTAAATTTTTCTTGTAAAATTAGTTCCTTGGCATTTTTTAGCGCCTTTTCACTTTTCGCTTGCAAAATTGCCAAAGCTTTTTCAGCTAATCTTTTATTTGCCATTTTAACATTCCATATTTAAAAGCTGTTTTTGCATCTTAAATAGTTACTGAATGAATAAACCATTAATGTATTATCAGCTCTTAAAATCCTAAATGGAGTAATATGTTTTCACATATTGTTTGAAGCCATGTGAAGAACGCCAGTTTCCCATAGAATTTTGAAAAGCTTCTAGCTCTGTAACATAATTCATCGCCATAATCGCTTCTCCAGTAGTTCTCGAAAAGTTTTACATCTCTGTCTAAGATTGCGGTAGCGCATAGAAATCCGCCTCTCATTGCACAGTATATTCCTACGCCACCTATAGGGTCTACGTGGCCTGCTGCATCGCCTATTAGTGCCCAATTTTCACCGCAACATGGCAGTTTGTAGAATTTTTCGTCCCATATTATGGGGATTAGGTGGCTGAAAAATTCTCCCCGGAAGGGCTTTAATCTTTCTCCGGCTGGGTTAGAGGTTATGAAGTTTTCAAGTGAATGGCGCAATTTCTTTCCGCTTTCCATGCTTCCTATGCCTATGTTGATGCTTGATTTTTTGGGAAATATCCATATGAAGCCCATTTTCTGCACATACTTGTGCGAGTAGTATAATTCAGCAGTGTTTTTGGAGAAGGCTTTTTCTATGTAAGTGCTTGGGCAGGCGAAGTTGTAGCCTACCGTTGTGGCTAGGAAATGTTGGGGAATTGGTCCTAAAACCTGCCTTCTTACTAGGGATGGACAACCATCAGCACCTACAAGAACTTTGACTTTTACTTGTCTATTTTTGTCTGTTTTTAAAGTCCACCCATCTCTATTCTTCGCTATATTGGTTACCCTTTCTCCGAAAAAATTTACACTTCTATTTTTTAAAGCCCTTTGTAAGAGATAATAATCAAAATTTTTCCTTGAGACAAGGTATCCAGACGGTTTAAGGAGCAGTTTTACTTTAAATCCGAATCGCTCGGCCAAAATCCACTTAACTTCATTTTCTATAAGTTCTTCTGGAACTTCAAATTCTTCTATGACCCGATAATCGATGAAGCCTCCGCATGGCTTTTCCCTTGGATGTGAGGGGTCAAAAAGTGCCACATTAACACCTGCCTCTCCTAAGACATGCGCGCATGTGGAGCCAGCGGGTCCAGCACCAACTATGCCCACTTCAAAATTTTTGTCTGGCGTTTTTATCCACCTAGCAATTTTATCTGTAATTTTAAAATTAACTGTGCAATGCCTAAAAGTCTAACCGTCTATCCCATTAACTCCTTAATTGTGGCGTTGTATGTTTCTATGTATGTTTTTCCCTTTTCTGTTGCAGCGTATACTTTTCTTGTGCGTTTTCCTTGTTGTTGTTTTTGGCTTTTGATTAGCCCTTTGTTTTCCAGTTTCCGTAACAGCGGGTATAGGGCTCCGTGGCGTATTTTCAGTCCTGAGAAGGCTTCTATTTGCTTTTTTATTTTGTATCCCCATGCTGGTTCTTTGTTTATTAGTGTTAGTATTTGGATGTCTAGTAGGTTTTTGGTTATATGTTGAACAATTTCTTTTTTGAGGTTTTCTTCCATGGTTTTTGCCTTTTGTGTTCTGTTTTTGACTTATTTTTGTTGAGCTTATATGGATTATGCATGTTTTGGAATAGTTGGCTGTTATGCTTTTGTTATGCTTTTTTATGCTTTTGGTAAGCGTGAAGCTTTATATTTTTGTTTAGGCTTTATAGAGTCTTGAGATATGTCCAAAATTGGACATATCGTATCCTAGTCTAACAGAAAAACTGTTAGACAAAACTACAGAAAAGGATGGGGAAAAACCGTGGTGAACAACTCGAAAGAGGTTCAGGTTAAACTTATGAAGGGCCTCCTAGACCTTATAGTCCTCCAGTTTCTAAGCGCCCAGCCCATGCACGGCTACCAGATAATAACAAGGATCCGCAAAAACTTCGGCGTATACTTTGGCCCAAGTACAATCTACCCGCTTTTAAACGCCTTGGAAAAGAGCGGCTATGTGAAAAGCGAGTGGGACATGTCAAATGAGAGGCCCAGGAAAGTTTACAAGCTAACGGCTGAGGGGCAAAACCTCCTGAACTTTACTGAGGATTCGCTTAACTTCATATGTAAGAAGATTGGCGCCACAGGAATCCCGAAAGGGTCGGTGATTGGCGAGGACTTGGCGCAGCCGGCTTTGCACTCCCTCCTTAAGAGGGTTGAGAAGCACAACCACGGACTCAGCTTATAAAATCTGCCCCGGTTAGGCTTAGTCCTCAGAGGGGAGAAGGCCCGGAAAATCAGAAAAGCCAGCATGCTTTTTATCTGTCTTTCACGTTTTCTGGTTTTTGTGTGGTGTTTGTGAAGGCCGACATTCTAATTTCTGGATGCACCATTTTGCCTATGAAAAAGGACAGTGGTATTGACATTATTGAGGATGGCGCCATAGCCATAAAGGGTGGGGAAATAGCTTTTGTTGGGAAACGCGAATCCGCAGTTGGCATATCTGCGGATAAAAAGATAGATGCCAAAGGTAAGGTTGCGCTGCCAGGGCTTATAAACTGCCACACTCATGTGGCCATGACCCTTTTTAGGGGTTTAGCCGAAGACAAGCCCTTAGACGTTTGGCTGCGGGAGACTATTTGGCCCTTAGAGGCGAAGTTGACGCGGGACGATATTTATTTTGGGGCACTTTTGGGCTGCTTGGAAATGCTGAAGAGTGGAACAACATGTTTTGCAGACATGTACTTCCACGAGGATATGATTGCAAGGGCTGTTTCTGAGAGCGGTTTAAGGGCAGTTTTGGCCGAAGGCATAATTGAGGCTGGAGATAGGGCGCGTGGCGAGGAAATGCTGAATGCTAGTGCCAGATTTGCCAAGTCTTTTAACGGGTATGCCGATGGAAGGGTGAAAACAATGCTTGGGCCCCATGCGGCTTACAGTTGCAGTCAAGAACTTCTAGTAAAAGTTAGGGAGAAGGCCCTAGAGCTTGGGATTAGCGTCCACATCCACTTGGCGGAGTCAGAAGAACTGTTCAAGGATTATAAGGAAAGGTATGGATGCGGCAGCGAAGTTGAATTTTTAGACAAGCTTGAATTTTTCAGTGGGCATGTTCTTGCAGCTCATTGCATCAATTTATCTGAAAGCGACATGCATGTTTTGGCAAATCGTGGCGTAAATGCTGTTTATGTGCCTGTTGCAAACATGAAGCTTGGGCTTGGCGCTGCGAGGGTTAAAGAACTCCTTGGGTTGGGCGTTAATACGGCTTTAGGCACGGATGGGCCGGCGAGCAACAACACCCTTGACATGTTTGAAACCATGAAGTTTGGGGCCTTGCTCCAAAAGTTTGTTTATCGAAAGCCCGAAGTGCTGTCCGCCCGTGAAGTCTTGGAGATGGCAACTATAAATGGGGCTAAAGCTTTAGGGCTTGAAAAGAGCATAGGCTCTTTGGAAGTTGGGAAGAAGGCGGATATAATCCTAGTCGACCTTTCAAAGCCCCATCTGAAGCCTTTGCACAATGTTTACGCAAGCATATTGTATTCTGCTAGGGGAAGTGATGTTGACACGGTAATAATTGATGGAAAAATTTTGATGGAGAATAGGGTTGTTAAAACTTTGGATGAGCATGCCGTTGTCGAAAAGGCTGAAAGACGTGCTTTCGATTTATTGTCACGTAATCTTTAAGTAACCGCCAATCAACTGTGTTTATTTCACGTAAGGAATAAAGAATGGCGCCGATAATTCGCATGGTGAACCTCACAAAAAAGTTTGGGGATTTCACGGCAGTTGACCATCTAAATCTTGAGGTGGAAGAGGGCGAAATTCTCGGCCTTCTAGGTCCAAACGGCGCTGGGAAAACAACAACCATTCTTATGCTTGCAACTGTTATAAGGCCTACTGAGGGAACAGCCATCGTTGGAGGCTATGATGTTAGGAAAAATCCGGACAAGGTGCGCGAGCTTTTAGGAGTTGCCTTCCAAGAGCCTAAAATGTTGTGGGTTAGCACCCCATGGGATGTGGTTAACTGGCATGCAAAGGTCTGCGGACTACCAACTCAGGAGCGGAAGAGGAGGGTCCGCGAGGTTCTAGAAGCCTTGGATATGTGGGACTACCGCCACAGAAGTGTCCATGCGCTTTCTGGTGGCATGCGGAAAAGGGTTGAAATAGCGAAAGTGCTGATTCAGAGGCCTAAAATAGCCATAGTGGATGAGCCCACCGCCCAGATTGACGTTGTTGGGAAACATAAGATTTGGAGGATGCTTCGGGAGCTTTGCGACGAGGGAACCACCATCATTCTTGCAACCAACGAGCTTTACGAGGCTGACGTGCTTTCAGACCGTGTGGGCATAATGCATAGGGGCAAGTTGCTTATCTGCGATACGCCCCAGAAACTTAAGGACAGCATTGTAGGTGGAGACATAGTTGAAATCCAATTTGAAGCGGAACCTTCGCCGAAAATTGTAGATGGACTCGGCCAATTTAAAGAAGTTGTCAAAATCATTAAGACAAGGGCTTCCACACTGCGCCTGTACTTAAACAAGGTTGAAGAGGTTTTGCCAAAAATCATGAGCGCTTTGATGAAGGAGGGAGTCGCTGTCTCCTCCATTCGCATGAGTGAGCCTAGCCTAGACGACGTTTTCGCCCATTATACGGGCTTGACGCTGGAAGAGGCGCAGAGGGGAGGAGGTTAAAACGCGAAAGCTCCTCTATGTTGTTGAACGGGATGTTCGCCTATTCTTCCAATACAAAGTCATGGTCATTATGAGGGCTATATGGTTTGTTTCGCAAATCGCCTTCTTCGGGCTTATAGCCTCCCGCATGGTCGCTGTTGAAGACTACTTCCGCTACTATGTTGGCGGCTTATCCGTCATGACGCTTTACTCCGCAGCCATATTCATCGGCTTCGACATATACGAGGAGGCGGAACACGGAGTCTTCGAATACCTTCTAAGCCTGCCCGTTACAAGGAGACAGCTTGTCCTTGGGCGCTCTATTGGAGGTGGACTTCGCGCCTTCATATATGTGGGTCCATTGATGTGCATATCCCTTTACGTCATCGGCATAGCGAACCCCATCAATTTCTTATTGGCTTTGTTTTCACTTTTCCTCTTTGCCTTTGGCGTCTCCGGTATGAGCATAACATTGGCTGTTGTCATCAAATCCAGCGACCGCTTCGATATCCTCATGGGAGTTCTAGACGCGTTAATAGTGCGCTTAAGCACGGCTATGTACCCGCTAAGCTTTGTAAAGGAGGCAAACCCAATTTATGGGTGGATTGCCAACTTTAATCCCGTTACTTACGCCGCTGACCTTTTCCGCTGGGGTGCGGGAATAGAGTCAATTTTATCCTTTAAAAATCCGTTACTGCCGCTTCTTGGAATAGTCCTCTTTTTCGCGTTTTTCATGTTTGTGGGCATAGTGCTCTATGACAAATCCATAGAGGGCGGTGGGTGGCAGTAGATGAGGCACATCGTGCACATTTTGGAAAACGATTTTAGAAATTTCTTCCGCTACAAATGGTGGCTTGTAGGCCTAATAAGCATGAACTTGGCCGACCTGTTTATCATGGCCATAGTTTACAATCGCATGCTGAACCCGGAAGTCATCCAGCAGATAAAAAGCTACTTCAACTTCTTCGCGCCGGGGCTAACTGTCACGGGCTTGTTTGCTTCAGCCTTCATGATTGGGCGAGAGGTGAACATGGAAAGGCGAAGGGAAGTTCATCAGTATATGCTAAGCTTGCCAATGACAAGATTTGAGCTTGCCTTTGGACGGGTTCTTTCAGGAGGCATGCGGGGCATGGTTTATATGTCGCCTTTGTTGGCAACATGCTTCGCCTTTGTCGGCCTCCCAACGCCAACGCAGTTCCTCATAATCTTACTTGTGCTGTTTTTCCTTGCCATGGGGATTTCCGGTTTAAGCATAGCCATAGCTGTTTCCACAACAAGCATTGACAAGTTTGTAACTGCGAGAGGCCTAGTCTACTATTTGCTGTTCTTCTGTAGCAGCGTCTTTTACCCCTTCTCCCTAATTGAACAGCTGGGAAGAGAGGGCAAGTTTCCAATGTTTCTTGTAATTTTTGCGAGAATCAACCCATTAAGTAACGCCTCAGACCTTATTCGCTCCTTCCTTTTGGGAACGCCACCCTTCTCACATGAAATGGTTATCAGCGTATTGGTTTTCTCAGCGGTTTTCACTTTTTTCGCGGCATTTGCCTACATCAAGTTAATAGAACGCGCCTAGCCTAAAGTTAAACTTATGTGTATGATCATCTAAATTCTCTCTTTCCAAGCCTTAAATCTGAAGGTCAAACAATGTCCAGTGTGAAGACCCTCTTCGAACCGAAAACCGTTTTACTGTTAGGCTCCAGCAGAATCAAGGAAAAAGTGGGGCTGGCATCGCCTTGGCTCTTTAAAAACGTCATCTATAACGTGCAAAAGTTCTTCAAAGGAAAAACCTTCATCTTCGACATTAATGGGAAAGCTGGCTTAAACAGTTTTGAAAAATTATCCGAAGTTCCGGAACTGGCGGTTGTAATGCTGCCACCCAAACAGTCGATAACCTATGTTGAAAAGTGCGCCTCTCTGGGAGTAAAGGCCTTTGTAATAATAACTGGCGGGTACAGGGACGAACAGCGTCAGCAACTGTTGAAGGTGAAAGAGCATTACGGTGTTAGGATTCTTGGACCAAACACGGTTATGGGTGTTATAAACACGGCTAATGGGCTTAACACAACTTTTGAAAAGTGCGTCATGCCCAAAAAGGGAAGCATAGCCATAATATCTCAAAGCGGTGGGGTTGGTGCATGCCTCCTTGACTGGGCTTGCCGCTATAAGATTGGCATAAGCAAATTCGCCTTCATAGGAGATAAAATAGATGTGGACGACATTGACTTGCTGCATTATCTCGCCAAGGACAAAGAAACAAGGGTCATATGCCTATACATGGAGGGCATCAAAAACGGCAGAAAATTCATAGAGGAAGCAAGAAAAATAGTTGCCAAAAAACCAATCCTAGCCTTAAAAGGCGGAATAACCCAAGAATCAGCCCACAGAGCCAAGTCCCACACTGCTTCAATGGCTGGCTCAGACGAAATTTTTAACGCAGCCTTCAAAAAAGCCGGAATAATTAGGGTTGAAGACCCTGAGGAGCTTATGAACGCAGCCATAGCCCTTTCAAAGCAGCCCCCCATGTTCGGCGACAACATAGCCATAGTAAGCAATGTTGGCGGACCAGCCATACTGGCGGCTGATGCTGTTGCAAGAAGCAGCCTAAAACTTGCAAGGTTATCAGATGAGACGAAAAGGAAGATTGAAAGCCTCTATCCTGGGATGGATGCCACCAACCCTATTGACATGATAGCCGACGCAAGGGCAGACAGATACGAGAAAGTATTAGACCTCGTCCTAGCAGACAAGAATGTTGACGGAGTTTTGGTCATAAACATGCTTAAATCATGCTTCTTTGAGCCAGAAGATGCAAAAGTCATCCCAAAAGTTGCCGCCAAATATCCCAACAAGCCAGTTGTGGATGTTGCAGCCGGGGGCGAAGACTTTGAACTTGTTTATGGAGTTATTGGTGAAAGCAACATACCAGTATACAATCTCCCAGAAAAGGGGGTTAAAGCCCTAAAAATTTTGAGAGCTTACGGTAAAATTCTTGAAAAACTTGGCAAATCACAAAAATCTAGAGAGAGGCTAGTCAATTTAGCAAATTTCTAGCTTCTAAATTTGACTTGGCTTGTGGCGAAAAATCTAGGGGGAGGGGCTAGGGAAAATAAGCCTTTGCCAAAAGCCATTTTCCAAGGAGTTTGCCGGAAAACTAGAGGGGGGTGGTGTTTTTGTTAGGCCGAACCAGCAACAAATATGACCTCCACCAAAATCTAGAGAGGATAGTCAATTTTGCAGCTCTCAACCAACAACAAAATTGACATTTATAAGCTAAGCTAAACTATATCTCACAGAAGCCACGATTCTAATTTAGCGAAACTAATGGTGGAATGTTGACTCAGAAAAGCAAACAGCTAACTGAAAACGTGGAAAGATATGTTATAAACCTCTGTAGGAATATTGCCAACTCCCGTCCCATCACGAGCATATGCCTATGCAGCGTCTCCGCGCTTAGAAATCTCGAAGGAAAAGCGCCGTTGGAAGTTTTGCTCATAATCGATGGCTTTAAGCCCAAAATAATGAACTACATAAAATTCTTCCGCGACACAGCTGTTATCATTTTCGCCGTTGATAAGTGGATTTTTGAAAAAGATGTGGAGCGGGGTTTTCTCGGCGAAGCCTTCGCCGTCCAGCTTCTTTTCCCATACAAGCCGCTGGCAAACGCAGAATATTTGAAAGCTAAAGAGATTGAGCTAAAAAGGCGCCTAATACATGAGATTTTGGAAAATCTTGTTCTAGAATTCCCAGAACTCTGCTACGCAATCCACATAAAACCGGAATACTTCATGTATGAAGCCATACAAAGCAGAGTGAGGCTTTTTCCGCCAATTCGCTATATGCTGACAAACTTTCCACACGAAGACATTGAGGAGGAAAATTCGCGCATCATGATGGGAGGCTTCCTCCAAGCACTGGAAACTTTGGAAAGGGAAAAAGTGGTTACTCGCGTAAATGGATACGTAAAAATCTCAAAGGATTTTGCCGACTCCGTAAAAGGCCGAAAAGTCAGCTTCACAAACCTCCTTAAAACTGCGCAGAAAACCCTATTCATGTCCCTTTTTGGAGCTTTCCCCAAAATTTTCACAGCTCTATCGCAGAATAAGGATCTACTTCAAAGGATAAGAAGCACCAACCGAGAAACATCAAAAGGCACATACTATTTGGAAAGTTCTAAAAAGTACCTTTTTATTCCAACAGCTAATGGCTTAGCCCCTCTAGCCACCAAAACCAGTGTCGAAGAGCTTGCGAGGAAAATTCTTTCAGCAAATCAAAACGCAAATGTTATCGTTGAAGATTTGGGCGGTGTTTTTAATGATGTTTACCTAGTTAAGGCATATACGAACGGAAAGGAGCTTAAAGCCGTTGTCAAAACTTTTAAAGACTGGTCAAATCTCAAGTGGTTACCATTAAACATATGGGCTTTTGGGACAAAAACTTTCGCCCTTCTGGGGCAGACAAGGCTTGAAAGGGAATGCACCACAAACCAATTTTTGTATAGGAAAGGCTTTTCGGTTCCGAAACTTTTGGCTATAAACCATGATGAGAGGCTTGTCTTTATGGAGTACGTCGAAGGGGAAAGCCTTGAAAAAATTATTAAGAAAATTGCAAACGCGAAAAATGAGGGAGAGGTTAGCGATAAATACGTGAAAATTTTGCATAAAGTTGGAGAGACATTCGCCAAAATCCATGCCCTAAACATTACCCTAGGAGACACTAAACCAGAAAATATTTTGGTTGGAAAAAACGGCGAAATCTACCTCCTAGACCTTGAGCAGTCTTCAAGAGGCGACGACAAAGCATGGGACATAGCCGAGTTTCTCTACTATGCTGGACATTATATACCGCCGCTTGTGGGTACAAGTCCCGCCGAAATCATAACCAAGGCTTTTATAAGAGGTTATTTGAATGCTGGCGGAGACATCAAAAGTGTGAAGGAAGCTGGAAAAACCAAATATACAAAGGTTTTTAGCGTTTTTGTCTTCCCCCACATAATTTTTGCAATCTCAAATATCTGTAGGAAAGCGGATGAGCTGGGATTAATGGATGGCTAAAGGAAGAACCATCCTAACCTTTTATGGCGGGGTAAACGAGGTAGGCGGAAACAAAATCCTGCTGAAAGATGGAGATGTAAAAGTTTTCTTTGATTTCGGCATGTCCTTCGCCCTAAGAAGGCAGTATTACTCTCCGCCATTGCTTTCGCCAAAAAGCGAAAAAAGCCTACAAGAACTCGGCGTACTACCAAAAATTGGCGGCGTCTACAAATTTGATGATAAGCCAACGGAAGTTGACGCGGTCTTCATTTCCCACGGGCACATGGACCACTCAGCCTACCTATCCTTCATCAAGAGGGAAATTCCCGTTTACTGCGGCGAAACAACAAGAATTATTTTACAAGCCTTCGGGGAAATCCGCAAAACAGACCTGGAATTCAATGTGGATGGCATAGAATTTAAGGATTTCAGAACAGGCAAAACCGTCAATGTAGGCGGCTTACAAGTTGAGCCAATACATGTTGACCATTCGGTTCCGGGAGCGTACGGCTTCATAATTCACACTTCCAGTGGCGCTGTTGTCTACACTGGAGATTTTCGCGTTCACGGAGCAAAACCAGAAATGACCCGCGAATTTGTGGAAAAAGCGAAAGAAGCGGAACCAGTCGCTGTTATCACAGAAGCCACCAACATGACCGGGGCAACAGTTTCTTCTGAGGCGGAGGTTGAAAGGAAGCTAAACCATATCGTGAGGCAGACGGACGGCATTGTGCTTGCCGAATTTGCCTCCACAGATGTTGATAGGCTTAACTCCTTCCACCGCGTCGCCAAGAAAAATGGGCGCTGCCTTGCTGTTTCACTGAGGCAAGCCTACCTGATGGACGCCCTCCGCATCGACAGAAGGCTGAATATCCCACGCTTAGGGGATGAGAACATTTTGATTTTTCGAAAATCGAAAAAGCCAATAGAAGGCAAAGAGCGACTGCGCAGCTGGGAAAAACAGCTTCTTGAACGTTACTCCAGCAAGGTTGTGGACAGCGAACAAGTTTCGAAGCAGCAGTGCAAAATAATTTTAACAATGTCCTTTTACGATTTAGAACAGCTTGTTGAAATCCAGCCAAAACCAGGAAGCTGCTACATATCCTCATCATCAGAGCCCTTCAACGAAGAAATGGAAATAGACTACGAAAAGCTTGTGAACTGGCTTAGACACTACGGGCTGCCACAATACCACGTCCACGTTTCAGGACACATAATGCCCCTACAACTAAAGGCTATTCTAGAAGAAATGGATACAAAAACAATTTTTCCAGTGCACACAGAAAATGCAGAACTCTTTGCCAAATTTATGCAGAACTCAAAAAGCCAAGTTTTGCTCGCCGAAAAGGGCAAGGAGTATCCGCTTTAACTAAGTCATATTTGCGGTTACACTTCATCAACAAATAGTATACCTCCTCTATATTTTGGGTTTAAAAGTTTAATCATTAGGCTTTGTAGTGTTTTAGGGTTCATAACCTATAAGTTTCAGCTTAGAATCTTAATACTTGCGATAATCCATGAAAACCGCAGCCAAAATCCAACGACGCATACTAATACTGATCCACAGCCTAGGGTTAAGCTGCCTAGGAGGTGCCATATTCCTCCAGATCCTAGTCTTCATGGACATACTACAACACGGCTACTTCATGGCTGTGGAAAACAATCCAGTAATACTAACATTTGAAATAATCCTAACATTTTTCGCCCTTATCTACTTCGTATACATGTACCAACGCTTCATCCGCTCAATAAAATAGCCCTTTTTTAAGCATCAAAATTTAAAAAACAAGTTTTAACAGCGGTTAAATAGCAAAAGAAGAATAAAAAATCATTAAATAAACATGAAAAGACCACTCAAACAGTTCTTAGTCAAGGTGGGGATAGGATATGAGAATAAATTCAGGAAGAAACATAATCATATTGCTCATAGCATTTACACTGTTAATTTTAGCGACGTGCACATGCATTGCGCATGGACAAGAAAGCATGGAGACATTCTTTAACTCTAAGGTTCCTGGAATAAAATAAAAGTTGACGCAACCCCGAAGTCGCAGCCAAACGGTAATATAACATTCACTTTAAGATTGACACCAGAAGAAGGCGTTCAAGTTGAGGGGCTCCACTATAATTTAACGATGTATGGCTTCGTAAACGGCACAAGTAAGGTTAAAATTTACACAACAGCGTCTGACAGTTTCGAATTCACCGATAACTTCACAGTTCCACAACAGGTTTACGGAGTAATCTACGGTGAAGTTATATTATCATATGATGCAAGAGCAACAGACCCTCTCGGATATACCCATGAATACTCTTTTAGAGACATCAAACTAGGCTTTTACATGACCCCTGTCAAAAACGTTTACCTCGAAGCTTTAGAAGAGGAGGTTAACAGACTAAGGCAAGAGCACGAGTCACTTGGTAACATCCAAAATGAGCTCAGCAGCACAAGAACCTTAGCGACAATTCTTGGAGTAACAACAGTCATATTTCTCGGCACGACGGCATTTCTGATCTTCCGTAGACCTAAAACATACTGGTAAAAACTAAACGCTTTACCACCTATTTTTTGTGTAGGTTTTGGGCTGCGATGAAGGTTAAGCCCTTTTCTGTTAGAGCTTTTGCCGTTCTGTTTACTGCATCATGCTTATCCAAGTAGTTAGCTAAGAGTTTTGGCATAAGTCCCTTTTCCATTATTTCTTTCTTTGGCATGAAGTAGTCAAGTATGTCTGATGGGTGTTCGCGTGTTCTCTCCACTTCTGGTGGTGCACCCTCGTGTTTGGCACTTATGTTTTTCACGTGGTCTGCTATTTCTAAAAGTTCTTTTAGGCGGTCATAGGGTTGCCTCACAATGCTTTTGTAGGCTTCTGTTATGTGGTGTTCTATGCGCACAACATCCTCGAAGCCGAAAGCCTTGCGGATGTAGGCTGAAAGTTCAATGGTGTTGTTGTTCACAGAGTTTGATAGGTTAAATCCAATTAGGGGTGTTGTGCCGTCTTTTCTGCTGAAGAGTTTCGCCATCATAAGAATCCACAGAATTGAGTAGGGGTTATCCGTTCCAAGAAAAACTGAAATTTTGAATTCCATATCTATTCCAAGCTTATGCAACAAAAATCCCAGCAAAACGGTTCCAACATTTGTGTTTAAAACTTGCCTTACGCCGTATTCTATGTAATAGTGCAAGTATTCTTCAACCCATTTTAGGGCGTACTCGTTGGGAACACCAACACCGCCGAAATACCCCGTTATTGTCTCCGGTCCACCTAAGTGAACGCTTACCGGCTTGCCGTCTGGTCCTGGCATGGTGCCCTTCGTGTCCAGCGTCTGCACATAAGAAGCACCAATAATCTGCATTGCAGCGGCAAAAGCCAAAATATCATTATCTTCAACCTGCTCTTTCATTGAGCGAACGCGGATGTAGCGGGCTGGCATTAGGTCCTGCTGCCTAATAGCCTTCTTAGCCTCTTCAATAAGCCATGGGAAGAAGTTGCAGGCACTAATTTCAAGCGTGACAGCAAATGCCTCGTCAAAACGTATAGAATCCGCCTTTTTCCCGAGGATTTTCCTACGGTATTCCGATATGCTTATGAAAGCGCCCTTATCCCGCTGTTTTATCAGCCACTCTAGGTCTTTCACGAAAGGCGACTTCTTCTCTTCAAGGCGTCTCATAAGGTTTTCAAGCTTGCTGTTTTCTCTGGCTTTGCGGTTTATTTCATCAACTCCGCCATACATGTCAATAATTTCGAGGATTCCGTTAACGAGGGGGTTATCCTCCCGCAAAAGGAAAGTATTAACCTCTTGCAGGTTTTTCTCATCTATAAGCAATTTATCTCTCATGGCTTTCAAACAGCTTCCTCCAACAGATTTTGCATAATACGTATTCAAAGCTTAAATTGTTTAACATTTATGGTAATTCAAGGAAGGAAAGCCATGTTTAAACCAGAAGGAATTTTCCCTGCACTAGTCACGCCCTTTACAGATGACGGGAAAGCCGTTGACGTGGAAAGGCTGCGTTTTCTGGTGAACCGCTGTATAGAGTTAGGCGTTCACGGTGTTGTTCCATGCGGCACAACAGGCGAATTTGTAAACATGACTATTGAGGAGCGAAAACAGGTCATAAAAGCCGTTGTGGGCGAGGTTAATGGGCGAGTTCCAGTGATTGCCGGAACAGGGGCAAGTGGAACAGACCAAGCCCTAGAAATGACAAAGTACGCTAAGGATGTCGGCGCCGACGCCGCCCTAGTGGTTACGCCATACTATTTGAAGCCTGCAGACCGTGGAATATATGAGCACTTTGACACTATAGCAAGCAAAGCCGACATGCCCATAATCCTCTATAACATTCCACAATGTACTGGCGTGCAACTCACGTGGCAAATGGTTGAGGACTTGGCTCAAATCCCAAACATTGTAGGCCTAAAAGACAGCAGCGGACAACTCAGCTACATACTGGCGGTGCTGGAAAAAGTTAGAGACAAAATCAATGTTTTGTGCGGCCACGACGAGGTGGTTGTGGCGGCACTGGCTGCTGGCTGTTCAGGTGCCATCCTCGCAAGCGCCAACGTCATACCAGACATTTGGGTTCAAATATACAACCACATAAAAAATGGCGAGTTGCAAAAAGCCCGAGAACTTCAATATAGGGTTCAGAAAATAGCCCGAATAATAGCTGGAAGCGGACCAGTTGGAGCTAAAGCCGCCCTAAACATGATGAAAATAAAGGTTGGCCCAGTAAGGCAGCCCCTAAGCGTTGGCGGAGAACTAACTTATGAGGCACGGGAGGAACTCCGCCTAGACCTTGAAAAAATTGGAAAAATAGAACCAAAACCAGTAACCTTCGAAATTGAAGAGAAACCCCTTGAGCAGCGCTTCATGGCCATTGACATAACCCTAGAAGTCATAAAGGACTTTAACCTCCGAGTGGGCGAAGCATTAGCCGGAACAGGAGCGGAATTAGCCCACATAGACCTAATCATAGGCAGAAAAGACGGTCCTGTGGGTGCAGCCTTTGCCAAGGCTAAGGCGGCTCCTACTCCTGGACATGAGCCGTTATTGGCCATACTGGAGCCAAACTTAACCGTTAAGCCCATAACGCTAATTGTTCCAACAGTTACGATAACTAGCATGCGGCAGGCAAGCCTCGTCTATGGGCCAGCTCAAACAGCCGTGGCTAAGGCCGTTTTAGATAGCGTTGCTGATGGCACAATACCAAAGGAGGCTGTGGAGGACTTAATCATAATTGCGAATGTTTTTGTGCATCCGTCCGCCGTGGACAGACAACGTGTCTACATAAACAATTATAAGGCTATGCGCCACGCCATCCGTAAAGCCATAGAGGGGAGGCCAACAATAGAAGAACTTATGGAGAACAAAGAACGCGCTAAGCACCCCTTCAAATACACGCCCTAAGCGTGAAAACCTTGTCGAGCCAAAAAATAATGGATGGAGACCACGTGCTACTGTATTTAAGTCAGAGGAAAACATATCTCGTCAAGGTTGAAGCTGGAAAAACCTTCCACACCCATAAGGGCTTCATAAAATTCGACGACCTCATCGGTAAAGAGTACGGCTCTGCTGTTTTAAGCAGTCTTGGTGTCCAATTTATTGCCCTAAAACCCTTGCTCCGCGACTACATAATGAAGGCTGTTAGGCGAACCCAAATCACCTATCCAAAAGACATAGCCCTCATCATAATGTTCAGCGGCATAGGCCCAGGCAGCCGCGTCGTCGAAGCAGGAACGGGAACAGGCGCATTAACAACAGCCCTAGCCCACTATGTTAAGCCAGACGGACATGTCTACAGCTACGAAGTGCGGAAAGAGTTCCTTGAAACGGCGGAGAAGAATATTAAACGTGCGGGCTTGATGGACTATGTGACGCTTAAAAACAGGGATATTACGGCTGGGATAGATGAAAGCGACATGGACGCCGTTATACTAGATATGGCAACACCTTGGCTTGTTGTACCCCATGCGTATAAGGCTTTAAAGCCATGCAGAACCATAATCTCCTTCAGCCCAACAATAGACCAGGTTGTAAAGACAGTTGAAGCCCTAAAAGGAAATGGCTTTGTCGACATAGAAACTGTCGAATGCTTGTTACGGGGAATGCAGATAGAAAGAGGTAGAACCAGACCCCAAACATTGATGACAGCGCACACAGGCTACATAACCTTTGCGAGAAAAGCTCTAACATCGCAAAGCGAAATAGGAGCAAAGAAAGCCAATGATATCTGAAAATGAAGCCATTCAAATTGTTAAAAACACCAGCAAGTACGCCCACGCCCTTATGGTTTCAGCTATAATGGCTGAAGTGGCAAAAGAACTAAAGGAAGACTTAAAGTTATGGAAAATCGTCGGCTTAAATGCTATGGAGCGAGTCGCTCAGCCTTAGCGGATAGACGGCTGTTTTCGGAAAACATTTAACCCCACAAGCGAAGATAATAGTCTTTCAAAATGGAGAGAACGTTATGGAACTTTCTATAAGTGAAGCTGAGTATAAAACCCGCATAGAAAAGGTTAGAAAAGTTTTGCAGAGAAGGAATCTTGACGCCTTATACTTGACGAACACCACAAGCATATTCTATTTGACTGGATACTCCTTCATATCAACAGAAAGACCAGCAGCGTTGGTCATTCCATTAGACGGAAAAATAATTTTCATGGGTCCAAAGCTTGAGGAAGAACATGTCCCATTAAAAACACGACTAATAGAGACAGTTAGGACCTACTTTGACTATCCAGGGGAAAAGCATCCAATAGAACATTTTGCAGAATTCCTAAAAGAAATGGGACTGGCAAAGAAGCGCATAGGAATAGACAATAAAGCCGGAGCCGTAGGCATGTATGGATACAAGGGTCCGCCAATAACAAGGAAGCTGCCAGAAGCGAAATTTGTGAACATGGCTGATCTTGTGCCGAAAATGCGGCTTATCAAGTCGTCGGCTGAAATCTCTCTGATAAGGGAAAGTGCAAAATGGGCAAATTTGGCGGTGTCTCTGCTGCAAGAGTATACCACAGAGGGCGCTTGGGACGTGGAGGTAGCCCTAGCCGCCTCGCTGGATGCATCCAGCATAATGAAAAAGGCATTAGGCGCAGAATTTGAACCTTTGATGGGCATTTTCCCCATATTTGCGGGCTTTAGAGGGCAGATTGGCGAGATGAGCGCCATCCCTCACTCCATTGGGACAAAGCGTAGAATCAAAAGTGGAGACGTTATAATAGCTGAAGCAGGCGTGGAGATAGGCGGCTATAGCTGCGAGCTTGAACGCACAATGATTGTTGGTAAACCCTCAGCTAAGCAAAGGCGCTATTTCGAAGTTATGGTAAAAGCCCAAGAGGCAGCTATCCAAAAGATAAGAGAAGGCGTTGAATGTGGTGAGGTGGACAGAGCCTCAATAGGCGTGTTTAAAAAAGCCAATTTAATGCATCTTGTAAGACACCACACGGGTCATGGCTTGGGACTGGAGGGTCATGAACCTCCATGGCTGGATATGGGGAATAAGGAAAAATTGAGGGCTGGAATGGTGGTGAGTTGTGAGCCAGGGATATATGAAACGGGATTTGCGGGTTTTCGCCATTCAGACACAGTATTAGTGACAAAGGATGGTTGCGAGCTCCTTACATATTACCCGAGGGACATTGAAACACTAACAATAGTCTAGTTATTGCAGTTTTGGGCGAAATCTAAATTTCAAAGGAACATTCACCGCAAGAGAAAATAACGGCAAAGTTTTAGGATAGCATTAGAGTTGAGGTTATGTCTGGGGCTGAAACACTCCTCCCATATTTGAAGGAGAGGAAAGGCGAAGAGCAGGAACCAACAATTATAGTGGATAGCCGCGAGGCAAGCAGCGCCGAAAAGGTTGTTAAGGGGCTTAGGGAACGCGGTGTAAACGTGAAAATCGAGCCTCTGGAGAAGGGCGACTACATTCTATCCGACGTTTGTGCTGTGGAGCGGAAACGGGTTCAAGACTTTGTTTACACGCTTACGCACCGCTACCTTTTCGAGCAGCTTTTCAAGCTTAAGGAGGCTTATCCTAAGGCGTTAATCCTTCTTGAAGGTTACATGCCCATAATCTACAAGTTCAGTCGGATAAAGCCAGAAGCAGTTTGGGGTGCCTTATTCAACTTGGCGAAAAATGGCATAGCCATTGTTAACACAACATCCCACAAGGAAACCGTGGATTTTCTCTACATCGCCGCCCGCCAAGAACAAATGGTGGAGAAAAGGGTGCCGACCGTGCATCCAGTGAAGAAATGTGAAACCTTAGAGGATGCCCAAATCTTTTTTGTTGCAAGTTTGCCCAATATTGGGAGGGAGAAAGCTATAGCAATCCTTAAATCCTACCAGACGCCGTTAAATGCCTTCCTAAACGTTGACGAGTGGCCAAAAACAGTTTACGGTCTTGGACCAAAAATAAGCAGCAGAGTTAAAGAAGTATTAAACACGCCGTTTAAGGGGTGAAAAGCCCTTGGACGTGGAAATTGCTCCAACAAAAAAGGTAACAGTATTGGGTTTAGACAAGCGCAGCGTAGGCGACATTGCATGGTGCGCCACCACCTATGGCGCGAATAGGCTTTACTGGATAGACGGCTATCTGCTATGCCTAGAAGTTTACGAGAAATCCTTCGAACACGAGTTGAAAAACCGCGAATTCCCAATAAGCCAAATCTGTTACGCGGAATTCCCAAAATACGAGAGAATCTACGAAGTGGACAAGAGCCTCCAAATCCCGGTGGTGAACGTCTCAGACATGAAGATATTCAAGAATATACTAAAAGCCATAAAAGAAAATATGAAAACCGAGAGCGGACAACAAAGCTAGAGGCAAATTTTAGGCTTTTCCAAGGCTTTTAACGCGAATTTATAGCCAAGCTCAAAAGCCTTAACATTCATTTTAGCATATTTTGCCGGAACAAGCTCCTTCAAAGCCTCTATTAGGCTTTCCTTTTTTATTGGCAGCTTCCTGGTGGCGGCTAAGGCTCCAAGAAGGACAGCATTCTGCATCATTACACTTCCAGCCTCTTTGGCAAGTCTTAGCGCCTCGACAATTATGATGTTCTTGGAAAATCGTCCCAGCCGTTCAAGTATTTCCTCCGTCTGCGGATAACTTTCACCTTTCAATGTAAGTCCGGGAGGCGGAATTTTTTCATCCCCCATAATTATTAGGGTTTTTTCAGAGGCATACTTCACATTTCTTAACGTTTCTATGGGCTCAAATCCCAAGAGGATGTCTGCTTGGCCCTCTGGAATCATGGGAGATAAAACGTTTTCACCAACTCTAACAGTGCATAAGACTGCCCCGCCCCGCTGAGCCATGCCGTGGATTTCGCCGACACGAACGTTTAAGCCATCTTTTACCGCGGCTGCTCCGAGAACTTCGGCTGCAAGAAGTATGCCTTGACCGCCAACACCAGCTAAAACAATGTTAAACTCCTTTATTCCGCCTGCCATTTTTATCCCTCTCGTTTTGCTGGTTCTATGGCTTTGTATGGACAAACATTAACGCATAAACCACAGCCAACACAGAGGATCTCATTTATGGCCACAGCCTTATCCTCCCTGAGGATTATTGCTGGGCAGCCCAAAAGTTTGATGCATGCCATACAGTTTGTGCACTTCTCATTCACTTGGAAGGGCACAATTTCTATTCCTTTCCGCCTCTTCTCCCTGACAAGCAGTAAGGCACATGGCGCCCTAAAAACGATCAGCGAAGTTTCTGGAAACTTTAAAGCTTCTCTCAAGGCTTTTTCGGCTTCCCCAATATTGAAGGGGTCAACAACCCTAACAAATTTTACGCCACAACCCTCTGCAACTTTTTCGATGGCTATTGGCTCTGTTGGTGTCTGCATACCCGTCATGCCGGTTCCCGGGTGTGGTTGATGCCCAGTCATCGCGGTTGTGAGGTTGTCTAAAACCGCGACGACAATCTTGTGCTTATTGTAAACTGCATTTAGAAGCCTTGGGATTCCGGCGTGGAAGAAGGTTGAGTCTCCAATTATTGCAATTGTGTCCATTCCAGTTGTCTTGCTTATACCTTGGGCTGTTCCTATTCCGGCACCCATGCAGACGAGGATGTCGCCAACCTTTAAGGGTGGGGCTATTCCCAAGGCGTAGCAGCCAATATCTGTTGGGTAGATCGCCTTTTCGCCGGCAACCCTCTTAATGACATAGAATGAGGCCCTATGGGGGCACCCAGCACACAGTATTGGCGGTCTAGGAGGAATCCCTTCGGAGGTTTCACCGTAACGCTTAGCAAAACTTTCAAAGTCTATAGGCATTTTTCTGCCAGTAATTGTGGCTAATCCCTTCAGAACTAGGCTTGTGGAAAGCTCACCAGACCTTGAAAAATACCGCTTGCCATAAACCTTTGTTGATGGAGCGTAATCCTTTGCAATTGCCCTAACGTGAAGCTCGAGGTAGGGTTCAAGCTCCTCAACAATGATGGCTTTGCTATGCTCTTTCAAAAATTTTCCAATCATTTTTTCGGGCAGTGGATGGGTCATTCCAAGCTTTAAGATGTCAACGTCCAAGCCCAAAAGTTCAGCGGTTTCAACAGCGTAGTTGTAGGCTGAGCTTGAGGAGATTATGCCATACTTTTTGTCTTTGCCTCTTGGCTTTATTATGTTGTATGGAGAAGCTTCCGTTATTTCCTTCGCCTTCTCCATCCGCCCTAAAAGGACGTCGTGTCTCGGTCTTGCGTTGGCTGGAACCATAACAAACCGCTTAACATCCCGGATAAATTCGCCCTTCAAGCGGGGCTTTGAGAGTTTTCCAAAAGTGACTGGTGCTCTTGTGTGGCTCACCCTTGTGGTTGTCCGAAGTATAACTGGAAGCTCAAGCTTTTCCGAAATTTCAACGGCGTAAGCCACCATTTCCTTTGCCTCTTGCGGGTTTGAGGGCTCAAGGCATGGCAGGTTAGAAAGCAAAGCGTATAGTCGGCTGTCCTGCTCGTTCTGCGAACTATAACACTCCGGGTCGTCCGCAACAACAATAACCAGTCCGCCCCTAACACCAGTATAAGCCAAAGTCATCAACGCGTCTGAAGCCACATTCAAACCCACATGTTTCATAGCTACAAGAGCCCTAACACCACAAGCTGCAGCCCCACCAGCCACCTCAACAGCAACAATCTCATTAACAGAATATTCCATGTAAACGCCGGCTTCTTGGGCAATGGCGGAAATCGTGTCGCCAATCTCAGAGGCTGGTGTGCCCGGATAAGTGGTGACAACCCCGATGCCTGACTCTAATATCCCACGGGCGATAGCCTCATTACCAAGCAAGAGTACACGCTTTCCAGGCTCATTCTTCAACAATACGCTGGGGTCTGGCATTAACGCCCTTCTCCAAACGGTTAAAGAACCCTTTAGCCTTGCGCTTTCAGATATAACTTTTGGTGAACTAAAACCGTTGCAAACATGACAGAATAAGAATCAAGAAGAAAAGGGGGAAAGACGCGAATAAAGTGTTTATTTGCCCTTAAACACTGGTTTTCTCTTTTCAATGAACGCTGAAACGCCCTCTTGAAGGTCTTCTGTTGAGGCTACAACACCGAAACCTTCCCGCTCTAGGGCTATTGCAGCGTCAAGGCTTATCTCTGCACCCTTGTTTATTAAGGCTTTAGCCACTTTGAGGGCTACAGGAGCCTTCTGGGCTAGTTCCAAGGCGAATTGGCGAACAGTCTCCCTAAACTTGTCTTGTGGAACAACCATGTTCACAAGTCCAAGCTGCTCAGCCGTTTTTGCATCAATCATTTTCCCTGTGAAGATAAGCTCCTTAGCCTTCGTCGCACCAATAAGGCGTGTAAGCCTCTGAGTTCCACCCCAACCAGGAATTAAGCCAATGTTTATTTCCGTCTGTCCCATCCTGGCGTTTTCCGAAGCTATGCGAATGTCACATGCCATTGCAACTTCTAAGCCTCCTCCAAGGGCATAGCCATTTATAGCTGCTATGACTGGCTTTTCAAGATTTTCAAGAGCCGAGCAAAGTTTCTCACCCATTTGGGAGAGTTCCCGTGCTTTTAGGGCGTTCATTCCTTTCATGGCTTTGATGTCCGCCCCGGCGGAAAACGCCTTCTCACCTGCACCGGTCAAAACGACAACACGCACGCTTTCATCAGCCTTCATATCCTCAATGGCTTGAAGAATTTCGCTGACAACCTCGGCGCTGAAGGCGTTTAGGGCTTCTGGCCTATTTATTGTTATTGTGGCTATGCCCTCGCTTTTCTCATATATTATGTACTTAAATTCCAATTGCACTCATCACCCTCATTCGCTTATTTTTGTGTCCAGTCGTAGAAGCCCTTCCCAGTTTTTCTTCCTAACAAGTTGGCTTTAACCATCTGTTTTAATCCCGGATGTGGATGGAACTTTGGGTCAAGCTCTCTTTCAAGCACTTCCGCTATGGCTAGGGTTGTATCCGCCCCAATATAGTCTAAAAGCATGAGGGGTCCCATAGGCCAGTTTAATCCAAGCTTTATAGCTTTGTCTATGTCGTCTCTGTCCGCTACGCCTTCCCAGTAGAGGGCTACCGCCTCATTTAGGGCCGGTATCAATATTCGGTTGACGATAAAGCCCGGACAATCCTTCTTGACTAGGACTGTTTCCTTCTGCATTTTGTGGGCAACATCCAAAACCGTCTGCACAGTCTCATCCGAAGTTTTGGCGCCCCTTATGACTTCCACAAGCCTCATAAGCTGCGGCGGGTTGAAAAAGTGCATCCCGCAAACTTTTTCTGGACGTTTTGTGGCTGAGCCAAGCTCTGTTATGCTTATGGAGGATGTGTTGGATGCAATTATGGCGTGGGGTGGTGCCAAAGCATCCACCTCGCGGAAAGTCGCCTTCTTCAATTCCACATTCTCTGGGATAGCCTCAATAATTAAGTCAGCTTTTGAAACTGCTTCCCGCAAATCTGTAGTGGGGTGTATCCGCGCCAAGGTTTCGTTCAACTCTGCCTCGGTTATTTGTCCTTTGCTAAGGAACTTTTGAAGGCTGCTGTGAATCATGTTCATGCCGTTATCAACAAACCTCTGCTCTATATCCCTTAGGTAAACTTCGTACTTGCCAACCTGGGCAGCCACCTGCGCAATGCCATGACCCATTAAACCAGCGCCTAAAACGGCAATCTTTTTAATTTCAACCAAGTTTGTTCACCATTCCAAGATAGAAGACTAAATTGTTA
>Ga0315298_1000479_pt1 | contig 76780 bp, 84 predicted proteins | sample WHS_1_MG_FD_203077 | JGI IMG/M metagenome (GOLD analysis project Ga0315298, IMG submission 203077) | Extremophilic microbial mat communities from Washburn Hot Springs, YNP, Wyoming, USA - WHS_1_MG | ecosystem: Environmental > Aquatic > Thermal springs > Hot (42-90C) | place: USA: Wyoming... | reverse complement strand
TGGATGGCGGCAGCAGCCTTACTTTTCGGCTTCATAGCGAAGGAAATAGTTGTTGGGACGTTTGCTACCTTCTTTGGTCTGGGAGAAGAGGCTGGGAGAGAATTGCGCGAGGCTCTCCGTTCAGCTGGAGTATTCACTCCAGTGACTGGGTTAGCGTTCATGGCTTTCTCACTCATATATACACCGTGCATCGCTACTGTCGGTGTCATTTACAAGGAAACTGGCTCGTGGAAGTGGACGATTTTCACAGTAAGTTATGAATTGATTTTAGCATATGTTGTCGCTTTGGTGATTGTCACTTTTGGAAGACTAGTTGGATTCGCTTAAGGAGGGAGCGTGTATGAAACGGAAGGTCAAAAACAGATGGATTGTCATTTACGCCGTGGTCCTCGGAATCGCATACATCATTTTTGGTGCAGCTGAATTCGCGCTAGGAATATACAACTTATTTTCATTAATGGGTAATGCAGGCTTTATAGAAGTAATACCAGTAGACATTTTCGGAGGGTTTGCTGCGCTCGTTATTGGGTCAACGTATCTCAGCGCCCTATCGCTATTGAAGGGAATCCGTGAATCATCGGGATACATTCTCGTCGGGCTATTTTTATCAGTCATCTACGGTGCCATATATCTGCTAATCGTCTGCGCGGATGGATTCGGGACTTTATTAGCTTCTTTGGAAGGAGAAGCGTGGACTTGGGAATGGCTGACGAGGGGCAGCGCAGGCTCCGGCTTACTAAGGCCGGAAATTTGGCTCTTCTTTACGTCGCTACCCTTGGCTTATTTAACTTTAAGAAAAACGGAAAGGAGAGGATATTATGGAAAAGCTGGAAAAACTCCAGCCAGCATTTAAATTAAGATCGTGCAACCGGCAGAGCATTTTTTGCATACTTTAGGGTAAAGATTAAAAATCTCTCTTTTCCGTACCGTGCAGTGACATGGAACTATTAAATGCATTCCTTTTAAAGCTTCCAGTTTGCTGAAACTGTGAAAGCCACCAACCACCCCATAGATATCTCCCAATTTTGAGACAGCCCTTAATATGTTCTCTAATCCTGGATGTGCGCAACCTGTTATGACGGTTAAGCCATTTCCTGTTTTAACGATTAAAGATTGTTCCTTTATGAGTTGTCCAAGCTCACCTGTGGTAAAAACTCCTTCGCAGACTTCTCCGAGTTCTTGAATTTCATGTAATCTTACATTCGGGTGCGAGGCTAGCCAACCTTTAAACCTTTCTGAAAAAGATACTGGTACAAACACGTCTACTTTACCGCAATAATTTATGATTTGGATTCCACCCGTATGGTCTCTATGCTCGTGGGATAAAACAATTATGCGAATGCTAAGTGGATCTACTCGGAACTTCTGCATGTTAAAAAACAAGGTGTCTACGTCCCCACCAGTATCAAAAAGTATACCTTTCTTTTCGATAAAGCATGAAAACCCAAATGCTCCTTTAAAGCCATTCAAAGCTTCGTTGTCATATAAGATTTTAAGTTTCAGACTATTTGTTGCGCTGACAGAATGAAAAAACCGAAGCTTTTTGTCTTCTAACATTTACTTCCCAAACATTGCCGCACATGCGGCAAAACATAAACCATTCGCATAACATCCTACATTATTTAAGCCGCACTTAGGGCACGTAATATTCGCATTTTCAGCTTCGTATCTTAACGTATTCTCCCCTCCTTAAATATGCCTTTAAAATATCAACCGATTATGACTGCATACAAGTTTGAGTTCCTTTATCCTTGCATTCAAGGCTTCAATTTCACCTCGAAGCCCTTCTCGATAGGCTTCTAAACACTTTTATCTCTCTATGTTAATGAACTGCAAGGGTGTAGGAAATGGAAAGAATGGTTGATTATGTCCATACCATTTAGTTGGATACGACTTTATTTTTGTGAGTATGTGAAGGACGAATGGGACCTTTTTGATAATACAGTTCATATGTTCCACTCTGAAAATTGATGCAGTTTTTTATGTGTGAGAAATTCTTGTCGAAAATGGAGCACTCATTCTCAAGCATCTTCAGGTGCAAGTGTGTTTAAATATGTGTAAATGCACATTATTTAGTCTTTATGTTTTCTAGTTCCAAAATTAAACAACGATTAAATAACTTTCTCTTGCAGACCCTCAAAATAGGCGGCTTACTGAAACCGTAGAAATCTTCAGAAACTTGGCAATGATTATGTAGAACTCGAAGTGGGATGTCCAAACCTGAAATATTTGAAGGGGGAGTGTGAAAAACTAACTAAATTTGTAATTTTGTGTGAAGGTATTTGCATTTATTTTGTCGCTTTTTCAGGCACTTTAATTTTTTCTTTTGCCTTTGTGAATTCGTCGATTGCCTCAAGTACTAATTGGGCATACATGAATGCTGACCCACCAGCCATTAAAGTTGCCACGAAACACGCCTCCATTATTTCATCTTTAGTTGCACCAGTATTCAGCGCATTCTTTTTATGCGAAACATGTGTCACCATCTGCGAAACAGGATAGAGTATTTCAGAAAGTTAGGGCATGTCCTGAAACCTTATGGAAAAGTTGCTATTATAGGGCGCAGTAAGCCGTTAACCTTACATAGCATTTTTGGACATTATGTTCCCAGAAAAGCTATCATAAAAGAAATGAAGGAGGCATGGTTTATAGTAAAACAAGAGTTTGATTTCCTGTCTGATCAGTCTTTTCATCAGTTTCGTCAGAAACGAATTAAATAGGAAAATTGAAAACTAAAGGTTACTGTTTTTGATTTAACTTTCGCATGTAATATGTGTTTCCTTCGTATTTTAGCCTTACAAGTTTGCCATTACGTAAAAGTTCATCAATAATTTGCCAGCCTGCATTTGCCTTCTTTAAAAGTTCTGCGACAGCCTCTTCCCTCATTGGATGGACAACCGTTATGCTCAGCAAATCCTCCTTAACATTTCCCGTAAATGCAGATGCGTTTCCCTCATACCCTATCAAAAATTCCACTTTATTGCTTCCAAGACGCTTGGAAAATTTTTGAAAAGCTGCGTTTAGTGTTTTTCCTCTTTAGCTGGTTTTTACTCACATTTCCGTTGGTGACCTCGTTGGTATAGCAATGTAAGCCCTATCCAGCTTAACCAGACTTTCCAGAAAATTTGCTATCCTTTCCAATTCGTCTTCGTAGTTTATACCGTTGATGAGCATTGTCTCGCTTACAAGGATTTCTTCGAAACTTCTTGCAAACTCTTTTACGCCATTTAGAATCGTGTCCAATTTTAAGTCTTTATGCGGCCTATTTATTCGCCTCCATAAATCATGGCTGACCGCGTCAACTTTCAATGAGACAAAGTCAGCAGCTAACAATTCTTCCCTAACTTCTTCACGCCAAAGCAAAGAAGCGTTTGTTATAACTACTATAGGAATCTCAACATGCTTTAAAAGCGATTTCTCTCTGCCCAAATTAACATCCAATGTCGGTTCTCCACCTGGCACAAAGGTGATGTAATCTATTTTTCTCCCCCTTAAGGTTGCCTCATTAATTTTCCTTTCAACCTGCATCAGAACTTGCTCCGGCTTATAGAAGGCTTGCCTATCAACAAGCATGTTGCTTGTTCTGCCCAATTGGCAATAGACGCATGAGTAGGAACATGCTTTGGTGGGATGTTGTTTACTCCCAAGCTTCTCCCTAAACGCCTAGAGGGAACAGGTCCAAAAGCCAACGTTTCTATATTCTCCAACATGTCACCTTAATGATAGTTCTGTGCAGAGCTTGTTCCATATGGCCTCTATCTCTTTTGCAACGTCGCATTTCGGGGAGTACTCCATTACCGTTTTTCTATTGACCATGGCCTCTGTAACCACCGGATTGAAGGGTATTTTGCCAACAACTTCCACACCATTTTCCTCACAGAATCTAGAAATTTTATTGGTGTTTTCCTCGTTTACATCATACATGTTCACGCATACGAAGGGTCTAACATTAAAATGTCTTAGGAGCCTTAACGCCCTTTCTAAGTCATGAATCCCGGACATTGTGGGTTCAGTTACCACTAAACCCGCGTCTACGCCGGTTACGGAGGCTATGACTGGGCAGCCGATTCCAGGTGGGCCGTCAATAATTATGAGGTTGTTTTTCTCTTTTTCGGCCAGTAGTTTAGCATTTTGCCTAACTATCGTCACAAGTTTTCCCGAGTTTGATTCACCTGGGTTAAGTAGGGCATGAGCCATAAACCCATATTTTATCTTTGAGATGTAGGCATAACCTGAAATTCTTTCAGTTAATGTTACGGCGTTTACCGGACAGACGATTGTGCAGACGCCACATCCTTCACATGAGAAAGGATCTACTGTGAAGTTTTGGGTTATGGCGTCGAATCGGCATTTTTCTCTGCAGACGCCACATTTAACACATTTAGTCTCGTTGATTACTGCTATTTTTGAGCCCCTAAACTCTTTTGTTTCGATAATTTCTGGATGTAGAAGCATGTGAAGGTCTGGGGCATCTACGTCGCAGTCTGCGACTACAGCTTTTTTTGCCAAAACAACGAAGGTTGCGGTTATGGTTGTTTTGCCCGTTCCGCCTTTCCCGCTTAAAATTGTTATTTGTTTCATTTGCCCAGCAACTCCTTAACATCTTCAAACAATTTTTGGAATTTATTGATCCACTCTGGCATTTTTAGGCTGAATGGAATTCCTTTGGAATAAAGCTCTGCAATTTTCCTCTGATATGGGATTTCGAGCAAAATTGGTATGCCTTTTTCCTCACAGTATTCATAAACTTTTTTGTCGCCTATTCCAGACCGGTTAACCACAACACCGTGGGGAATCTTCATATACTCTAAGACTTTAACGGTTATTTTCAAGTCATGAAGCCCAAACGGTGTTGGCTCGGTTACAAGAATACAAAAATCGCTACCCTTAACCGTTTCAATCATGGGGCAACTTGTACCGGGTGGAGCATCCAAAATAACATTCCTGCCCTTATCTAGACGCTTTTTCACCTCTCTAATTAATGGAACAGCCATTGGTTCGCCGACTTCAAGCTCGCCAAAAACAATCCTTAAATCATCCGTGAAGCCCTCTTTAATAACTCCAATTCTGTTTTTCCCTTCGCCAATAGCCTTTTTAGGGCATATTAAGCTGCATCCTCCGCAGCCGTGGCAAAGCTCTGGAAAGACTAAAATTTTTCCTAGGGCTGTCAAAATTGCGTTGTATTGGCAGAAGGCCGCACATTTTCCGCAATAATCGCATAACTCCTCGTTTACTAATGGAACAAGCCTATAGACTGGTTCTCGGCAGGTTATTTTCGGGTTTAAAAGCAGGTGGGCGTTCGGTTCTTCAACGTCACAGTCCAATAACTGGGCATTTTCTATGGAAATGGCCAGATTAACCGCCAGTGAAGTTTTGCCTGTTCCACCCTTTCCGCTTGCAACAGACACTATCACGACAATCTCTCCTGTTCGTTACTTACCTTTACTTTGAGTTTTTGAAGAGCCTTTCGCAAGGCGTTGACGGCTAATTTTGCATAGTGACTTTCGGGGAGACCATCCAACTCTCTTAAAACGTCCTCCTTAGCGATTTTCCATGCTTCTTCAACGCTTTTGCCCATTATTAGAGAGGTTAAAGCAGATTCCGAACAAGCTGTTCCTACACAGCCCTTATAATCGAATTTCGTATCCTTTATTACGCCATTCTCAAGTTTCAAGTAAAGAATAATGGTGTCTCCGCATGGAAGACCCGTATATGAGACAAGGACGTCAGGTTTTTCTATTGAGCCAACATTAACTTTGCTTACATGAAGCTTTACAGCCTTAGCTGAGTGACTAGCCCTAAGCAAAAGCTCCTCTATCTTTGACCTATCTAGCATATTTCACCCTGAAACATCAAAGCTGCGTCTTCATCTGTGGCGTGCGTAGCGGCAACCCTCTGTCAGCTCTTCAAGCTTACCCTGCCTGTATGCTTCGACGACATCTTTAACAGTGTCAGCGTTGGCTTTCAAGACAGCTATTCTTGCCTCTTGAAATATGCTTAACGCCCTAGGACCCATTCCATAGGTGATTACAGCGTTCGGCCTAAACTGTAGAATGCAGTCTGGTGGTCGTCCAAATCCGCCGAAGTGTTCACTTTCATTGAGCGCCACTTGAACGTTTGATATATTGCCATCCTCCAATTCAACGATTATAAAGTAGGGGGCTCTGCCAAAATGCTCTGACAATCTAGCGTTAAGCCCATCTCCATCTTCAGCCGGTATAACTATTCTCTCCTTCAACTTTCCACCTCCTTCTCCTCCGGCTTTTCGCAACATTTTCTCAAACTTTTTCCGCCTTAACCTTTCAAGCTCTTCATTCTCTGCACCACCCATGGCTACCATTGCCTTCGCCTCCAATCATGCCCTTCGCCCATTCCAAAATGCCCTCCAACCGTTGGAGAATTCGTCTCTTTAAGTTCTCCCCTCCTATATTTTTCAACAACCTCCCTCACAGTCCCATATGCACCCGTTATGATTTTTATCCCTGCAGCCGACAAGGCCTGAAAAGCGTTAGGTCCGATATTTCCAGTTATAACTACTTTAGCGCCTTTACTCGCTATGATTTGAACTGCCTGTATTCCAGCACCGCCTACCGCGCCTGAAGCCGGATTTGGAACAGCCTCAAACTGCAAGGTTTCCGAATCCACTATTATAAAGTATGGACATCGGCCAAATCTTGGATCTACAGGCGCGTCCAAGCTGTTTGCCGACGCAGATACGCAAATCCTCATTTAACATTTCCTCCGCTCATTCCAGTATCTTGGCTAAAGTCATCATAATAAAAAGTTTTCGAGACGATCTTTGATTCTGCTTTAACAAGTTGAATGATAAATGTCGATGCTAACATGTTTATTAACAATAACATCAAAACTATCCAAAAGATCACCTTCTTCATTTCTCCTCCCTTTCTAAGGCGAAACGATAATTATTTTCAGAGTTGTCTTAAATTTTATGGAAAAATCTTCTATAACAGCCGTCTAGGGGTTTTTACAGTCTACATTCGCTTACAATCTTACGTGACGTTAAGTATTTTTATTGAAACACTTCTATTAATCGCTGGTAACAGAGAATGACGAAAATTTAAAATTGAACGTCACTGTTCGCTCTAAAGCACTTAAGGATTCGCTTAAAAAAATTAAGTGGACCGGGCGGGACTCGAACCCGCGACCTCCCGCGTGCGAGGCGGGCGCGCTTCCGCTACGCTACCGGCCCATTCACTCTTTTATCTTTTCATGAAACGAGGTCGTAATTATACCTTCACTGTTTTTGAACTAGCTTCTTGGCTAGCATAGTACCTACATATATAGCGCTCGCGAATATTGCTATGGAGCCGCTACTCGGCATGTTGAATATGATAGAAAGCGCCAGACCTCCATAACCTGCTACCAAGGTGATGATTACGGTAAGTCTCAGCATACCGTTAACACTCCTTGACAGCTCTTTTGCCGTTATGGCCGGTGCTATCACAAGAGCATAAACGATAAGGGTACCTACGGTCTTGGTTGCCACACTACCAGCCAGACCTATCAAGAAGAAAATTATAAAGTCGTAGAATGAGGCGTTCATGCCCATGGCTTCGGCACCTTCAGGGTCGAAGCACACATAAATTATCTCATTATAGAAAATTGCAAAGATGACCATACATGCCATAGTTAGAATCGAGAGCGTAACTATATCCGGGTCTCCTAGGAGAAGTATGTCGCCTACAAGATAGCCGTCCAAAATGACCCTGAGTTGCGCGGGCAAAATATATCTCACAAATGCATAAACAGAAACGCCAAGAGTTAATGCGCCTGCGAGTGCGCTCGCAATCGCCTCCGGACCACCCTTTCTTCCCACATAGCCCGCAAAAAGCGTCGTGATGCTGGCGAAGATTGCCGCAACCAAATATGGGTCTACTGTTAGGTTAGCCACATAACCGAGTAAGATTCCTAAGGCTGCACCGCCTAATGCCGCATGAGCCGCCTCAGCGGGCATGTAGGCAACACCTCTCAGCACAGCCACAGAGCCGATTATAGATGTAGCTGTCATAAGTAGAACGGCGACGTAGGCCTTTATCAAAAAAGGCGATAGTAGGTCAACCATGTGAATCTCTCGGTACGAATATTGGACATGGTTCATATGAACAAATCCTGATTCTATCACCGTACACACTTTTCAAGATGTCTTCTTTCAGAACATCCTCCGGTCTACCCGCTGCTATAACCCTTTTGTACAATATGACAATGTTGTCAATGAGGTTAATGACGTCGCTCACGTCGTGTGTGACCATTACAATTGAAACGCCGCTCTCTTTCAGGCTAGTTATGAGGTTCGTTATCTCATACTGACTTCTCACGTCAACACCGTTGAAAGGTTCATCGAGCAATAATAGCTTGGGTTCAGAGACTATGGCCCTAGCTATAAGGACCTTTTGTTGTTGCCCACCGCTAAGCTCATCAAATCTTCTATCCGCTAAATCTTCAGCCCCTACGATTCTTAGGACTTTTTTTACAACGTTCTCATCGTACTCTGTTGCCCACCTCGGCGGTCTTTTCCACACTAGTCTCGACATCATGACAACATCTTTTGTCTTCATTGGCACGAAGAAGGATATCCTATCCCTCTGTGGAACGTAACCAACCATCGACCTAACTTTTTTTGGTTCTTTTGTCGGGTCCAAACCCATTACCCTGATGTATCCGCTCTGTGGTTTTAGGAGTCCGAGAATCGTTTTGAGCAGCGTAGTCTTACCGGCACCATTTGGTCCTATGATTGCCGTAAATGTTGGGTGATTCAGAGATAGCGTTACGTTGCTTAGCGCTTCAAAGCCATTCAACCTGACCGTTAACCCCGAAGTTTCGACAGATTTCATGACCTCCTCACCCTTAACCTTAGTATGAGTATTGCCTCGAGTACCACAACTACGGATAATATCGAGACCAGTATGCTCATGAGTGCATTCGTTCCGAAGCTCGTTTTGGGCGCAGCAGACACGCTACTAGTTAAGCCCGCATTGTATGCAAGAAGCGTCTCGTAATCCCAGCAATCTTTTGACATCACAACGAGTTTTAAGAGGTATGTGTTCGTCTCTTCAGCAAGCTTCTTTACAGCATCTGCCCCAGTAGTACCTTCGCTGATGTCGGCTAACACGAGTATTTTAGGAGAGCTATCGGCGAGCATCGTTCTTGCCTTCTCAAGAGTTAGGGGCTTTACACCGGCCAACTCTTCTTCTTCCAACACAAGCGTGCAACGTACGCCAAACCCTTCGATTAGGTATTGTTCGATTGGTGTTGAGCAGATTGCAACGTTGCCGGTAAAGCCTTTTTCACTTAACGTTCTCTCGGCTTCGGCTAAAACGCTGTCTATAGATTCTACGGATTTTTCGGCAAGGCTCGTATAAATCTTAGCGTTATAGTTGTCTATCTCCGCTAATCTGGCTGCTATCTCTTTTATGACGAGTTTGGCATTGTACGGTGAAAGCCACCACTCGTGTAAATTTATATCACCATTTGGAAGGTTAAGCAGTTTCAGCTTTCCGCCCAACGCTTTATATAGGTCTAGGATTGAACCGCGGTTTACGAAGGAAGTAAGCTCTTCCTCCCATTTGAAGTGCCCTGTAATGATTAGCAGGTTCGCTTTGGATACTTTTTCCAGATCCTCAGGAACAGGTTGGTATTCATGCGGATCTGTCCCAAACGGCACCACACTTGTGACTTCAACGTAATCTCCAGCAGCCGACTTGACTAGCGGCACTAATGTCGGCGTAGATACCACAACAATAATTTTTGTGGTTGCGTTAATGGTAAGCTGCGCAGAGAGGAGTAGGGCCAGTATAACTGGTATTAAAAACGTAGGTTTCAAACTCATTTTCTCCTCGCCTCGCACCCTATGTGAATTATGGCACGGTTGTGACAACACTTCTCGGGTTTATTGAGGTAGGCACAAAGCCTAGTTATTACCTCCTTATCGAGTACATGATCCACACAGTCCGCTACCTCGCATGCCTCATTTGACTTCATTTTGAGGGCCTCAACAAGAAAAACTTCAAAGACCCTATGGGCGTGTAATAGCTCGACCGCGACCCTATAGCCTGCTTGGGTCAATGTTATGTGCCCGTACTTTTCTTTCTTGATGTACATCTTTTTCTCTAATTTGTTCAAAATACCTATTGCCGAGGGTGTTTTGACGTTAAACATCTTAGCAAGATCGCCACTTGTAATCTGCCTTCCGTCCTCAATGGTTGAGGTGTATATGCGTTTGAGATAACAGGATTCAGCCCTGCTAAGATTTCTAGACACGACCTATGTTAGGCACTGCCTAACTTTTAAACCTTTCTGGCCAAAAAATTTCTATGAGTGGCAACGTTCGTAAAATGGCTAAGAACCTTTTACAAATGTTTATATTAAGCTCTAAAGCATCATTTTTGTGCCGAAGTATATCTTCGTAACAGGCGGCGTAGTCTCGTCGGTTGGTAAGGGCATAGTCGCGGCCTCTGTTGGCAGGATTTTACAGGCCAGGGGTTACAGGGTAACTGCTATCAAGATAGATCCTTATCTAAACGTTGACAGCGGTACGATGAACCCATACGCTCATGGTGAAGTTTTCGTTACCGATGATGGTGGTGAAACCGACCTAGATATAGGATGGTATGAACGGTTTCTAGATATCACACTTTCAAAGCGTAACAACATAACGACTGGGCAGGTTTATTTGGAGGTCATTACTAAAGAAAGACGCGGAGATTACTTAGGCAAGTGTGTCCAGATAGTCCCCCATATAACCGACGAGATTAAGCGTAGAATAAGGCTAGTTGCAGAGGGAAATGGTGTTGATATAGCTATAGTCGAGATAGGCGGCACAACAGGCGACATAGAGGGACAACCATTTTTAGAAGCCGCAAGGCAAATGCGTCTCGAGGAAGGGTTCGAGAACACACTTTTCATCCACGTAGCCTTGGTACCTATACTGAAGGCCACCGAGGAATTTAAGACCAAAGCATTGCAGCATAGTGTAAACGAGTTGCGTAGGATAGGTATACAACCGGATGCCATAGTAGCAAGATGCGAAAAGCCAATAGACAGCGCGACAAGAAGTAAGATAGCTTTGTTCGGAACGCTTCCAGAGAGCGCAGTTTTTTGTTCCTATGATGTGGAATACGTGTATGAAGTGCCACTGATACTGGAAGAACAGGGCATGGGTGTTTTTATAACTGGTAGGCTTAACCTTAGTTGGAGACAACCAAGACTGAAGGAATGGAGCGATATAGTTGCTTCGATGAAGAACGCCAAAGAAGAGGTTAAGATTGCCGTATGTGGTAAGTATACCAAGCTTATAGATTCTTACGTTAGCGTAAAGGAAGCGCTAATACATGCCGCAGCTTATGCAGGCGCAAAGGCAGTCATAGATTGGGTAGATGCAGAAGAATTCGAGGCACATCCTGAAAGGATAAACTTGCTCAGTAGGTATGATGGCATATTAGTACCGGGCGGATTTGGTCAAAGAGGTGTCGAGGGTAAGATAAACGCAATCAAGTATTCTAGAGAGAACGGCATACCGTTTCTTGGAATATGCTTTGGTATGCAGCTTTCAGTTGTCGAATATGCGAGAAATGTTTGCGGTCTTGAGGAAGCCAACAGCACAGAAGTATCGGCAGATACACCGCATCCCGTCATAGACCTTTTACCGGAACAACGCAATCTTGAAAACTTAGGGGGCACTATGAGGCTCGGGGGGTTCGAGATCATCATAAAACCCGGAACGTTGGCGCACAAGCTCTACAATTCCAGCATTATACGTCAAAGACACCGTCACAGGTATGAGGTCAACCCAGCATATTGGGACGTTTTAACGCGTGCGGGCATGATCTTTTCGGGCATGTCTGAAGATGGTCGAAGGGTTGAGATCATCGAGTTACCAAATCATCCGTACTTTATAGCAACTCAATACCATGCAGAGTTTGTCTCAAAACCAGGGAAACCCGAGGCGGCATACTTGGGATTTATAAGGGCCGCCCTCAAAAGAAGAAAGAGCCTTGAAAACCACAGCAAATCAAAATACGTTTCAATATACAATGGTTAGCAAATTTAACTAAAAATTTAAAATGTCCTGCATAATATTCTAACAATTAAGCCGCGGTAGCTCAGCTCGGTAGAGCAGCGGACCTCGTAAAGGGGGCTGAAGCTGTTAACCCGTTGGTCGTCGGTTCGAATCCGACCCGCGGCGCCAACCTGATTTTATTTTTTAATAATCAAACGAACAGCGATTTAGAGGCGCACTATGTTAAAACCTCCAGTCCATACGGTTATTCTAATCTTCTTAATATCATAAACCGTCCAGGATATTCCTGCGACAATTTGTTTATGATTTCTTCACGGTGCTTACCAACTAATGTTTCTTTGAAGGAAGGCCTTATGCAAATTATGAAATCTACGTTAAAAACAGAAATCTCTCGCCTGATCGCTTCCTCGAAGTCTCCCAAAAAGACATCATAGGTTACGTTATAACCTTCCCTTCTGAACTCAATTGCCAACTTTTCAAGGTCGCTCAGCACTGATGTTTGTAATTCCTTTAGGTTTGACTCTTTTTCCGCAATGTGATTTATAACGCTTAGAAGTCTTAGTTTGTACCTTTTGTCATATGAGTGCAATACTGTCTTTTTGATTGTTTCATAGTCCTCCATCGGGTCTACTAAAACTGTTACCTCCATAACATAAGACGAGGGCACTACCCACGAACCTTCCTCATTGCTTATCAACGGAAGTTTATACAATTTGCGATAGAACGCGTACAACGCCAGCCCTATTGCAACCCAAATAAAACCAAACAACCTTCCGTTTGGATGTAAGATTACTACGAGTAACCACAGAATAAATGTGGCAGGCAACCCTATCAGTCCTATTAATGGCAACTCAACAACCTTGTCCTTAAGCTTGAGTTTGATGTTTAAAGGCACTTTCCATGGACGGTAGACGTCGCGGTCAACAATCCGAAGCCTGATAAAGCTGGCCATCAAAATCATATAACTCAACAGCCCACCAAAGTTGTATAGGCTGACCACGAAGGAGATGTCACCTACCAAGGCTATTAGTGCGCCTATGGATCCGAAAATGAGTAACGTCCTTGTGGGTGTTCTAAATACCGGATGTATATGATAGAACCATCTGGGCATGAGTCTAAATTTGCCCATGCTGGCCATGAGTCTAGAGATTCCTATGACACCCGTATTTGCAGAGGCATAGCAAAGAATGAAGGCAGTTATGGCGACTATTAGTGAAAAGAACGGACCTATAACTGGAAGTTTTGAAGTTAAAACAGCAACGGAGTTTTCATAGGATGTTGCCATTGTTTCCCAACTTACGCTACCGGATGCCAAAAATGCGAATAAAAGAACGGACAGCAGAACTACCAGTACGGTAAGCTTGGCGGCTCTCGGTATCCATTTGTAAGGTTTTCTTGTTTCCTCTGCCGCCTGTGATATGGATTCTATTCCTATAAAGCTAGCGATCGCTACTGTGATGCCGTAAATAAAATTGTTGAATTGCACTGAGCCGGAGAAGAAATACTCAACCTCTGACAAGGCTTTAGGATTTCCGAAAATGTTCGATTGATATAACATTGTTTCCATATTAAATAATAGCGCATAACCTAGGAGCAGAATGGTCGCCTCAACCACCAGACCAAATACGACCAACACCGTTGTGAAGCTTGTAGAATATTTTATACCAATATAGTTTATGAATAAGAGAGATAAAACAAGCACTACCGCTATCAAACCTAACGGGGATATACCCAGATTCAAAGTATAAAGCTCAGGTAAAAGGAACTTAAGATATCCGGCGGCAGCGAGAGAGAACAACGATATATTTATCACATAGTCCAGCATGAGTGCCCAACCTGCTAGAAATCCAAACAGGCTGTTAAGCCCCTTGAGGGCAAAGACGTGGCTCCCTCCAGCATAGGGATAGACAGAGCTTAACTCCGCGTATGTCAGTCCGATAAGCACGTAGACAATAGCGGCGATCATGAAAGCAAAGGGCGCTGCTCCTGCTGCATAGAGGAATACAACACCTAGGGCTAAGAATATGTCTGCACCTACATCACCGTAACCGATGGCGAAAGATCCGAGCCAACCGATGTCCCTCTTTAATGTAACGGCTTTTTTTCTTTCTCGTAACAAGTCCGAATAGTCTAGGGGCTGTAAAAATACAATAGATATTTAAGCGTATTTGAGGAAAATTAATAAGCACATTGTTTTTGCTGTGATTCTGATCGAAAATGACAATTCTCGTAGTCCTTCATATATACGTGGAATCCAACAAGCTTGACCATGTTTGTAAAGTATTAAACAACATGTCCGAGGTGACCGATGTGTTTGAGGTTAGTGGAGATTATGACATCATAGCCATAATGGAAACGGAATCCATCTCAAAGTTTAGAGAAATTTTAAAAACAAACATATTAAAGATAGAGGGCATAAAGGCAATCACGTCATCTATTGTTCTCCACACACATAAAAGAAGTGGTGAAGTTTTGGAGGTTTAAAAAAGTTTTAGGTTTTAAATCAACAATTCTCCGTTCTTCATAACAACCTTTCCATCCAACGTTAGTGTCGGACGCGGTATTATGAAGTCTTCATGTATATCGGACTCAACCTTCCCGCCCATGTGTGAGTTATCGCCGATCGCGATGTGGACAGTACCCCTTATCTTTTCAGCTTCCAGAACGTTGTCCGGACGTCTTGCGTATGGGTTTGTTCCTACACCAAGCTCAGCCAGATTTCTTCTTGAAATATAGGGCTGTTCATTCTTTTCTAAGGCCAGAAGACTCCTGAATCTATCGCCCACGTCACCGCCGCCAGAAATCTCAACCACGTAACCGTCCTTAAAAGTTAAAACCATTTTCTCTTTTAAGTCTGGGTACCACCCTACTTCTACGACAACCCTGCCATTAGCGGTCCCCTCTAGGGGGGCTATGTAAGCTTCTCCTGAGGGTAAGTTACCCCATGAGCCCCTTTCTCTAAATATGCCAGCGTCTACCTTTCCCTCTCTTCCTTCTAAGCTAAACGTTATGTCTGTACCGGTTTCCGTTTTGATGTTTGCTTTATTCGCCTCGCTAAGCAACTTAGCAATCTTCTTTGTTTCCTCAGCAATCTTCTGGTAGTCTGCTGCCATTGGTCCGCCGGGATAGAACATCTCGGGTAGGAACATCGGCATACTTGCAACCCTCGCACCAGCCTTACATGCATTTACTCGTGCATCTGTATGCGTCAGCGAGTATGTTGTTATTGCGACGACGACGTCAGCGGCCTTCATCCTTTCCTCGACATCCCTTCCTGGATAAGTCCCGTGCTTACCGACCGATGGGTACGCGAAAAACTCAACGGTACATTCAGGGAAATTCTTCATCGCAATCTCGCTCACCATCTTAGCTAAGAGTGACCTCTTGAGTGCATCCAAAAGCTTCTCACTTGATTTTGCTCTCCACTCTTCCGCTGTTGGAAAATCTGTAACGACCAGTATCTTCTCGCCCGGCTTAACTCCCATGTTGACCCTAAACATGTTAATAACGCCTGGCTCAATTTTCTCAAATTCTATCAAACATATCACCTCTCAAATAAAAAAATTAAAGATATAGTTTTATGCTTTGCCTAATTTCTTGGCTAAATCTATGAGCTCCGGATGAACCACTTTGCCCTTGTCAAGCAACTGGACATTATCAAGCCACACTGAAGAGTTGAGGCATATCCCATCAGTATGGGACTTTGCTGGTCTACCTTTAGGCGGCGCCAGCATAGGTCCTACGTTGCCAATTCCCCACTCGGTACATCCCCAGACCCTTTCGTCCTCCAAGATTGCGCCCGTTAGCTTTGCGTTCGGATGGAAACCGTAGCATACGTGAGCCATGTAGAACATATTCGGGTCATTGAAGCTATTTAGCCATGCTTCAAACTCCACCGCCTCTTTGCCTCCTTCAATCTTTACAATCTTGCCCTCTTTCACGTGGAGCTTGACTGGTTCTTTTAGTAAACCTATTGGTGGCGAGAGCGACCCGTCAAACACTATCATCCCGTTGATCGTTTCAAATATTGGAGACCAGCCTATTTGACCGGATAGGAAGTGAGGCCCTGGTGTATCTGCGTAACCAACTTCTAAAATTATTGGTCTATTTGGATCGTTCTCAAAGGAAACATCGGTTCCAGCCGGCGTGGTTATCCTCATCCTTTTGGCTTTCTTAGTTAGCTCCACAACCTTTGTCTGGAATTCCTTCAAAGTAGGATAGTCAACTCTGCCTATACATCTTATCATCATATCTACATCCATGCCGACGAGGCAAAGATACCTTAGCTTCTTGTTCTCCTCCATGGCAATGTCCCATGGCGTAGAGTAAAGCAACCACTGGTTGTTGAATTCGACCCACGCATCAGCCTCCTTCAATGCGGCCGTCAGGGGTTTAAGCGGTAACATCGGGTCAGCAGCTTTTCCAACCCCTAGCGGCGAAGCCAACCATATGACCATTGGCTTAGCACCAGCGGAGAAGGCGGCCCTAGCTGTTGCATCTACAACTCTCGGGTCGGATTCCGTGTCCGCCGTTATAATGAAAGTCTCGTCGGGCTTTAGCTTGAAAAGCTCTCGAACGAGAATATCGGCTGCTTTCCCTAACTCGTATTCATACCTTCCAACCATATATCCTCGGTCAGTTTTTACCTTACATTCTATTTAAAAATTTTTGCTCTTTTCTTAAAAGAAGACCCTTCGCTTAGGAGCTTACAAAAAATTTATAAACAAAAAAAGCGATATAAAGCTACAAACCTTTTAGGTGAAAATTATGGTAAAAACTTCGGTCGTTGCAGCCATAATCGCGATCGTAGTTATCATAGCTATAGTTGGCGTAGCGGCATGGTACCTTACCGCACCACCTGCTCCTACACCAACCCCAACGCCAACACCAACCCCAACTCCTACACCTACGCCAACACCAACACCTACCCCAACACCTACGTTAAAACGAACCTTAACGATATCGTTTGCAAACGTTCCGACGCTTGACCCGGCCGTAGGCTCGGACGAGGCTAGCTCAAGCGCCTTCGTGAACTTGTACGACACTCTTGTCTACCCAACAAAGACTGGTGAAGTAATGCCCCATCTGGCTGAAAGATGGGAGGTCTCACCAGACGGACTTACTTGGACATTCTACTTAAGAAAAGGCGTAAAATTCCATGACGGGACGGAGCTTAAAGCCGAAGATGTTGTTTTCTCAGCCAAGAGGTTCGTAACGATTGGCGAAGGGTATTCCTACTTGCTTTCGCCCTACTTAGAGGACGTTAAGGCGATAGATGATTATACTGTTGAGTTTAAACTAAAGACACAATTCGGTCCGTTCCTCTCAACACTCGTAAGGCTATACATACTGAACAAGGACCTAGTTATGAAGAACATTAAGACGCCAGGTCCCTATGGAGAGTTTGGAGATTACGGAAAGGCTTGGTTATTGACTAACGATGCAGGTTCCGGGCCGTATAAATTAAAGGAAGTAAAGCTTGAAGAGTACGTGATCTTTGAGCGCTTCAAAGATTATTGGGGATACTTTAAGCCAAACGCACCTGATGAAGTCAAGTTCATTGGTACAACGGAGCCCGTTACAATAAGAACACTGTTTGCAAGAGGCGAGCTTGATATAACAGACCAGTGGCAGCCGTATGAAAACCTTCTTGAGATGGCGAAACTTAAGGGTGCAGAACTCGTTTACATACCAAACGGTGGCATGTTTTACTTAATGATACATACGAAGAAGGCACCTACTGACGACATTCACTTCAGAAAAGCCATGGCTTATGCCTTTGACTATAACACAGTAGTGGAAAAAATATTCGTGGGTTCACCACTTGCTAGGGGTCCAGTAGCGGCAGTAGTTCCAGGACATGACCCAACTGTACCCCAGTACACGAGGGATTTAGACAAAGCCAGAGAGGAACTCATGAAGTCGAAGTACTATCCTGAGCTTGACAAATATGAAGTTGAATACTGGTGGATAGCTGAGGTCCCAGATGAGGAGAAGGTTGCTCTACTCTTTGCCCAAAACATGGCAGAAATAGGAATCAAAGTCAAAGTCGTGAAGGTACCATGGCTAACGGTGATAGATGGTATGGCAAAGCCGGAGACAAGTCCGCACATAGTGTCTATATTTGTCGCTCCGCACTACTTAGAGGCGGGCTCGATATTAGAATCTAGATACCACTCGAAGTCCGCAGCCACATGGGAACAGAATGAATGGTTACTCGATCCTAACTTGGATGCTATGATAGAGGATGCTATAGCGACCGTCAATATTACTGAAAGGTTTGCAAAGTATGCTGAGATACAGCACTACATCGTAGATCTCTGCCCATCATTGTTCCTATTCGACGCAGTTGAAAGGAGGGTGTATTACTCTTACTACATTGACTGGTACGCTGCCAAAGGCGAAGGTGTTCCAGTTTTAGGCTACTTCTTTGACCTAAGACTCATCGAGGTCTTCCCCGAAAAGAAGGCAGAGCTTTTCAGATGAATTGAAAAATAAATATTACCTTCTAATTTTTTATTTCTTTAGGCGGGACTGAGGTTGCGACTTACTACATATATTGCGAAAAGGGTAGGCTACACAGTATTCGTGCTACTAGGGCTCTCGATACTGATATTTACGCTGGCCAGGGTCTTGCCAGGAGACCCCGCTAGGATGGCTCTGAGCCCTAGGGCTCCAGAATGGGCTGTAGAAAAGCTCAGAGAACAGCTTAGACTTAACGAGCCGTTACCCATCCAGTACATTTATTGGTTAAGGGATGTGTTTAGCGGAAGCCTAGGTGAATCACTAGTAACAAGGCGCGACGTTCTGACGGACATAACAGAGTTCTTACCTGCCACGCTAGAGCTACTACTCTTTGCGCTCATATTTGATGTGATTATTGCCATACCCATAGGCATGCTTGCGGGTAGAAAGGCTAACACTTGGATTGATAACCTTGTAAGGGGGTTCGCGTATATAGGCGTAACAATTCCTGCGTTTGTCTTCGCAATAATATTCCTATTGATCTTTGGATATATATTGCAAATTGCACCTACCGTCGGAAGGCTTAGCCCAGGAGTGATGCCGCCGCCAAGAATAACAGGACTAATTACGATAGATTCGCTTATTACAGGAAACTTCTCGACGTTCGTGGACGCCTTATCTCATCTTATTCTACCATCTTTCGCCTTGGCGCTTGGGCCGATTGCCCAAGAGGCTAGGATAACCCGTGCTAGTGTTGTTGAGAATCTGAATAAGGATTACATACTCGCAAGCATTTCGCACGGCATACCCGAAAGGTTGATAGTTTTAAAATATTTGATGAGGCCTTCGCTGATACCGACAGTATCCATATTGGGCTTAGACATTGCATCGCTTATGGGTTGGGCATTCCTTGTAGAGTCGATATTTAATTGGCCCGGAATGTCGAGATACGGCATAATAGCGATGCTTAGGAAAGATCTGAATGCTATAGTAGGCGTGGTCATGGTTACAGGACTAGTATTTGCTATAGCAAATATATTAGTGGACATAATAGTGTCCCTACTAGACCCAAGGATAAGAATGGTAGAGAGGGCGAAGTAGCCAATGTGTATCATGTTTTTGCTGGAAAAATTGAAAGACTTAGGCATATTATCACCAAGGAAAGCGGAGGACTACAAAAAGGCATGGTATAAATTTTCTAGAAACCCGTTATCTGTTGCCGGTCTCGTGATCGTCATCGTGGTGGTTGCGCTTGCCATTTTAGCGCCATACGTAACACCATATCCTCACCATGCTGAGTATTATGTGGATTTTGCAAATGCAAACCAACCTCCCAGCCTAGCTCATCCATTTGGTACAGACCAGTTTGGAAGGGACGTGCTCACAAGGATAATTTTCGGTTTTAGATATTCCCTCATGATGGCGGCCACAGTTCTAGCCATAGTCACACCACCCGGTGTGATACTTGGTCTGATAGCCGGCTATTATAGAGATCGGTGGATAGACACGGTTATAATGAGAATAGCAGACATATTTGTCGCAGTCCCTCCGCTTGTCTTAGCCCTATCCATATGTGCAGTTTTAGAGCCCAACATCTTTAATGCTATGATGGCGGTATCGCTCATGTGGTGGCCATGGTACACTAGGCTTGTGTACAGCATGGCGTCTTCATTACGTATGGAACCGTTTGTTCAGGCTGCCGAGATAATCGGTGCGAGTAAGATTCATATAATGTTTAAAGAGATTCTGCCTAATTGTCTTGGAGCCATATTGACCAAGGTTACGCTTGATGCCGCTTGGGTAATCATACTTGGTTCAGCCCTAAGCTTCGTAGGACTTGGAGCACAACCCCCGACGCCTGATCTTGGAACGATGCTATCAGATGGTGCCAAGTATATGCCGACCATATGGTGGATTACCATATTCCCTGCAATCGCGATAGCGGTGATAGTGCTTGGATTTAACCTGCTGGGGGATGGAATTAGGGACATATACGCAGCTGAGGCTCGTTAAATAAATGCGGAGGTTAAAAACATGAGTAGCACTCTACTGAACGTTGAAGAACTTCAAGTACATTTCAAGGTTTATGGCGGCATATTGAAAGTTTTAAACGATGTCGCTCTAACGGTGAATGAGAAAGAAAAGGTAGGACTGATAGGAGAGTCGGGTTGTGGCAAGACCACGACGATGAAAGCAATAATGAGAATTCTTCCTTGGAACGCTATAGTACCGAAAGCCAAGATATACTTTAAAGGAAAAGACATCATGAAAATGAGCGACAGCGAACTAAAAAGACTCAGGAGAAGGAGCATATCTATGATATTTCAAGATCCCACTGCGGCATTGAATCCTGTATTCAAAATAAGGGACCAACTTTTCGATATAGTCAAGTACGCCAACCTTGAGATGGGAAAAAACTTGTCAAAAAAGGAGATAGAAGAGGAGGCGATTAGGCTTTTGAGAGAGGCTGCACTCCCAGAGCCCGAAAGAATACTCGACAGCTATCCATTCCAGCTCAGCGGGGGCATGAGACAGAGAGTATGTATAGCCATGGCGCTTGCATCGGCACATGAATTACTAATAGCGGACGAGCCTGGCACGTCACTCGACGTAACAATAGAAGATCAAATCCTAAGGCTATTAAAACAGATAGTTGAGGAGAAGCGTACTTCAATAATACTCATCAGCCATGCGCTTGGTGCCGTCAAAGGTTTCGTGGACAGAGTTTATGTTATGTATGCCGGATGTATCGTTGAATCTGCAAGAACGCCCGACTTATTCCGTGAACCACTACATCCATACACGAAGGGTCTTCTCGCTGCCGTACCTAAGCTGACAGGTGGGGGAATTCCTTCAGGAATTAAGGGCAGGGTTCCAGATTACATGAATCCACCCTTGGGTTGTAGGTTCGTTACACGGTGCGAATACGCGATGCCGATATGTGAAAAGAAGCAACCAAGAATGATAAAAGCAGGAAACGATCACGAAGTGGCATGTTTCCTCTATGGTGAGTGAAAGTGTCAAGCGAAAACATACTGGAAGTTATAAATCTCAAGAAGTATTTCAAGGTCAGCAAGGGCATCATTAAAGCCGTTGACGACATCAGTTTCAATGTCAAGTATGGGGAGACGTTCGGTCTCGTAGGCGAGTCAGGTTCAGGAAAGAGCACGACGGGACACATTATAGTCGGACTTTACGCACCAACTTCCGGTAAAATTCTATTTGAGGGGAGAGACATCTCAATGGGGGTCGAAAGGAGACCTCTTGCCCTAAAAAAGAAAATTCAGATGGTATTCCAAGACCCTGCCACCTCGCTCAATCCTAAGAGAACCGTTAGGCAAATCATAGAGCTACCCTTAAAAGTCCACGGCATATGCCATGGGGACACCACTCAGAAAGTAGCTGAAATATTGCAAATGGTTGAGCTCCCGGTTAAGTACATGGAAAGGTATCCTACGGAGCTGGGTGGTGGCGAGAAGCAAATGGTGGCAATCGCCAGGGCTTTAGCCGTGAACCCCTCATTCATAGTCCTAGACGAGCCGACGTCAGCCCTCGATGTATCAATCCAAGCAAAAATAATAAACATGCTTATGAGAGTTCAGAAGGAGTTCAATCTATCTTACTTATTCATAACGCACAATCTAAGCCTGATGAGGAACGTCGCATCACGTGTAGCCATAATGTACTTGGGTAAAATCGTGGAACTTGCATCAACCGAGGAATTCTTCTACAATCCACTCCACCCATACACGAAGATGCTTCTCTCATCCATACCTGTAATAACGGATGAGGAGGAAGCTATGAAACCAAAGAAGATAATCTCAACCGGCGAGATTCCTGGAGCTCTTAACGTACCTCCGGGTTGTAGCTTCCATCCAAGATGCCCTGAAAGGTTAGAGGTTTGCGATAAAATAGAGCCATGCATGTTGGAAATCGCTCCCGGCCATTTTGTTAAGTGTCACCTATACAATTCTGCAAGGGCATAAACAACTAACAATTTTTGGTGGACCGGCGGGGATTTGAACCCCGGACCTCTCGGGTGCAAACCGAGTGCTCTTCCAGACTGAGCTACCGGCCCCGTGTAAATCTCCAAGTACATCTTATTTATATGCCTGTTCCTCTCTTTTCCATACTCGACTGCCTTTTAGCCCTCCTTAAGGTTTACTACAATCCTCAAAGCAATAATAAGTCTGGTGATATATCACGATTGACTTACCTATGTACAAAAAGATAATGACAATAAAAGTTGGCAACCTTGCAATCAAGCTTTATGAGGATAAAAGAGTTTACCGGCCGCTATCTGTCTCAAAGTTAATGGCGAATTGCATTACATTAAGAGGTGGCGAACACGTTTTAGACTTAGGCACTGGTAGCGGCTTTTTGGCGATAGTGGCATCCAAGCTTGGCGCTGGAAGTTGTGTGGCTACGGACATATCACCAGATGCCGTAGCGATTGCAAGAGCTAACGCAGAATTGAATGCCGTGTACAATATTGATGTTAGACAGGGGAACCTTTACGAGCCAGTAGAAAACGAGCGATTCGACTTAATAATCTCAAACCCACCCATGACACCATCGCCAAGGCACTTAAAACCAGAAACCTACGGAGGGCCAGACGGCAGGATTGTTTTGGATGCCGTTTTAAAAGGTGCGAAGGATCACCTAAAACCGGGCGGCAGACTCTTAATCCCGACGATATCGATAATCGGCATAGACGTGACGGCTAGGATGTTAACCCAGCTGGGCATGAGCTATAGGTGCGTGGGATGTGCCGTCGTCCCCTTCAGCAGACTTTTGAAAAATTTAGAGGACTACATAAAAAAGTTGCCGAATGCCAGCATAATATATGATAGACAAATCAGGCCTTGCTGGACGGCCGTAGTATTCGAGGTCAAGCTACTACCTTAGCATATCGCTAAACGCTCTTCCCAGTCTAGATATACCTTCAACCAGATTCTCTATAGAGTTAGCGAAGCTAATCCTGATGAAGCCCTCACCGTATGCACCCATGGACGAACCATGAAGAACGGCTACACCATAGTTCTCGATTAGTCTAGTGACCAGCTGTTCAGAATTCATACCAATACGTGATAAAATCTTTTGGACGTTAACGAATGCATAGAATGCTCCCTGTGGCCTCAAGTATGTAATGCCCTCTACCTCTTTGAGTTTTTCCATCACCACATCCCTTCGTTCCTCGTATGCTTTCACCATCTTCTTCACAGAATCTTGCGGTCCCCTAAGTGCCTCTATGCCGGCATACTGGACAAACTGGTTTGGACACGACGTCATGTTATTCAACAGCTTGGTCATAGGTTCGACAAGGTCCGGGGGGACAACTGCATACCCAAGTCTCCAACCAGTCATAGCATACCTCTTTGAAAAACCATCCACCAATATCACGTTGTCCTTTTTTGTAAACGATAGCGGCGAGTAGTGCTTCAGTCCGTCAAACAATATAGGATAGTATATTTCGTCAGATATCACGAATGCGTTTCTATCTTCCGCGATCTCCACTATACCCTTTACATCCTCCTTTCTCAAGACGGAGCCGCATGGGTTATGGGGTGAATTAATGATTATTGCCTTCGTTCTGCTGGTAGTTAGTTCGTTAACTTCTTCAGGCGTCATTCTAAAACCGTTATTCTCACTCAACCTTAACGGCACAGGCTTTCCGCCCACATACGCTGTGATGGATTCGTATGCAGGATATCCTGGGTTTGGATATATCACTTCATCACCATCATCCACGATGGATGCAATAGACGCAAATATTGCTTCTTTGCATCCAAGCGTCACAAGTACATTCTTCCAATCAACGCTAACACCTAATTCAGCGGAGACCTTCTCTGCGATGGCCTTTCTGAGTTCCGGTATTCCAGGTGTCGGCGTGTAGTGCGTTGCACCCCTCGCCAAGGCCTCTATCGCCGCCTTCTTTATGTTTTCTGGCGTATCAAAATCTGGCTCACCAATCTCCATATGTATCACGTTCTTTCCCTTTGCTTCAACTTCTCTTGCCTTAGAAAGAACTGCAAAGGCACCCTCTTGGGTTATCTTATGAACCTTGCTAGACGTTCTCTTCATATACGTTTCAGAAATTTCTGATGTTTTGTTCTTATAAAAACTTTTGGAATGCATAAGTTAATAAAAATGTCGTGTAAACAAAAGCGTGAGTTGGACAAAATGGACATGCTGGAGTTGCAAGGATACTCAGGCAGGGTTAGGGAGCTTCTAGAACGGGAAAACATAAACATTGGAGATGAGATCGAGATAATCTCAAACGGTAGGAGATATAGGGGCATCCTGATGGCTAGATACGAGCTTGCAGACCCGAACTATATCACACTAAAACTGCCTAACGGTTACAACATAGGCATAAGGGTGACGGAGAATACAACTGTATCTAAAATCTCCGTTGGAGTGAGGCCGACGTTCGTGCGACCTCCCAAACCCCAAACCCTCAGTGATCTCCCAAATGTTGTCATAATCAGTACAGGAGGGACAATAGCTAGCAGAGTAGAGTATAGGACTGGAGCGGTTAGGCCTGCTTTAGATGCAGAAGACCTTTTGGCAATAGTTCCCGAACTTGCAGAGATCGCAAAGATAGACACTGAGGTATTATACAACGTGTGGAGCGAGAATATCCAAGTTCAACATTGGATAGGAATGGCTGAGGCTATAGACAGGTCTATTCGTAAAGGCGTGGATGGCGTGGTTTTAACTCATGGCACAGACACTATGGGATATACGGCCGCAGCACTCAGCTTCGCTCTTCAGAAACCGCCAATTCCGATAGTTCTAGTTGGCGCACAAAGATCTTCAGATAGACCTTCAAGCGATGCCGCAACTAACCTAATTGCCGCCGTCGCAACCGCCGCTAAAGCGCCTTTCGGCGAAGTTGTCGTCGCCATGCATAAATGGCATTCTGATGATGTCATAGCTCTGCATAAGGGAACTAGGGTTGTCAAGTTGCATACAAGCAGCAGAGATGCATTTCGCTCAGTGAATTCAAGACCAATCGCTTACTATCAGCATGGCGAGCTCAAGGTGGTGGTAAATAATTTGAACCCAAGAGGTTCTAACGAATACGTTTTTAAACCAAAGTTTGATACAAGAGCATTTCTCATAAAGTTCTTCCCATCCATGAAGCCAGATATACTGAACATTCTAGCCGATGCCGGCATAAAGGGTTTCATAATAGAAGGGACGGGGCTAGGGCATGTTTCCTCAGATTGGGTGCCAGTTATAAGGGGATTAACAAAAAGGGGCATATTCGTTGGTATGACGTCCCAGTGTAAGTTCGGAAAAGTTAACATGAATGTTTACGATAGCGGCAGGGATTTACTAAAGGCAGGAGTCATTCCACTAGATGACATGCTCTCTGAGGTCGCACTCGTTAAGCTTATGTGGACTTTAGGCAACCTTGGCGAGGGGGCCGAGCTGGAAGAGATTAAAAATCTTATGCTAAAGAATATTGCTGGGGAGATTTACTCAAGAAGTTTGCCTAACGTGGGCTTGTGATAGTTATGGAGAATTATTCCAGCATAAAATTGAAAGTCGGTCTGGAGATACATAGGCAACTGGACACAAAGAGGAAATTGTTCTGTGATTGTCCGACGGAAGAGGCCGAAGATGGTGAAACCATAACTTTTGTCAGAAAATTAAGAGAAGTTCAGAGTGAGCTTGGTACAGTAGACGCGGCGGCAATGTTCGAATCAAAAAAGCGAAAAATGATAGTCTACCATGCAAACCTCAAGAATGTTTGCCTAGTCGAGATGGATGAGGAGCCTCCGCATAACTTGAATCCTGAGGCTCTTGAAATCGCTCTTACTGTTGCTCTTTTACTCGACTCCAAACCAGTTGATGAAGTTCACGTAATGCGCAAGATAGTCATAGACGGTTCTAACACGACAGGATTCCAGCGCACGTGTATAATCGGGATAGGAGGGCAAATAAAGATAAAGAATAAAACCATACCCATACAGACAATAACCCTCGAGGAAGATGCTGCTAGGATAATAGAGGTTGGAAAAGACGAGGTTCATTACGACCTATCAAGGCTTGGCATACCATTAATAGAAATTTCGACGGAACCAGTCATCGAATCGCCTGAAGAAGCAATGGAAGTAGCTTACGCCATAGGAAGAATATTAAGGGCAACGGGCAAGGTTAAGCGGGGCATAGGGACTATCAGACAAGACTTGAATATATCAATCAAGGATGGAGCACCTGTCGAGATAAAAGGTGTCCAAGAGCTCGAGCTTATCCAAAAGGTTGTGGAAAACGAGGTTAAGCGGCAACTGCATCTTTTGTGGATAAAAGAGGAATTGCTAAAACGCGGTGTTAGGAAGGAAGATATTTGGAACGCAAAACCCGTTGATGTTACCCACATATTCTCCAAAACTTCCAGCAAGATAATCAAAAGACAGCTTGAAGCGGGCGGGGTCGTGTACGCAATAACATTGAAGGGATTTGCCGGATTGCTGAGTCTACAACCATCGCCCGGCATAAGGCTTGGTGCAGAGATTGCAGGAAGGGTAAGGGCATGGAGCGACGTGGAAGGAATATTCCATACGGATGAGCTCCCCAATTACGGAATAACGATTGAAGAGGTTAAAGCTCTGAAAGATGCAATGGGTGCTGGAGAATACGACGCCGTGGTCATTGTGGCAGCGGAAAGGGACAAGGCATTGGATGCGATAGAGGTTATTAAGGAAAGAGCGGCGGAGGCCTTAGATGGGGTACCCGAAGAAACTAGAGCGGCAAGGCCTGACGGAACAACCGTCTACATGAGACCGAGACCGGGCTCGGCAAGGATGTATCCAGAGACGGACATCCCACCAATCATAATTTTACAAGAATATATTGAATACCTGAGAGCGAGGCTTCCAAAGACTTTGGACGTTGTGACTCAACAACTCGTTGAGAAGTATGGACTCAGCAAGCAACTTGCAAATGATCTTATAGACAGTGAGGTGGTTGAAGATTTTGAAGAGATTGTTTCGAAAACTGGAGTATCTCCTACCGTCGTAGCATCCACGTTGACGGAAGTTCTCAGAAGTTTAAGGAGGGAGGGGGTTAACGTTGAAAAGATAACCAAAGCGCACATAATGAGGTTCTTTGAACTCGTGTCATGCAACAAGGTGGCGAAGGAGGCCGTTAGGGATGTCTTAGCGGCCGTAGCACAGAAAGGACGGAGCGTAGATCAAGTCATAGACGAACTTGGTCTTTGGTCTCCTCCAGCTTCAGAGGTGGAGGGCAGAATTAAGGCGCTTGTTGAAGAGCACAAGCAAGAGATCTTTGCTGATGAAAGGAAAGCCGTAGCTAAGTTGATGGGTGAGCTAATGAAATATTACAGGGGCAGGGTTGATGGGGCGCTCATAAACAGCATGCTAATAAAGGCGATTCGAACGCTCAAATCTGGGGAGCAATAAGGGTCCTAATGGAAGACGTGGCGATAAATTTTAATGTATGCAATTCTTAACATTTATGTTGGTTAAAGACTTTGCAAGATGTGAAGAGTCTTAAGATAAGGATACAGCATGACGACGTCTCCGTCGAGTTTGATGGAAATTATGAAGAGGTATGGATGAGTGTTAACAAATACCTTTCGGAGCTTTACCCATCTCTCTCAATAGTAAAGAAGTTTCTTGGCACTGTCGATGTCTCTCACATTATGTCCCTACTCTCGGGAAAAGCCCAGATAGTAAACGGCAGGATAATTGTTTCAGCTCAGGTGGATGCTAAGAAAAAGATAATCATATGCCTCGCGGCTGCATACGTGGGTAAGGTACTTGGGCTTTTGGAGAATGATGCGCTCTCTCCCAAAGAGGTTTCGTTAATCACAGGTTTAGAAGAAAGCGTTACCAGAGCTAGGCTAAGCGAGATGAGAAAGGCGGGTCTCGTCATAAAGGTTGACGGCGGAAGGTATGTTTTTAATACATCTGCCATCAACGTGCTGGCAGAGGAGGTCTGATTATGGGCGAGGAGATTATGAAAGTTTCAATACAGTATAAAGATGTCCGGGCAGATTTTGAAGGTAGGCCTGATGACGTTTACAGAAGCATCGTATCATTTATGGAGAAAGTGATACCTTCGTACTCACTTGCGAGCAAGATAAGCTATTCTGTGGACCTTCAAAGCTTGATTGAAAAATTGAGGGATTACCTAGCATATAACCAAGCTGAGGGGGTCTTTTTGCTTAAACCTCTAAATGCGCTATCAGTTTCCGAGGCAATAATGCTTTTGTGTATAAAGAGGTACCTTGAGCATGGATTGGGTCTAGCAGAGTCCCCCTCCATAAATGCTTCGGAACTCGCGAAAAACATAGCCAAGTCCGAGAAGACAATATCGGGAAAACTAAGCCTGCTTTTGCGGAAGGGCTATATAAGACGTCTGGATAGGGGAGATTACGTTATAACGATGTTAGGCATTAAAGAATTTGTGGAAGGCAAGGTCGAGAAAAAATAGCTACTCATTATTGGATTCGCTCTCTTCGGTTTCCACTTTCGCCGTTGATGCAGGTTGTGCTGAGTACAAGTATCTTCTGGGTCGGCCTATCCTAACTAAGACACCCTCTCTTACCATATCCAGTAAAACGTGGGCCACGGCGGTCGGATCATAATGATGACCCCTTCTGGCCAATTCTGCCACAACTTCAGACAATGGCCTTGGTGTGGAAAACCACCCTTCCTTAAGCATGTTCTCCACCAAACCCCTACACGTAGACGTCTCAGCGGACCTCGTACGTTTTTGGGGTTCTGATTCGGGTTCTAATGTCTCTGAAACGCCGAGCGCTGCCATAACGTCCTTTATAGACTTCTCTAGCAGATCAGGAGGTGCCTCTATCTCCACGTTCGCCTTTCCTACCGTTATCTTGACCCTTATTCTTTCTTGAGACATGAGCAAATTACCCAAATTGCGCAATATTTATAAGCACATGTGTCCCTAAAGTTATTAGTGATGAAGCGGATGGGCGCACTCATAAGCACCGAGACCCCTTTTATTGAGAACTTCTTAGGGGTATTTAAAGCATTTTCTAAGATGGGGCTGGGCTCGATGGAAAACCTAAGGAAAGCCTTGCCCGTCGTCAGTATTAATGGACTTGGACATCATATTGGCCATGATGTTATGCTGGAGTTGGACAAGATGACCTCCGTCAGAGCCTACAAATTGAGGCCTTCAGGCAAGGCGTGCGATGTGATTGCATGCGATACCTCAGTCATAAAGCTGGCTGAGGGACCTTTTGGCTACCTCGCCGCTCTGAGGGGGTCTGTGGTAAGGAGAAAAAAGTCTGGCGGTATCGAATCATGGATAATTGGCCCTCTCATCTTTTTCGTATCTTTCGACGATAACCTACCTTTACTCTCCTTTATGTCTGAACTCGTGGATGGTCAGCCGCTTAGCGAAGACTTTGAGACGATACATAGAAGCATCAGCAGCTTACTCGAAAAATGGCTTCAACGTTCGTTAGCATCAACTTTTTCTGACTCGATACTACTGTTCGATGGTTCACTGACGGCAGGGCCAGCGGACAATTCCTTACAGCTGATTCATGAGACGCTCAATGAGGCTGAACGAAACGGCAACGTTGTGCTTGCCTTTTCGAAATCAACACACTTATCCTATCTGGGAACTAGGATAACATCATTGGTACCAGACATGGACCCCCCGTGCATAATTGATGTGAGCGATGCTGTATGCTCGTCCCCTAAAATCCACAAGCTCGGCAGGATACTCGTATCTCATCTATCCAGAACTTTCTTTCCATACAGGCTTGATGTGAGCGGGAAGGAAATAGGAGACGTCTTGCAAATAATTGGTAACCTTTTAAGCAGCGATGCCTTGATATACGGCTACCCAGAAACCCTGCTATTAGCCCACAATTATTGCACCTTCAACAAGTTAGACGTGTTGGCGTTGCAGAAGTTGCTGAAGCAAGAATTTAACATAGATGCTTTCAACATAGGAGATGTGAGGAGTAGCCTTTTCAATCCTTTGGATGGTCATTAGACATGAAGATCTTTTCTAAGCAAAAGGATACGCTGGATATATTGGCATTTCCCTCAGAGGTTGTGGTCGAGAAAGGGCAATATCTCGTGGTAAGTGAGGGGGACAAGTTCATGCTTGCTCAGGTGGTAGACGTAAGCTATGCTGACATTCCCGGTATACTAGAAGACATGTTACGAGAAGTTTCGTTAGAAGTCGTGAATCATGAAAACATCTTCGACCCATTTGATATGGGATCACTAACCGTGATGATAAAGGAGGCAAGAATTGTAAGATGTAAGATAAGGTGTATCGTGGAAGGGGATAGAATTGTGCATAATAGCTCATGGCTTCCTTCGAGGTTTAGGTCAAACATATCCGCTGCGGGAGCGGACTTGTTGAGGAACGTGATGAAGCTAGCAGGTAAGCGAAAAATACACATCGGAACAGTAGGAGGAGAAGATTTCTGGGTTGATGCAGAATCTTTCGATGGCAGACTGACTATAATAACTGGGAAGAAAGAGACTGGAAAGTCTCACATAATGAAGTTGATATCGACCGCGTTGGTTGAGTATGGAGCCTTGGTTATAGTGTTTGACATTAATGGAGAGTATGTAAACCTAAATAGAAGAGTTGACGGAGGCCAGAGCAGCATAGCACTTCGGCACGAAGTACTTGAGCCCGGTAAGAACTTCAAAGTTAGAACAGAAGACGTCGGTCTCAGAACTTTTATGGATATATTGATACATGTTTACGACACGCCGTCAAGCAGTAGCCGAGAATTTTTTAGAATATGGAATGCTGTAAAGAGGAATAGAGGCAAAGTTACCCTCAAGGATTTGATAGAGATTATTCAAAAGACGCAGTTACACGAGTCCGTTAAGGAAGCGTTAATGAGTAGGCTTATGGCAATAGAAGCTACTGGCATAATTACAGATGATGATGAATGCGTAACATCCTTCGAGGACGTTGTCAAATGTATTGGTGGTAAAATGCTCGTAATCAACCTTAGAGATCTGTTGCCCTCTACAAGGAGGATGATTGTCGAATATTTGCTCAGCAAACTCACCGAGTTACTGCAAGCAAGGAGGTTACCACCGATATTCCTCGTGGCTGAGGAGGCACACCTCTACCTAAGGGATACCTATTGGGATGATATTGTGACAAGAATGAGACACTTAGGCTTATCGCCAATCTTCGTGACGAACCAACCCGATTCCATACCCGAGACGATATACAGACAGGCAGACAACGTAATTCTTTTTAACTTCACCAACGAAGCTGATTTGGAGGCAATAGCAAAAACTTCGCGCATAGATTCTGAAAGCGTGAAGACCATAGCGGCTTCTTTACCCCCGCGTTATTGCCTACTCATAGGCTACTTGGTCAAGGACATACCCGTCGTGGTCAAAGTTAGAGAGATCGATGTGGAGACTATGGGAAAAACTAGGTTATTTTTTGAACTTTCCGATAGGCAACTACATATACCGAAAGTGGTGAGAGAACAAGTAGCATGAATGATACCGTCAGCAAGTATCTGAAGATTTACGAAGAGAGACGCGGAGAGATAGAAGCTAGGCTTAGGGAATTTAAGGAAGTCCTACGAAAAAGCGATGAGGAGGTATTCGCGGAGCTTTGCTTTTGCATATGCACTCCTCAAACTAGAGCAAGGGCTGCGGACGCGGCAATATCGATTATGAAGGAAGAATCAACGTTACTCAACGGTGACGAGAAGTATATAGCAGATATTTTGAGGAAAAACGGCGTTCGCTTCCCCGAGTCAAAGGCTAGATACATAGTCGCTGCGAGGGCGTATTTGAGGGCGTTAAAGAGCTTACCGTTGGATGCTTACAGGGCAAGAGAATGGCTTGTTAAAAACATAAAGGGCCTAGGTTACAAAGAGGCAAGCCATTTTCTGAGAAACATCGGTTATGAAGGGTTAGCGATTTTGGACAGGCATATACTGAGGGGTATGAAGGAGGTTGGGGTTATAAAAGAGGCGCCAAAAAATTTAACAAAAAGAACGTACCTAGAACTTGAAAAGAAGTTTATACAACTTGCTAATGATTTAGGTATGAGACCTGAAGCCCTTGACCTCGTCATGTGGGCTGATAAGACGGGGGAAGTGTTCAAGTAGGCTTAAGAGTCAGGTGATGAATGTTGAACAGCATTAAGATGAGTGAGGACCTCAAAAATCTTCTGTATAGCCTACCAGAAATTGACGTTGAAAGTTTGCTAGGAAGCTATCAAAAACCTATGCGAGAATCCATCAGAATCAACACCCTAAAGGCTCGAGAAGAGGATGTATTATACATGTTAAAGGAGAAGGGTGTAGAACTTGAGAAGATACCTTGGGCGAGGTACGGTTATTGGGTCTTGAACGATTTCAATATCTCAAATACAATCGAACACATGCTCGGCCTTGTATACATTCAGGGTGCAGTCTCTATGGCACCAGTTGAAGTGTTATCACCTAAACCTGGCGAGCTCGTTCTGGACCTTTGTGCCGCTCCAGGTAGTAAAACTACACAAATAGCACAATTTATGCAAGGAGAAGGTGTAATAGTCGCCAACGATGTGAATCTCAAAAGGATAAGGGCTCTCTCTTCTAATGTTCAGAGGTGCGGTATTATAAACTGCATTATCACACAGGCCGATGGGAGGAGGTTCCCATTGTGGGCTAAGGGATTTTTTGACAAAGTTCTCGTAGACGCACCATGCACATCGCTCGGCATAGTAAGTAAAGATTGGGGTGCTGCGAAAAAATGGAGCTTTCGGGCTTCCGAGCGGTTATCTAGGCTTCAGCTCAGCCTAGCCATATCTGGCTTCGAATGTCTGAAGGTTGGCGGCACGATGGTCTATGCCACATGCACACTCAGTCCACAAGAAAACGAATGGGTCATAGACCGCCTCATTGCAAGCAAACCAAACGCACGTCTGGAGAGCATAAATTTGGAGGGGTTAAAGATGAAAAAGGGACTTCTGGAATGGCAGCATGAGAAGTTTAATCCTGAGATTGAACGGTGCGTGAGAGTTTATCCGTATGAACATGAGGCTGAAGGGTTCTTTATGGCGAAGATAGTGAAGGAAAGTGATGGCCCGTGAAAAAAATAGTTTTGTTAAATTCCTCAAAAAAGTCAGCGTTCCAGACGCTGCTTGAGAGACAGTATGGTGCTGAAGATTTTTCCGATAAAGTTTTGATACAGGCTGGTGAAGGTAAAATTAGACTGACTACAAGCGATACAATAAAGGTTGCAGAAAAAATGCGAGGCGTACAATCTTTGGGCTTATACATAGCAAAGATTGAAGGGCAGGAGGTTGTACTTTCTATCGAGGGGTCTCAAATCCTCTGTAACAGAATTACGAGAAACCGTATAGAATTAACCGAAGAACAGGCTAAGCTCTGGATGGGAGGGGCACCAATACAACTTGATAAGTTTACTGCAGTAAAGTATGTCGTTGCATTCTATAAACACCTATGCCTAGGATGTGGACGGGTTTCAGCAGACGGAAAAGTCTACCCCCAAGTGCCTAAATGGAGGCGGTTACAACAAGAGCAACTTCGGACGGGCTTCACTTAACTAGGAGCGTTATTTTATACGGCAGATATTTGTTTGTGTGGTATATCACATATCCACCCATTGCATCGAATTGTGAGAGCGTATCTATATCCTCTTGAAGAACTATCGCCGGAGTCATCCAGCCCTCTGCAATGTCCATAGCATCAATGCTAAAGAGTGTCTTACGCTTTATATCATATGGTAGGGAGCGCAACAATTCAGGCAGATAGTTTCTATAATCATTGAATGTAGCATTGTTGAGGTTGTTTTGATAAAACGTGCTTAACCATGAGGATGTTTTAATCACTAAATAGTCAACATTCTTAGCAAGAATTTCCACATGTTGCGGTTCTGTCCTGACGTCCAGATCTCCTAACATTATCTGTTTTGAACATGCCTTAATGGTAGGCGTAAGCTTGTCCAGAAGATATGAAACGCTTTCTATGTGCGCTTCATCATTGTATCTAAATTTGTCCAATAAAAATACGCCGTCAAAGTTAAAGTCTTTAATGATCTTCAATATTTTCGACGAGAAGTACTCCGCATATGGTTGCTCGAATAAAACATATACACCATCCGGCTTTAATTTTCTCTGGAATTCTATGATTCCAAACTCGTTTAGTACTTCTCTATGAAGCTCCTTTAACCAAATGGACCTATAACCCTGTATACCATAACGTATGCTAAACTTTTCTGGTTCAAGATATACGCCTAACATAACGGAGACACCTCTTCTCTTCAACTCTTCCACTACACGTTTTAAGTCTTGAGCGGGCCAGCTGAAAGAAGACACTCTGAACTTGGAGTACTCTGATAGATGCGCATGCTCCTCGTATCCTTTATAAGTGTTAACGAAGTCTATACTAAAGGGTATAACAATATGTGTTATATTGTATTTACTCAAGAACTCATCTATACCATAACCTTCTTTCAAAACAAAAGCTGATTCCAGACTTTCGATTACACCAACCCTTACCGGCAGGTTTGGAACACTAATACCAGCAGGTGTCGGGAACGTCGTTATGGTCACTAAGAAAAGTATGACGATGGCTATGACCGTCCATTTTGAGGCTATGCTTAGATTAATCTTTTGAAGTTTTGAGAGATCAAAAAGGAGGGCAACTATCCTGCTAGAACCGAATATTCCCGCTGCCAGCGCGATAGCACCATACACGTTGATTTCTTTGAAGTCTAAATTTGTAAGATTTCCAATGTAGGCTAAGTCGTACCCGTTACATAGTCCTATACTCCCGATAAGAAAGGCATAAGCACTGATATTCAACATAAGTAAGTTTAACCTGTAGTCTTTCGCATCAGAATACAATGCGTAAATTAGCAAAAATGGCAGGACCCATATTACGTATTGAACGTTTACTTTTGTCGATGTGGCGAGAAACGCCAACAGAGTCAACGTTGAACCTTTGATTAGTATCTCTTTTGGACATGCTTCACGCGTCAAAATTTTAGCGAAGATCAGAGCCAGAACTAGAACAAAAATCATTGTACTTATGTACCCTAAACTTGTGTAACCTATAAATCCAGAAAGCGCGACCCAGTATGTAAACTGGCCTACGTTACTGAAGTGGAAGAGAAGTTTATTAAAATAAGAAAATGGATCATAAAGGAAAGGAATTGAGGATGCGATGGGAATTATAGATGTATACATGATGTATTCTAATGCTTTTCTCTTGAAACCAATATCTTGAGTCCTCTTGATATAGAGCAATATTGGTAATATGAGCAAACCTGGGAAAATTTTTACGCTTATGCCAATACCTAGCAGTAGCGCGCTCAACCTGTACCTTCCCTTGAACATGTGATATACTGACGCGAAACCGAAAAGGGCCGCAATCGAATCGAACATTCCCCATATTGAAGAAATAAAAATCGGAAGCGGGTTTAGAAACCATAAAGCTGAAATTTTTGTGGCTAAACTCTTGTCATTCTTAAGCAGTATGACAAATTTGTAAAGGATGAGTCCGATGATTATGTCGGAGAGTATTATGGGCAACTTCACAAAAAACGCAAAAACGTTCAGATTCTGCGCAAGCCCATATAACAGCGAGGATAGTGAAGTCCAGTACAACCAGATTGGAGGGTAGGCATAAAAGCCCCAAGGATAGTTCGGTATCTCTTCAACTTGATAGACGTTTATACCATAGTATGCTGTCATCTCTCCCGCTTTCAGCCAAGTAAACATGTCTATAGGGTGGCCGAAAAAGGGCGCAACAGCCAACCGTACTATCAAGCTAACTGCGACTATTGCTAGAAGTCTCTTGTCCATCTCGTCACCCTTTGTTGGACGGTTTATCCTTATGCGTAAAAAAGTTTCGTTAGGTTGCATAATAAAGTATCTCGAATATAGCTCTCGCTGCTAAAAATTCCGTCACTTCGTTATCCGGAATCTTGCGGAGGCAAACCACGTCGCAACCGACTATTCTTCCCTTTATGCTTTTGATTAGTTTTGTAAACTCCCTAAAGCTTATGCCAAGGGGCTCCGGATGATCAACAGCTGGTGCGATTGATGGGTCGAATACGTCAATATCCAAAGACAGATACACTTTCCTGCCTTTTGTCAAATTTGAAAGAATCTTCGCGGCAGCATTCAATCCATTTCGCGATAACAATTTTTCAGATGTGATGAGGAGTATATCATTCTTCTTTGCATAAACTAATTGTTCCTCATCGCCCGACCTTACGCCTATAACCGCGGCCTTTTTAAACATCTTTTCCTCTGATGCCCATCTAAGCCATGTCGCATCGTTCAACTTTTTATCGATCATTGTGCTCTCGTTAATGTAGTCAAGCTCGACGATCTTCTCGTCCATGTAACTTTCTCGTAAGTCACAGTGTGCATCGAAAACCAGTAAGATCACATCCTTCGGCATAGCCTTAAGTGCATGATATGTTGCAAGGTGACCGCCGCCAAGCATTAAAGGAAGTTTGCCTTCCGACAATATTGAAGACGTCGTTTTCGTGACGTTCTCTAAGTCATCGTAGGATGTTAACTTTATGTCACCGATGTCATAAACCCTTGCCCTTTCGAGGAGGTTCCTCTTAGATGCTATATCAAACACTTCAATAAACCAGCTGGCCTCCCTTATCGCATTAACAGATTCTGCTGCCTTTCTTCCTAAAATTACACCAAAAGCGATAACGTTCGATTCCTCCCTACTATATATGTTGGTTATGAGTGGTCTACCCATAGACACTTTTCACCCTATCACATTAACCGATTTGTCGGACAAGGGCATTATAAACCATGCGTAATTTAGAGACAAACTCTCAGATGCTAACTTCCCATTTCTTAGTAGTTAAATTTAAATTCGCCATAGGAAAGCATGGTCATAGATGTGTAGCATTAAGAGGTTGATGGGAACAGATACTGTTAGGATAAAGATAAGAAGGGAGCATGGTGAGTATGTTTGGCCAGATATAACTCAGCCGATTGTTAACCTTTTCCCGAAGCTCATACAAACGTTCAAGGAGGCTGATTATTTCTTTCAAGAAAAAACTTCGATGTATCCATTAGAGTATTATGAGTTATTCGTCCGTCCTGCCGTAGCAATTCTTTCATCGGAAGAGGCTGAGAAGTTGGTAACGATCTTGGAGGAAAAGACTTCGGCTAAGGTTGACGAAGCACCGTTTAGGGCATCATTTGACGGGAAACTGTATACAATATCTATAGAGTATCCGTGTGGATAGAGTTAACTTACTTTTCTGAGTAATGCCACAAAGAAACCGTTGCACATATCGCGATGTGGATAAAACCTTCTGCACTTATCTAAACCTAAAAGTCCCGGCGATCCTGATTTTATAGGAATTTCCTCAAGCTGAAAATTAGGATTGGATGTTAAGAATTCCTTGATTAAATTCTCGTTTTCTTCGAGTGTGACGCTACAAGTACAGTATAAGAGCAGACCGTGGTTCTTTACGTATTTTGCGGCGTTCTTTAACATTTTCTTCTGTATAGTTGAAAATTTCTTTATTGTGGTAGGTCTTACAACCCATCTATAAGAGGGTTCGCGCCAAAACAGGCCAGTGGAACTACATGGAGGGTCAAGCATTACAACATCAGCGCTTATATGTGTCGGTAAATCCTGGGTAGCGTCGCAAAGAACGACGTCAGCATTCTCAACCCCTAAACGTCGCGTATACGAAATGTAGGTTTTTATCCTATGCGATGATATATCGATGGAAAGGATCCTAGCTTTGTTTTGTGTGTAGATCGCAAACAAAGATGTTTTTATGCCAGGAGCGGCACAGATGTCTAAGATCTTCATGCCGCTTTTTGGTTGAGCAGAAATGACGGAGAATACGCTCGAAAAGTCCTGAATCGCTATAAGTCCACGTTTGTATGCCGCTAAATCCTTTACCGATTTGGACGAAATTATTTTATAAAGTAAGGGCGCCCTCTTGTCTCTCTCAAATTCCACCCCGTCCTTTTCTAGAACCCTCAGTATTTCGTCTTCGGTTGCCTTCAACCTGTTGAGAATGAAATAAGTCGGCGGCTTTTCGTTGCTTATACGCATTAGCTCGATAGCTTCGGCTTTGCCCAATATGTTAAAAAGATATTCAACAAACCACTTGGGATGCCCATACATAAGGCTTACGTATTCTAGATCATTCCCGCATTCTATTACCCTATCTTCAAACTTCAACGCATATAACCTACCGAGTAACGGTTCTAATGGTGCCATCCAGTCTTTTCCGAAGGCAATTCTCGCCGCTTGGGCGAATTTTGCAGCCTCAAGTCTATTGCAACCTTTTATGATTACTTGATTGGTAAAAAGTTCAAGAAGAATCCTCCGATCGGGCAAAAATGCCTCATCTTTTAACACTTTACTGAGTATTTTGGATAAAAGGTTCCTCCTCGTCCCATGCTCCCAGATCAGTCTTCTTGCTATTTCCACAGATTTTGCAGGATACTTTTTTTCTCGCACAACCTCGTAAAGGCATGATTTAAGGGAGTGCCTTGTTTCCCTATGTCTAGCGTAAGCCTGCACCACCGCTTTTAGAGCTGCACCTAAAATCTCCGGAGGCGTCACAACCAACCATTGGCTTGAGTTTTCGGCGCTCATGCTTAACGTCACTAACATAGGTTCCTAGATAGGACCGGTATACTACCATCGTGTAGGAGTGACCCAAAATATTAATATGTTAATATTTTTGAGTAAAATTTGAGAATCGTTGTCGGCTGTGCCGACGGGCAGGGGGTAAAGGTTGAGTCAAAGTTTTAGTAGAGAGCCAACTCCAGTGTGCAACCCTCTTTGTAGGTTTTTTAGATGTGTCAAAAAAGCGCTGAACTATAAACAAAACCCTCCATTATGCGATTGGGTAGGCGGAGTGTGCACGGGCCATCGTTGTCCATACGCAAGCTGCATACAAGTAAAGCTGCTCCCGGACGGAAGATGTGGTCTGTTCGTCAAAAGGAAGACCGTTGAAACAGGCGAGCCGGAGATAAAGCTCGGGGCTGACGTTGCAATCAGGGCCAAGAAAAGGCTAGATAAGTTCGGCGCATAATGCATCACTCAATTTATATCCTACCGACCAAACACTTAGATGATGTTGAGCGGTAGCATAGAAATCATAGGTATAAGGGGCTTACCGATCATCAGACCCGGTGACGACCTAGCTAGCATGATAGTTGAAGGTGCAAAAAAGATGGGCGTTGGTATAAAGGATGGCGACATTATAGTTGTCACACATGTTGCCGTGGCTAGAGCCGAGGGGAAAATAATACGACTTGAGGATGTCAAACCTTCCGAGTTGGCGGAACGCATCGCTGAAGAGGTTGGAAAGGACCCTAGGCATGTTGAGGTCATACTAAGGGAGTCAAAGAGCATACTAAGAATGCATAACGGGATAATAATATCTAGGACAAAGCACGGAATTATCTGTGCTAACGCTGGTGTGGACGCTTCCAACGCATCTGAGGATGGTGGTGTCGTCACGCTACCAGACGACCCAGACTTATCGGCTAAGAGGATAAGGGAAGGGATAGAAAGACTCACAGGCTCGCGGGTTGCCGTTATTATATCAGATACACAAGGCAGACCTTTCCGTAGAGGTTTGATTAACGTGGCCATAGGTTGTAGCGGCATACAACCGCTTTGGGATAGAAGGGGCGAGGTGGACCTTTTTGGGAGAACTTTACGTTCAAAGATTACATGTGTGGCAGACGAGTTATGTAGCGCAGCCGAGCTCGTGATAGGACAGGCTGCTGAAGGCATACCTGTAGCCATAATCAGAGGGTACAAATATGTGAGAGACGAGGTGCCTGCTTCCGTCATACTAAGGGAGAGGCATGAGGAACTCTTTATTTGACCTTAACATTAAACCCGAAATAGTTACCAAGGTAGCTGAGAATCTACTTAAGCTCACTTTACAAGGCAACAGAACCACGATAGATACCTTAGCAGCATACAGCACGGTTTCAAGAGGTGTCGCGTATGAGGTTGTCGCAAGGTTGCTTGACAAAGATTTTGATGCAAACAATGTCGAGGTTGCAGACGATGTTAAGCTGACCGTAGTCCTAAAGTGTATTAGAAACGGTGCTCCTGCTGAAATTCTTGCCAGATATTTGTCTTGGAAGAATTTTGAGGCACTCTCAGCAAAAGTTCTGAGGGAATATGGTTTTGATGTGTTAACGAACTTGAGGTTACAGTTTTTAAGAAAAAGATGTGAGATAGATGTTTTGGCTGCAAGAGATACCAACGTCTTACTTCTTGACTGCAAAAGATGGAATGCCATTCTAAGTGGAAAGAGATTATCGCTTGTATCAGAGAGCCAAATGAGAAGGGCACGGATGTTTTCGGAGTACCTCTCGAGTACGCTCGGGAAGGGAGAAATAGTTATTGAAATAATTCCAGCAATCCTGACACTTTATGGTTCGAGCAAATGGGTCGAGAGCGGTGTGGCAGTCGTTCCTATTGAGTTTCTGGGAAGTTTTGTCGAAAAGTTACCAGAGGTAAAATATAACCTTAAACGTATAAAAGTAAGGGTTAGTTCTACGTTGGATATTTGGTTTAGACAGCAAAGGGAAAGTAACGCCCCTCAGCGACCCTATGGTTCTTCATAAGCTCCGTGTGAGCTTTGGGCTCTTCATTGGGGCAAAATTTAGATATAAAGTCCTACCGTATAAACATTCGGATATAAATGGGTACATTTTTGTGCCAAATTAATACCCACATTCTTTTTCGATCATCTCAACGCATTTTGGTACAGCAACCTTTACCTCCTCACTCAGTCCCTCTTGGTAGCAACGCGGTTCTTGGATTGTTATCCCAAAAATAACCACTTCATCCGGAAAAGACTCTCTATCGATAGCTTTAATGAATTCAACGGAGGTTACGAAGTCTATATCGTGAAAACCGATAAATCGCTTGGGTGTTGTTTTGATGTCCTCAAGTGTTAACCTCAGTATTTTTCCGGGTTCGGTACCTTCCTCAACCAAGGCATCTACGATTATTGCCTTCTCGTAACCGAGCATCGCCTCCGCCACGGCTAAACCTCCGGCGCATAGTTCGATGACATCAACGAGTCCAGCCAAGCGCCTCTTTAACTCGGATGCTACAACTAGACCTACCATATCGTCGCCAAGTATCGGATTACCAAGCCCTATTACGACCGTCCCGCGCTTTCTATTCAAGGGGTCTTATCCCGGCCACGAGTTTTTCGTTAGCATCATATATACGTATTATAAACAACGTCTTGGTAGCATAATTATGGCCTGAGTGCTTTTTTAATGCTAAATAAATACTTTAATTATCGGCATTGATTTCGGCAAAGTACAATATATGTTATGGTTTGTGGAGATTTTGTATAGTTGATGGAAAAAGTTAGGGCCGAGATCAGGGTTTCGGGCATAGTCCAAGGAGTGGGTTTCAGGCCGTTCATCTACAGAATCGCCGTTAATATGGGACTTAAAGGGATGGTTCAGAATCTAAAAGATGCGACCGTTAGGATAGTCGTAGAAGGGCCCGAATCCAGCATAAAGTCCTTTTTGGATGCCATGATTAAGGAGAAGCCGCCTTTAGCCCGTATAACCAAAGTTGATGTGAGTTACTCAGAACCGAAGAACGATTTTAATGATTTCAAGATAATGATGAGTTCGGAGCAAGGCTCGGTTGCGGGTTCTGTGATACCGGCGGATGTTGCAATATGCGATGACTGTATCAGAGAACTCTTGGACCCTAATGACAGAAGGTTCGGCTACTTTTTTATAACATGCACGAATTGTGGGCCGAGGTTCACCGCTATATTGGATACGCCATACGATAGACACAATACATCAATGAGAGATTTCCCGATGTGTAAATCATGTAGTTCCGAATATGAGGACCCTCTGAATAGGCGATTTCATGCTCAAACTATCGCATGTCCCGAGTGCGGTCCGATTGTTTATCTAACAACTAATGATGGAGAATTGGTTGAATGTAAAGACCCTATAAAGGAAGCCGCCAGGCTTATCGATGAGGGATACATAGTGGCGGTAAAAGGCAACGGAGGCTTTCATGTAGCAACGGCAACGACGATCTCGGAGCCCATAATAAGGCTTAGGAAGGTTAAGCATAGACGACAAAAACCTTTTGCAATAATGGCTAAAGATTTGGAGAGCATAAAAACTTTCGCTGTAGTTAGCGACCAAGAAGAAGAGCTGCTCAAATCCCCAGCGCACCCCATCGTTTTATTACGTAAAAGCGAGGATTACTACCTATCTGAGGAAATCGCGCCGGGTCTTCACAACATAGGCGTAATGCTACCTTATACTGGCCTTCATTTTCTCCTACTGCTTAACAGTAAGGAGCCAGCCTATGTGATGACGAGTGCAAACCCTTCAGGTGAGCCGATAGTTATACAAAATCAAGAGGCCTACATAAGGATCGGAAAGGATGTTGACTACATGCTCCTCCACAACCGAGAAATCGTTAATAGATGTGACGATTCTGTGGTAAGAATAGTTGACGGCTCTACTAGCTTTATACGTCGTTCGAGGGGCTATGCACCGGAGCCGATTGTTTTACCGCATGAATATGGTAAAAACGTCTTTGCTTTAGGTGGTGAGCTTAACGTTGCCGCTTGCATCCTCATGGGCGATAGGGCTTTCTTAACGCAACATATTGGAGACATAGAATGCGTGGAAACCTATGAATTTTTGAAATCGGCAATCCATCATCTAGCTAGGCTTATTAGGGCACAACCAGAGTTGATAGTCCACGATCTACACCCAGGGTTCCAGACAACTAGGCTTGCGAAGGAGCTGGCTGAAAAGATTGGCGTGCCGACGTTGGCCGTCCAGCACCATCATGCGCATGTTGTCTCGGTAATGGCAGAATATGGTTTAGAGGAGGCCATAGGAATAGCATGTGACGGGTTCGGTTATGGTAGCGATGGCTTGGCGTGGGGTGGTGAGATTCTTTTATGTGATGGTAACGGTTACCATCGTTTGGGACATCTGGAGAACCATCCAATGCCGGGTGGCGACCTAGCTGCAAAATATCCAGCAAGGATGGCCGCAGGAATACTGTTTGGGTCGAATATATGCGAGGAGTGGTTATTTTCGAATACCGATAAGCTTCCGAGGGGAAGGGAAGAGGCAGAGATATTATTGAAACAACTTAAGAGCGGAAGGAACATAAAGACTTCGAGTGCTGGTAGAGTTTTGGACAGCGTCGCGACCATATTAGGTGTATGCCATGAAAGGACTTACGAGGGCGAGCCTGCTATGAAGCTCGAATCCAAGGCGATAGGTGGTTCAGACATCCTAGGTCTGAAGCCAGAAATAAAAGGTAGGGTCTTGAATACGAAGCACATGGTAGAATCAATTGCTGAGATTGCAATGAAAGGGCTGGATCCAAAGAAGGTGAGAGACCTTGCCTTCTCGGCCCAAAATTATTTGGCGTTAGGCTTAGCTGAGTTTGCCTCGGAAATTGCAATCAGTGAAGGGTTGAGAGATGTTGTTTTCACTGGCGGCGTGGCTTACAACGAGCAAATAACGGCGACTATAAGACGAATTGTTGAGAACAATGGATTAAGATTCTACACGAACACAAAAGTCCCACCCGGCGATGGTGGACTCTCGCTTGGTCAAGCAGTAATCGCTGCTAAACTAAGCGGCTAGCACTATAAAAAACTTGAAAACCATCAAATAGCTGAGAAGCAGATATAAGGTGGCAATCCTTTAAATTTATGATCATATGGGCTGGTCTGAAAAGACAAATGGTAACCTAACAATTAGCGAGAGAGTTAAAAAGGCGATGCAAAATCTGGGTCTTACAGATTATGAGGTTAGGGCATACCTTCCGCTTATCCAAATGGGACCGCTGACCGCTAGTGAGTTGAGTAACATAGCCGAGATACCCTACTCGAAGATTTACGAAGTGCTGGGAAGCTTGGAAGAAAAGGGATGGGTCAAGGTTGGAGGTGGAAGGCCTGCGAAATATTATGCAAAATCTCCCGTTACGGCTGTTGAAACCATGAAATTGAAGCTTGAAGAAAAACTCCAACAAAATGGTGAGATAATAATCTCTGAGCTCATGCCAATCTTCGAGAATAGGTGGGCTAAGGAAAAGCCCGATATCTGGATATTGAGGGGGGAACAGAATATCTTAGCTAAGCTGAAGGAACTCATCGCTAATTGCGAGCGGGAGCTTCTATTAGCGACCCCATCCCTTCCTAAGGAAGTTTTACATGCACTGTTACCGTTTTTCATAACGATCAAGGGTAAGAACGGCAGGATACAAATAATGCTCACACCGGACACTGACCAACAAACCTTGAAAAAGTTAGCTGAGGTTGCAGAGGTCAGAATTAGGGAACATATGTTTGGCTGCGGTGCAATCCGTGATTCGAAGGAGGTTATGATAATATTTTCGGCCGAGAATGGAAAGAGGCCGGCCATAGCCATATGGTCGGAGCACATAAGTTTGGCAAAGTTTGCTAGGGATTACTTTGATTATCTTTGGAATAGCGCATACGTCGTAAAAAAGTTTAAAGTCAACAATGAATAGGCTCGAGCAGCATGCGGGTTTCAAATCACCCAAACAGCAGCTCGTCATCAAGAAAATGGGCAATTAGGATAGTAGCGGTAATAATAATCTTATTGATATTTTTTGCAACAGGTAGTCAGACAGTTAACCTAATCCTAAACTTCGTGGAGTTCGGCGAACTTTTCATAAGGCCCTTTTACTATGCTTTGGTTGGCGGCCTAGTGCTTTCAGCGATAGCCTTCTTTAGGGTTGACTTTAAGAACAGAAGGTCGCTTCTTTTTTGGTTCTTCAAGTTACTCGTAAACATTGTCAGAAGCCCCGGCATAATCCATCTCGATCTGATAGATTTCTCAAACTTCAAGATGAGCGCGCGTAACTTTGTAATCTGGCAGATAACTAAAACAATAGTGGGCACACTATTCTTCACGAATACGCTCTTCGGTATGTCAGTGCTGGCAATGCTGAACGGATGGGACTCGAAGCTAGGCGAGGTTTGGAGGATATTTCCTTTACCGTTCATCACACCATCTCCGAATGAAGCGTTCGCCCAAAGCACAGTAATACCAGCGCTTCCAGCACTATTGCTTATTATACCTCCACTACTCAGCGCATTGGGGGTCAGACTTATCGTTCTGGTAGGCATAACACAACTTGTCAAAAGCATTAGTACATCGATCGTAAAGTATTTTGAGGAAGGTAGAGTCATAATACCGATTGCCACGATAGAAGCGCTAATATCGGTCGGGCTCTTCTGGACTGCTCTTAATTCGTTCTTCACAACATACATTGATTATAATACGAAGGTGACTTTGATAGCAACAATAACTATTGCGACATTATTTGCAATTTATGCATTTATTGATCACCGTAAGTTGGGCAGGTTGGGAAACATTTACGTAAGAATTGGAACCATAGTGCTCGTTGCCCTGTTAGCAGGTTCTGTCATCGCTATACAGAACAGCATAGCGGATGCGAGAAAAGTGGAGTGGTTAGGTCCTTATGTCGTTCAAGAGATATCAGTAAACCGCTATCTGGCAGAGCTTGATAAGATCAAGGAATTAACTTACAATTTTTCCATAAAGGAGATACGTCAAGATATGATTTCTCTATACGTTGAAAGGAACAAGAACATATTATCGAAAATTAGGCTGTGGGATTGGGATGCCGCATTCACGAAGCTTAAACCAGAAATAGGCCTTATACCGTATGTTGACTTCGAAGATTCTGACATAATAAGGTTCAACGATACACTTTACTGGAGCGCATCCATGAAACCGATACTACCAGCATTCGTGAGACCTGAAGACCGTTGGTTCAACGAGCACATGGTTTATACGCATGTGCCAAATGGCTTCCTTATGCTGAATGCGCATAATGGGACGATTGAAGATTCTAGCAAATTCTTCAAACAACGTAGAATCTACTACGGAGAGAGGGGTTTGCTTTCAACAACATGGTCGGCTTACATAGTTGGCGAGGGGACGAGTAAGGAGGTTACCGGGCATTTTTACTCAGGAAAAGGTGGCGTGGATGCTCAGCCGCCATTGAGTTGGCTGTTTGACGTAACTTTCATGCTATCATATCCCGACAAAACCGTTCACATAATGAGGTATAAGGATGTGTACGATAGGATGAAACTTCTATTCCCTTATTTCTCGTATGAATGGGGAAACTCGCCGATCGATATGTTTCCTGTGACGGATGGTGAAAGGACCTACTGGTTGATGCCGCTTATCTTCAAGGTACCTGCTGAGAATGTGCCATGGAGCAGGGGAGAGCTCTTCGCGCGCTTCGTCGGATACTCGCTGATAGACATCTACGATGGTACGATACAACTTATAATAATAGGCGACGATTTCTTCAGCGAACTATTCAAAAATCTTTATGCCGAGTATGTTAGCACTGAAATTCCTGCCTGGTTGTATAAACAAACAAGATATCCTGTCGAATTGTTTGAGTGGAGGATTAATATGTACAATAAGTATCATGTCAGAGATCCCGCTACATTTATAGGTGCAAGGGAGTTCTACGAAATTCCTGAAGGGCTTGAAACATACTTCATATACGCACAACCGCCTGGTTTTGATGGTGTCGAGTTCGTCGGCATACTTTCTTTACAACTTAAAGGCGCTTTAGGAAAGAATCTTGCGGGTTATGCCGTGGTAAGAAACGATTACCCCCACCTTGGCGAAGTGCTCGTCTATAAAGTTCCCCTAGAGTCTACAGTTAAGCTTTTAGGCCCGACGGCGGCAATTGAGGCCCTAAAAAGGGACCCGGTCTTTAAACAAATGGAAACGTTGCTCAGAAACCCAAGGATAGGCGACAATATACTATACCAAATTGGTGATTACCCAGTTTACTTTATACCAGTGTACACCGCACCAGCGGAGGGCGTCATAACAACGATCGGTACTGTAGCCGCCGTGGGAGCTGCATTTACTGGAGAATACTATGTGGGTCTTGGTTCTACGCCCGAAGAGGCATTTAGAGCATTCTTGTCAAAGTTGGCAGGGCTGGAAACACCTCCTCCCGGAATTATGGAGGAAGGACAAAAGATTTCCGACGTTAAGGAGTTTGTTAGGACATTATTAGAGCGTGCAAACGTCACAATAGCGAGACCTGAAAAGATAAACGCCCACTTAGTTTTCTCTGAAGGTAAAGTAAGCGTGAAGTCAACTGAGGACTACAAGAAGGTGGAAGGCCTGGTTCAGGCGTTTATAAAAGAATGGGCAGGGAATAGGGTTCTAGAGTGGGTAGAGGGTAATGTTATTAACTACGGCGTCATTATAGTAGAAAATGGGATAGTAGAGTTGCATTACATATCCATCATTTTGGAATAGCCGGTGCGAATAATGCAGACCAGCAAAGACCGTAGGGTTCAGGAGCTCAGGCCCTTGGCAATGGCACTTTTAGCGGCACTCATCATAGTCATCATTGTCTTTACCCTCAGGGTACAGAGAGGTTTTGTAGGAATCTTGCTGGCATTGCTCACGGCATTCGTTCTATTCTACTGGATAAAAGAGGTACGTAAGATGCTCAAAAAGCCAGGGCTAAGGGACTTCATATATGAAGTGCTCGATGAAGGAAATTATGTGAGCATAATCGCGCAAGTTCCAGGCCCTGAAGAATACGTAAAAGTTTTGACGTCAGGCAAACGCATAATTATAAAAGGCGGCGGCGGTTTTAGAAAGACCGTGGTTTTGCCATGTAAAGTGGAGTTAGTACAGCAATCGTATAAAAATGGGGTTTTAACAATAAAAATGCAAAAATTGTAGATTTTTAGGGTGTTTAAATCTTACTCAGATTCGCTCTTCTTTTCCTCTTCACTCTTCTTTTCTGTGAACTTCTTTCTCGAAGCTGCGACGACGTCGTCGATACGCAATATCATCGCGGCCGCCTCTAGAGACGACTTCAGCGCATTCTCTTTGACCCTCAGCGGCTCTAGGACGCCCAGCTTTAGCATATCATCGACCTTGCCAGTGAATAGGTTAATGCCATAGCTTCTGCCGTCATTCTCGTGTGCATGTCTTAATGCAGCCATTATTTCAACGGGCTCGAGGCCTGCATTCTCTGCGAGCGTCCTCGGTATAACTTCTACGGCGTCTGCAAAAGCGAGGAATGCCAGCTGTTCCTTACCCGTTAGCTTGCCCATTTCTTTTCGTATAGCTTTGGCTATCTCTACTTCCGTAGCACCGCCACCCGGTACTATCTTGTTATTCTCCACGAGGTTGATGACGTTCATTATGGCATCGTTTAAAGCCCTCTCAGCTTCATCCATCTGCCTCTCCAGACCAGCACGAATCAGTATGGAAACCGCACCCGGGTTCTCGCATTGCTCAACGAAAACTAGCCTATCCTCACCTATCTTCCTCTCCTCTACCAGCCCGGCTTTCCCTAGGTCTTTCTCAGTGAGGCTTTCGATGTTTGTGACTATTCTTCCTCCTGTAGCCTTTGCCAGCTTTTCCATGTCAGACCTCTTAACACGTCTTACGGCAAGTATGCCGGCCTTCGCTAGGAAGAACTGAGCGGCATCATCTATACCCTTCTGACACACCACGACGTTCGCGCCAACGGAAACTATCTTGTCAACCATCTCTTTGAGAATGTTAGTCTCTTCGTCTAAGAATGCCTTTATCTTGGATGGGTCTCTAATTCTGATCTCAGCGCTGAATTCTGTCTTTTCTATCTCTAACGGCGTATCAAGCAAGGCTATCCTGGCATTCTCTACCCTCTTCGGCATTGCAGGATGGACGACCTCTTTGTCAATCACGATACCCCTTATAAGCTCTGACTCCATAAGACTCTTGCCGACCTTCTTTACGATCTGTATGTCGTCCTTGTCAGCCACTAGCTTGCCATCTCTTTCCTTTATGACCGAAAGGACTGCCTCTATTGCTAGGTCTGCTATGTGGTCGAGTGCATACCCTAGTGATTTGCTACTGAGCGCCGTCTTTACGACCTTCTTGAGAGTTTCTTTGTCCTTCAGGTCTACGGTTAGCGTTATATCTTGAAGGGCTCTATAAGCGACGTCCAATGCTTTCCTGTAACCGCTGATTATCGTACTCGGGTGGATTTTCTGCTCCATGAGTTCCTCAGCCTTTTTCAGGAGCTCACCCGCAAGGATGACCGCAGTGGTCGTGCCGTCGCCAACTGTTTCGTCCTGCGCCTTCGCAACCTCCACTATCATCTTAGCGGCAGGATGTTCAACGTCTACCTTCTTGAGTATGGTTGCACCGTCATTCGTGACAACGACGTCACCTAGGCTATCTACCAGCATCTTATCCATTCCCTTCGGTCCAAGCGTACTCTTGACCATTTCAGCGATTATCTTAGCAGCTAGAATGTTATTGTGCTGAGCTGGCCTACCCCTCGTCCTCTGAGTTCCTTCCTTTAATATCAATATAGGTTGCCTTGTCATAGACATGAAGATCACCTCTCAACAGTTTCTGAGAGATTTACCGAAGCAAGTAAAATATTAAGGTTTAGTCGTGATTGCGTCCTATTCTGGCGATTTCACGGTTTTTAACGGTTTAATGACGAAATGCTTAATTTGTAGGCGCCTATAAACTATTCTGCTGCTCCGGTAGTATAGTCCGGTCAAGTATACGGGCCTCTCGAGCCCGGGACCCGGGTTCAAATCCCGGCCGGAGCACTATGCAACATGATTTTGCCAAAGCATACTCTCACTTGAGATTATAAAATTTTTGGAAAACGGTAAGAGAATTTGTTGAGGTCCATTTCTTCACATTAAGATAAATTCGCATGGAACGCTCGTATTTTTATTTAAACATCCCATTGAAGTAAAATAGCAGCAACTGGGATGCAAATACAGGGAGCTGACATCCTTTGGACAGAATAACTATTGCCCATGGCGCGGGAGGCGTCGTGATGCAATCTCTAATCAAGGACTTTATACTTAAGAACCTTAGCTGGGGAAACGCCGAAGTCCCTCTGGAGGCGCTGGACGATGCTGCTGTAGTGGATGGCATCGTGATAAAGTCGGATTCCTATACAGTTAAACCACTGTTCTTTCCGGGCGGTGATATAGGAAGGTTAGCGGTTTCAGGAACCGTGAATGACATATCTATGCTGGGAGCTGAGCCTGTTGCGCTCGCGATGGGATTTGTTTTGGAAGAAGGGTTTCCGTTGTCGGATTTTGAGAGGATAATTTTGAGCATAAGACAAACGTGCATAGAGGCTGACGTGTTCGTAGCAACAGGTGACACAAAGGTTGTGGAAAGGGGTGCTTTGGATAAGTTCATCATAAACTCGTCTGGTATCGGTAGAAGGCATGCTGCGTTAGATTACAACCTTAGCGTCGTTAGACGCTACAGGAATCTCGAGACAAGGTGGCTTCTTGACTCCAACATCAGGCCGGGCGATAAGATAATAGTTTCTGGAACTATCGGCGACCATGGTATAGCCATACTTTCCTCAAGAGAAGGCTATGGGTTCGATACTGTCATAAAGTCTGACGTTGCACCTCTTAACAAAATGGTAAAGAAAGCTTTGGAAGTTGGCGGAGTCGTTGCCATGAAGGATCCAACAAGGGGTGGTCTATCAAATGCCCTCAACGAATGGTCCCAAAAGTCGGGGGTCGGACTTTACATAAAGGAGGAGAAAATACCGATAAGAGAGGGAGTTAGGGCTGCCTGTGAAATGTTGGGTATAGATCCGCTCGAGGTGGGAAACGAAGGAAAGGCGATAATCGCCGTAGTGCCTCATATGGCTGAGGCAGTGCTGGAGGCTATACGTGAGACACCAGAAGGCAGGGATGCAGAGATAATAGGCGAGGCCACCGATAAGTATGAGCACGTTGTGCTCGAGACAATAGTGGGTGGCAGGAGGCTTCTACCTCCGCCAATAGGCGATCCTGTTCCAAGGATTTGTTGAACTGTGCTCCAAATATGTTGATGTGGGTCTCTCATAATTTGAGTTTAATCTTTATAAGTGCACCATGTGAGTTGCCCAGATTCTGCATGTGCCCTCGATGGATACCATGCATGGCCCGACGGGTTTATTTGGTTTGCATACATTCATGTATAGCGGGCACTGTGTTGGCTTGATCCTCCCAAGCATAATCTCGGCGCACCTACATCCCGGATGCATCTCGCTGACGTAATCTACATTCTTCAAACCGTACTTGTATCTCGCGTCGTAATCCTTAAACTCTTCCTTCAATACGAAGCCTGTACGTTCTATCATACCTATGCCCCTCCAATGAGCGTCGGTTAGATCGAATACTTGATTAATTGTTTGCATCGCCCTAACATTACCTTCCCATGTAACGGACCTCGAATACTGGTTCAGCACTTCCGCCCTGCCCTCCGATATCTGTTTAATCAACATGAAAATAGACATCAAAACATCCACGGGCTCGAAACCGGAGGCGACGACTGGTATTCCATATTCCTTGGCCAAGGGCTCGTAAGCCTTCAAGCCGCTTATCGTCGTGGCATGACCTGGTGCTATTACGCCATCCATTTCCAGCTTGCCCCGTGAGTAAAGGTTGATGACCGCGGGTGGTACATACCTATGTGAGTTGAGTATAGAGAAGTTTTTAGGTGGCGTCCGGAGTATGTGTAGTGCGGTAATTGGTGCTGTAGTCTCGAACCCTACTGCGAAGAAAACGACTTCCTTGCTTTGATCTGATTCCGCTAGCTTAAGCGCGTCGAGTATGCTATAAACGATTTTCACACTACCGCCTTCCGATCGCACACCCTCTAGGGAATATTTGGTACCGATAGACCTTGATACGTCTCCAAAGACCGCAACAGTCTTGCCTTCGAGTGCGAGCTCTGCCGCTTGGTCAATATCCAAAGCGGGGGTTATGCATACAGGACAGCCAGGTCCTGCGATAAGCTCTATGTTATCTGGGAGGAGCGAGCGCAAACCATAATGAACGATTGTCCATTCATGCGTACCGCATACATGGCATATCCTGACCGGTTTCTTAATGGGAATATCCTTGATTTTGCGCACAAGCGCCTCTGCTAACTCTTTATTCCTGAATTCCTTCAAAAAGCTCAAGCAAATTCACCAATGGCCGTCTACCCTTTGCTGAGCATCTCGGACAACAGCTCTATTGTCTTGAGAGCTTCATCTTCGTTAAGTACCTGTATAGCGTAGCCGGCATGGACGAGTACGTACTGTCCTACGGAAACGTCTACGAGCGAAACGTCTACATCCCTGAGCGTATTATCGCCAAAATCTACTTTAGCTATATTGCCGACTTTTTCGACAACCTTCGCAGGTATAGCTAAGCACATCTTTTAGAAAATTGTGAGAGTCCAACTAATAAACTCTCACAATATTTAAAGCTCGAGCCTTACCCTTTTTATGATGCAACCCTTTCCCTCCAAAACTTCTACAGGGCTTCCACAGATGGGACACAAGAATAGGGGGGCCGAGATATGATAAGAGGCATCATCAGCGTAGTCCGGCTTACCGTCAAATCCGCAGACTTTACACCTAACGTGAGCCTCTATCGTATTGATGGTAAGACGAGAATTTTCTAGAATTGTGCCCTTAGAAAGCACCTCATACGCAAAGCGCATCTGCTCTGGATTGAGAAATGAGAGCTGGCCAACGTCTAACTCGACCTCTATAACTCTTTTCGCATCTCTTTTTCTGGCTTCCTCCACCACTCTCTCTACGAGTTGCGATACTACGGAGAACTCGTGCATTTCTACAACAGACCCAGTACCTTGGCTACCTTTTCTACACCTTCGCCAGTCTTGCAACTCGCCCTAACGACCACGACATCCGGAGAAACTTTTTTTATCTTGGCTTCCAACTCATCAACATCTACGCCCATGGCTTCTGCTAAGTCTATCTTGTTGATAACGGCTACATCTGCTTCCATGAATATGTAAGGATGCTTCAAAGGTGTGTAGGGACCCTCGGTCACGCTTATTACAACAACTCTAGTGTCAGTTCCCAGCGGAAACTCGGCTGGACATATCAGATTTCCAACATTCTCGATGAAAAGCAAATCGATATCATTCAAGTCTATTTTACTTAGGGCCTTTCTCACGAGGTTGGCGTCGAGGTGACATTCTTTGCCGGTGTTTATCTGCAGCGTCTTAGCACCGGATCTCCTCAACCTTTCGGCATCTATCGTCGTCGTAACATCACCACCAAATACAGCAATCCTGTACTTGTCCTTTAACAGCCCTATTAGCTTCTCGATCAGCGTTGTCTTTCCAGAGCCCACTGAGCCCATTACGTCAATAGCCCTTATGCGATGCTTTTCCAAGAGTTGTTTGTTTTCCTCGGCTATCCTCCTATTCGCCTCGAGCAAGTCTTCTTCGAGTTCTATGTCGAAAACTTCACCCTTATCAGGCATTATTATCTCTATTTCATCTGGCAAAGTTAGACGCTCCTTCAACTATAGTGATTTGTTCTAAAATTTAAAGATGAGGTGAGCGGTCCTATAAAAGGGTCTTTGCTCAACTATTAGCAGGAGATTAACACCACTCATCCATGTATTTGGTTAGAAATCTTTAAAAATCACAAAAGGCTTTTTTGTAACAAATTCGGTGTCATCCCTTGACCCAGACTGCTAAATCTTTAAAGGAAGATGCGAAGATCATTGCTACTACCCAGAGCATCTGTCCTACATGTAATGCGATAATACCGGCACAGCTTGTCGAAGTTGATGGAAAGGTTCTGATGATGAAGTCCTGTCCAGAGCACGGTTACGTTGAGGAACTTTATTTTGGCGATGCGAACATGTACAGAAGGTTTAGCAAGTGGGCACATGACGGTAAGGGGATAGAAAATCCGAACGTTCAAGTTAAGGAGCCAACCTGTCCGATGGACTGCGGTTTATGCAACATGCATTTGAGCCATACTGCTCTTGCAAACATTGTTGTGACAAACAGGTGCGATCTCAGATGCTGGTACTGCTTCTTCTACAGTGAAAAAGTAGGATACGTTTACGAGCCTACGTTGGAACAAATAGAAGAGATGGTAAAAATCCTCAGAGCGGAGAGACCGGTTCCAGGAAACTCCGTCCAGTTAACCGGCGGGGAGCCGTGCCTGAGAGATGACCTTCCGGAGATAGTTCGCATAATAAAAAAGTACGGTGTTGACCATGTTCAGCTTAACACGAATGGTATAAGACTTGCCAACGATTTTGAGTTCTTTAGAAAGGTTAAGGAGGCTGGTTTGAGCACACTTTACCTAAGCTTTGATGGTGTAACACCGGAGACAAATATAAAGAACCATTGGGAAATACCAGCGATTTTGGATAACGCAAGGAAACTTAACGTCGGCGTCGTTCTTGTGCCAACCATAATAAAATCCGTTAATGATCACGAGTTGGGAGATATCATCAGATTCGGTTTTAAGAACGTTGACATCGTTAGATCTGTGAACTTTCAGCCAGTATCCTTGACAGGTTTGATGCCAAAGAAGGACAGGGATAGGTACAGGATAACGATACCCGATTGCATTCACCTCATAGAGGAGCAAACTGATGGGCAGATACCAGCGGATGCTTGGTTCACAGTACCAACATGCACGCCGGTGACGCACTTCGTAGAGGCCCTAACACTTAAGCCACAATATGAGTTAACAACACACTTCGTCTGCGGTGCGGGAACTTATGTTTTTAAAGATGGTGACAGACTCGTGCCGATAACGGAGTTCGTAGATATTGAAGGGCTGCTTAATTACATCTCCGAGAAGGCGGAGGAGATAAGGCAAGGGAAGAGCAAGTATATAGTCGGGCTCAAGCTACTTATGAAGATAAAGAGTTTCATAAACGAAAGTAAAAAGCCGGCTGGGATGAACATATCCAGGATACTCTTCCAAATACTTGTAAATCATGACTACAGTAGCCTCGGTGAATGGCATAAAAGAAGCCTTTTCCTTGGTATGATGCATTTCCAAGACAAGTACAACTACGACATAGAGAGAGTTAAAAGGTGCAGCATCCACTATCTCGTGCCAGATGGCCGCATCATTCCATTCTGTGCGTTTAACGTGTTACCGGAGATTTACAGGGACGTCATACAAGCGAAGTACGGCATACCTATTCCTGAGTGGGAGAGGCGCACAGGCAGAAAGCTGAGCCAAGATTTCTACGTTAGAAAGCAAGCAACTGTTGTTGGGGGTCCACCATAGGCTTAATTTTTCGTTTTAACCTCTTGGCGCCTACTTTTATACCATTCACAGTAAGCTGTTATGGGACACATTTCGCATCTCGGTCTCGGTTTTCTGCAGATTTCCCTTCCAAACTTAACCAGTATACTGTTTACGATTCTTCTCATATGCAACGGTGTGATCTTCTCTATGCTCTTTCTCGTATCCTCATACTTTGCATTCCACTTGGCTATCCCAAGCCTTTTGGAGACGGTGTCAACATGCGTATCTACTGCCACAACCGGCTCGCCATAGGCGACCGACAGCACGATGTCAGCTGTCTTGTAACCTACGCCCGGTAGCTCTATGAGGACCTCCCTACTTCTTGGAACTTGGCCATTGTAACGCTTAAGTATTAACTTTGCCACCTCCTTTATCCTCTTAGCCTTCTGCCTGTAAAACCCTACGGGCTTTATCAAACGTATTATGTCGTTTAGCGGCGCCCTTGCAATTTCCTCAGCGTTTTTATACTTTGAAAAGAGCCTGCTGAATGCTAAATCTGTCATCTCATCACGAGTTCTATGCGAAAGTATAGTGCCCACGAGTACCCTGAATGGGTCTGGATTATCTAAATGTATAGGAGCTTGCACACCGTAGCGCTCAGCTAGTAAGTTTATTATCCTTACGAAGGTTTCCTCGTCCAACCCTACATCCTTAAACTTTACCTGTAAGCTATGTACTCTTTGCCAAGCAATTCCCTTGCCACTATTATCTTCATTATCTCTGTGGCACCCTCGGCCCACATGTACGACCTTACACCTCTTAATGCTATCTGGAGCGGGCAATCGGCCATGTAACCATATGCTCCGTACCATTGCATGGCGTCGTTTATCGCATCAAATGCAACCCATGGCGCTAGCATCTTAGCCTCTGCCGCTACCTTCGTCACCTCAAACCTTGTGAACTTGCCCTCTCTCTGCTCTTTATCAAACATCCATAGTGCTTTGTATCCCAGAAGCCTAACAGCATCCAGCTTTGCGTAGTTTTCCGCCAGCTTAAACTGTACACCCTCATATTTGGCCAACGGGTTACCGAAGACCTTTCTTTGCTTTATGTAATCCATCACCATCTCGAGAGCCGACATTGCCGCACCACAGCAGACAACCGATATTATTGACCTAGCAAAATCGAAGCCCTCCATGCAAATGTAGAACCCTCTGTTCTCTGGTCCGACCATATTCTCCTCGGGAACCTCCACATCCTTTAACGAAAAGCCTCCGGTCGATATGCCTCTTCTTCCAAATTCTTTGAGGTACGTAATGCTAACTTCTCCAGAAACTTCTTTTATCGGTACGTAGAACAGCGACATGCCCCTTGTTCCCTTTGATGGGTCGGTTTTTGCCAAGGTGAGGAAACCGCCACCTTCAGGGAGAAGTTCCATCACCTCCCTCACACCAGATGTGTAGAGTTTCTCACCGTTAAGGATGTATGAACTACCCTTCTTTACGGCAGTCATGCCTATGTTTGCAAGGTCTGAGCCGGCTGCTGGTTCAGTAGTCGCTATTCCAAGGAATGCTCTACCCTTTGCGACTTTTGAAAGAACCTTCTTTGAAAGTTCAGGGTCCCCATACTTGTCGAATATGTAGCCCCATGCTGCGGGGACGAGGTAGAAGACTGCTGTAGCACATGATATGTCCGCCCTACCTATCTCCTCACCCGCTATGCCCGCAGTCACGGCATCCGCGCCAGCCCCACCCTTTTCTGGCGATGCTGTCACAGCAAGGACTCCTATGTTCGCCAAACCCTCAATCACATCGTGAGGTATCCTACCGCCTTCCTCTATCTCAAAGAGTCTCGGGGCCAAGTTCTTTTGACAGTATTCTCTAAGGGATTTTCTAAAAAGCTCCTGCTCCTCGGTAAAATCGAAATCCATACTTATGCACCTCTTCGAATCAGGACGTAAGTAGAGTGCTAAGCGTTATAAGTCTTTTTTGCGTCTAAAAACTTATTTTCAGATATCGGTTGGTGATATGTTCATCATAGCTACCTCTACACTTCCCGTCTTTCCCCTTTGTACGAACATTTTGTCCGGAAATCTGATTGCTAAGTTGTTGAACACATCATGAACCATGCTTGGTGTTGAGAATAGTTTTCTTTCTAGCAAAAGGAAAACGCAAAGCCTTTCCAGCATGTTAAGGTTTACCGCGTTCCCTTTACTCGTAAACCTACCATATGCTTCAATTAGCATGCTTGCTACATCGAGCCTACTAGCTTTCGTCAGACCCGGAATCATGAGCGGTGCTAGATCTTTTATGACTTCTTCCTCGATTCTTTTCAAGGAAACCTTAAGGTAACCTTCGAATAGCTCTTTACACTTAACAAAGCTCTCCTCTGCGGAATACTTACCCCTACCAGATCTTTTGAGAATGCCCAAATCTACGAGCCACTCTAATCTAGGCGGAGCTATATGCCTGTATTTGGCATACTGGCTGCTCTTTATCCATTCGCTTTTATTCTCTAAACTGAGTCTTTTCATCTTGAATTTTTCTGCCTCGGCTATCTCCTTCTCCACCATGCTCCTCTTCTTCGCATCAACCTTTGTTACAATGCTCTTCAAAGCAGATGGGTAAAGCTCCTCCATCATGTAATTCATCGCTTCCATCCTAGTAAACTCCTCACGTTCTAAAGCCCAAATTATAGTATTCAGCAAAAATGGAAAGTCCGCGGAGATTAAAGTGGTGAAGAACAGCATTTTTTCAACGGGATTTAGCGTCAATAACTCTTCGTGTGTAATTTGTTTGCTTTCGTGGAGGAATTTTGTTGCGGAGTTGAGTCTTACGTAAATCCTGCCGATGTCTCCCAAAGTCTGCGTCTTTCTATCGAGTATGTTCATCTCTGCCGCAACGGAGACGTAATTTCTTGCGTTTACCGGTCTAGTGATTATCCCTATGGGTTTTATCGGAAGCTGCGGCGGCCCGATGTTGCGTATGAAGTCGTAAAGATTGGATGCCAAGAAGTCGAGGCTTTTCGGTGTGTCCTCCTCTGCGAGGCAAGCTATAAGTCTCATGTAACCCAGTCTGCAAACATCTCCATGTGTTTCCAGAATCATGCAAAAACCTCCATCGGCACCTTAGCCCAAGCGACAGGCTCGTCGTTGGGTATGGGATTACCTTTGTGGAGTTCTAGTATCCTCTCTCGGCTCACACCTTCCTCTTCTTTTATATACATAAGGTGCTTGTTGGACTTTGGTATAAAGTCCGAAATCAATCTAGCGACGGTAAAGCCTACGGTTTCAGCTATCGGTGCTATCATCTCCGCCATGTTGATGTAGTAGCCGTTCAGCCTCACGTCACCAACAACCACAAAACAGGCTGAGTCGTCCTTTAAGACCCTAAACATCTCTTTCAGGGATTCGTACATGAAAATTTTAAATTTCTGCTTCGATTCTGATTGAAATAGCTTACTCTTCACCTCTAGGTAATCATATCCTAAAAACCATAATCTTAGCCAGTTGTCCCAAGCATAGGTCTGCATGTTGAAATAGGGCGGAGACGTAACTATCAAGTTAACGCTTTCATCCTCTAGTGGTAGATTCCTAGCGTCTTCCATCGTCGCTATGCCTCTAATCTTCGGCAGACCGTCTTCTAAAACCCTTTCAGCCTTCATGAGTAGGCACTTCAATACATCCCTCTTGGGTTTTCTTAAGCCGTTCTTCTTGATAAAACGCCGTATGTACTTTGGAGACATCGAGAAGGCGTGAGAACACGGTACGCTCAAGTGCATTTTGGTAGGGCCGTGGAGTATTCCGCACATGAGTGCTTTTATGAAATTTGCAAGATCTGAATCGTCGTCCATCAATATATCCCTTATCGCCAATATCTGCTTAAGCGTAGATTTGCTAAAGAACACGCGGACGTCGTCGCTTATTTCGTCAACGTCATAGCTTTCTGGGTCCCACTTTGCCCTTGTCTTGCATATCCATTCTTTTACGCAATCTAAAGTAACTGGGTTCACTTTAGCTCTCGTTATAACATATGCCTCTGGTGCCAAATCGTTGCCTATTCCGATTCTTCCATTCAGACAGGCCTCAAGGGGCAAGGTTCCCTTTCCAGAGAAAGGGTCAAGAACAACATCACCACGCCTAGAGTACCTTTTTACGAAGTAATGAGCAAGAGCGGGAGGGAACGAGCCAGTTCTGGAACATATCCTATGAAGGCTCGAGCCCCAGCCATCGCCTGCATACTTCCAAGAATCATGTATCTCTGTGCTTAAAACCGTGAGGTAGTTTTTCATCGAAGGGCGCACAGCTTTGGCCCAAAGCTATAACTGTTGGGTTTACGTGGATGTTCGAATAATTCTTACATTAAGTCGACGTACTAATAGGAGAATCTGCCTACCCATTTCGTACGCAATCATAGAAATCATGTGCGGCAGGGCTTCCTTGAAAAACTTATACATCCATATATCATCCAAAAACAGTTGGTGGACGGGTTGGCGTATGTATTGAAATATGAAGGTCAAGAATACTATGAACTGGAGATAAAAGGTTTCAAGAGAAAACTACCTCTCATTCAAGTATCTCCAGACACTTGGATTGCATACTTTGACAGCTTAGGCGATAGGGAATTCATAAGCCATTGCGCAAAAGAGCTCTACAAGCATTTACTTACATGCGATGTTCTCATGACGACCGAGAGCAAAGGTATACCGCTCGTTCATGAGCTTGCGAGCATGCTAAATCATAGATATTACGTGGTATGTAGGAAAGAAATTAAACCGTTCATGCGCGATCCGATATGCGCGTTCTACAAGCCTATAACCTCCAACAAGGAGCTAACGCTTTGTATAGACGGAAGGTATAAGGAGAAGATCGCCGGGAAGAGGGTAGGGATAATAGACGACATAGTTAGCACTGGTGAGACTTTAAACGCCATGGAGGAAATCGTCACAAAGGCCGGCGGAATAGTCGAAAAGAAGATAGCGATACTCTTGGAAGGTAATAAGCGGGACGATGTCATTTACCTGGGCATATTGCCGATATTCAAAAAGGCGGTTTAGCGGAAAGCTGAAATAGGACGATAAAAAATCCTTTAGTTGATAGCCCGGTCGTCTAGCGGCCAAACATTCGGTCAGATGGGCCAAGGATCGCGGGCTCTGGATCTTGTGATGGAGGAGAACCCCGCGGACGCCGGTTCGAATCCGGCCCGGGCTATCAATTCTTTGCTATCAAGCGTTGGACGGCTTTTGGGTATCCGTATTTCGATAAGATGGCCCTAGCGGCAGGGCTCTTCGTTAAAGATTCATAACCAACTTTAGCCGTCTTATCGTTCTCCTTGATTATTCTTGCTAGTGGGTCGCCTGGTTCGACATCTTTCGTGAGCAATGCTAAACCTGTAAATACAAGCCCACTTGGTTTTATGCCATCAACATGTAACACGTCCATCGCTACCCACTCCACGCTTGCACCGCTTATCTCACCCGATTCTATCATTCGATTCACGTTCAGGTCCGATATCCAGACGAGTGCTTCGACCGCGCCGTTCTCGTAATCGGCAACGATTACCAAATTTTCCGGAAACGGTAGCACCTTCGAATGATTTATACTCACCGGTCTCATGGCGAGACTCCTAGCCGCCAGCCTTAATTCTTCTTCAGTAAAAAGGGTGTTATTCAGAGTCTTTCCGACGTGTAAAGCTTTGACCTTCCAAACCTTGGCACCCTTTGACTCAGCCAAATTCTTGTAGAGCTGGAATGTATCTGAGGCCCATTTGAAAGACTCAGTACCAGAGGCATGCTTCTCAAACCACTCTTTGGCTTTCTCGAGCGTCCAACCCTTAGCCTTTGAGAAGAGGTAGCTCTGAATCTCCATTCCTTGCTTTCCCTTCGGCTTGGCGACTATGGCCTTTATCCCTTTCTCTGGATCTATATCTATGGTTCTGAACGTGCCTTCCTCAAAATCGTTAGGATCTCTATGACCGCTTCTTATATACTCCTCAGTTTCTTCCCACGGCATGGTTTACTCTTTCACCTCTGTCCCCTCGGTTAGCATGAAACCAAGCCTCTTCAGCATCTCCCGTAGTTCATCAAGTCTTACGACCGGCACCCCTCGTGCCAGCAGTTCGGCGAACTTTATAAGATGATCTGCCTCTATTCTTGGTTCTTCTTTCAGACCCCAATTCCATCTTACGTTTGCCTGCCTAGGGTCTATACCGTGCGTCCTGAGAAATTCGTCGAATATTTCGCGCTCCGTCACACGCTTGATGAACCTTCTAATTGCCATGAGCTTCCTCTCCATCGCCGCATCCGCTACCCTCGCGGACGCCTCAGTGAACCCAGGAGTCGTGAAGAGCCTTACATGGTGTGTCTGCGTCCCTATCACAAATTGGTCGAATATGTGCTTCCAGAAGAACTCTAAGACTGCCCTAGAGGAAATACCTACCTCCCTTACGTCGAACTCTTTACTGTTTGTCAGAAAGTCCTGCTCTGGTTCAAGCTTTTCTAATTGTGATTGTGCCTCTTTCAGAACATCAAGGGGCATTGTGGGAAATACGTAAACGTGTCTTGGTATCGCCTTTATAGCAAGCCTCATTGACGCATCGTCTAGTTTCTCCTTCAACCTGACGAACGGCTCACGCTTTCTGAGTTTGCCCCTTATCATAAACCCCACACCTTCCGTCAGCATCGATGTAAGCCAACCCGTTCCAAAGGCACGTTCATCAACGACGTTCCATCTGTAGTGAATGACGAGCTTGGATGATAGCTTGGTCTGTTGGCCCTTATAAAGGCGGTTATACCATAAAACCGTTCCATCTGGTGCTCGCACGGCCGATACTATAGAGCTAAGCGGCAAAGGCTTTATGTCTACCAACGTCGCACCCTTTGCTGGAACTATGATTTCCACTTTCGCTGATGTCCAAGGATCTTTGAGCACATCGATATCGTAAGCGTCGTAAATCCTCTCCAAGAAGAAGTTGCCACATAACGTCGTCCACTTCGCTATTTTTAAATGAAGCTCGTCAAGGTTTATTTTTGCATTGAACTCATCGATGCTGTCCTTCGCAACGTCAACGTCGGCTGTCGTGTAACCTCCCATACCTGCGATTGCCTGCTCTATATAATCGGCCGCGCTCATGATAAGCGGGTCGCTCAGATAATAATCCACGTATTGCTGGAACGGAATGATTGGATATTCGATAGTCCCGGATGTCACGTAAGTGGTTGAATGCTGCACGGATTCGGCTATTGCTCTGATGGACACTTTTTCCATCAATCTTCTCAGGAACATTTCAACGTAATGTTAAAACAACGTAAATAAAAATAGCATAACACAAAATGTGGTGAAACTGAAGCGAAAATACATGTAAAAAATTTATGACCAAGTTTTTGTGAAAATTATTTGGGATGAGAGAGCTGGAGCAGTTCGTAAAGATATTAGAATTGGCGAATGCCGGTGGTGTTACGCCCTACAGGATTGGGCGCGTACTGGGAATCAACTATCAAAAACTTAAGCGTATTTTGGAGTATGCGGTAAACGAAGGGATAATGACGTATAAACAGGCAAGGGCTGGCTCGAAAGTTTATGAACTTACCGAGAAGGGAGAGAGGTTGCTGAATGTTTGGGTTAGCTTTAACTATGAAGATGCAACGAATATATGACGTCCCGTAATTTATGAAATCTGCGTCATAGTTTTTAGGAAAGTATTTGTACAAAATTTTTTGAGTGGAAATGGATGCATGGCCTGATTCAAACGTTGGGGATTTAGTTTCCCCGAGAGATGAGAGCGTCGTATTAAGTTTCAAAGCCGGTGCAACGATATCAAAAGGAGACCCCGTGTATCTAATGGATCGAGATACCGTAGCACCAGCAACTGCACCGACGAATTGTATAGGAATAGCCTTGGAGAATGCCTCAGAAGGCGAGTATGTGCCAGTATGCGTGTTGGGTGTCGTGAAGGTCGTGGCGGGCGCGGTAATAACCATGGGTCAGGCTGTGTATGGTGCGGATTCATCAAAACGCATACTTCCGCTGACCGACCAAGATGTAAATGAAAGTGGGGTCAATACGTATACAATATACTATGCTAGGAGGCTCGGCATCGCTCTCGATAACTTCACGGCCCCTGGCGATACTGGTAGAATCCTCGTGGTGAAGTGATATGAGTTGGCAGGACATAATGCCCAAAAAGTTTGAGACACTATACAGCGATCCAAAGATTAGAGATGAGATCAACGAGCTGTTGCCAAAATTCTCGGCAAATCCCATATTTACCCGCATCTCAGAGCTGTTTCCATCCGGCTACGAGTCCATAACAAGCAGCATGCTTGGTGCAATAGCCAGAATGCATGACGTAGTGGTCGAGGCAGCCCAGCCCAACTTGATAGCAAGGCAACTGGTTCAGGTCATAAGGACTTCAGACCCTATTGTGAGATTCCCCAAAGCGAAGAGGGCGAAGGCATATAGGAGTGCAGAGTTGGCTCAAGTGTGGATTACGGGCGAGAAATACGAGGTGCAGGATGTAAAAGCCGACTTAGAGATAAGGGCGGCTGCTGAATGGACGAGGAAGTTCCTCGAGGATGCCCCATGGAGCGTGTTAGAAAGACAGGCTGCGGAGCTGGGTAGGGCCGTCGGCCTACTTGAGACGGAGGAGGTTATAGGAATGTTCATGCGGATACCCGAAGACGAGCTCGCTGGAGGTTCTGAGGTCATCGCCGTCAACGATGGAAAGCTTAGTTACGAGGATGTTGTAAACGCTAGGAGGGCCGTTCTGAAGGAGATGTTCCATCCAGACTGCCTGCTTGTCAGTGTATCTAGAGAGGCCGACCTTTGGAAGGATGATAAGTTCATACATAGCTTTTACTTCGGCGAGGCTGTCGATAAACAGAGGGGTGTGCTGGGCAACTTTCTAGGCCTAGAGCTAATAGTTGACAACAGCGGCTCGGTCCCGGATAATAAAGCATTTGTTATCGATAGAAAGGCGGCCGGTGTGCTACTTGTCAGACGGGACTTAACGATAAGTAGCTATGAGACGATGAAGGACGAGGTCTACGGCATAATGGCAAGCGAACGAATAGGCATGGAAATATTGCGTTCAAAAGCTGTAGCAAGGATAAGCATCTGAAGGATATGCCTCCGGCTAAGGTTAAGATGACAATAACAGTTGACATGCAGGTTGCCGAGTACCTCGAAGGATTGCACCGAAAGCTCGTCCAAAAGATGCTCGAAGAGCGTAGAAGACCCCCAAGCTTCAGCCAATTCATGAACGAGTGGTTGTCGAGGCACATTTCAGAAGAGATCGAAAGGACGGGCTAAACCACCTACCTCCCCAATTTTTTACTTTCGAAAATCGGTGTAGGAGAATGTTTATTACGCTCGCTTGGAATGAGAAAACTTCGCGAGAATGTCGGAGCAAGAACTTAGAAGGAAGATAGTGGCTGTAGGAAAAAAGGCTTTCGATTACAAACTTCTATCAGGGACTTGGGGCAACATAAGCGCAAGGTTTGGTAAAGGTAGAATGCTCATAACGCCAAGTGGTTTCGAGAAGGCGGCGCTAAAGCCGAGCGATATCATCCTAATGGACTTAGAAGGGAACATTCTGAAGGGAAAGTGGAAACCTTCCTCGGAGATGCCAATGCATAGCTTGATTTACAAAACCAGAGAAGATGTAAATGCAATAATACATACGCATTCATACTACGCAATCGCCTTGGCCGTCGCTGGACAAGAAATACCAGTTTTGACGTCCGAGTTCGCGTCTGCTGTAGGCCACAACGTTCCTGTTACACGCTATGTTACGTCCGGTACGCGAGAGTTTGCAGAAGAAGTTGTTAGGACATTAGGTGAGGGGAAGGCAGTCTTGTTACGGAATCACGGCGTCGTTGCGGTCGGCGACTCTTTGGAAGACGCATTCCAGACAGCTTTGTTGGTAGAGGACGAGGCGAGGACTTTCATTCTTGCAAGCTCCTTAGGCTATGCAAAGCCCCTCGATCTAAACGAGGTGAAGAAGCTTAGAGAGGCGTATCTAAAAAGTTATGGTCAGGAAAAAAGAAGGCTGAATCTGAGGCTCTAAAGTAGTTTTTGGTAAAAGTTTATAGGGCGTTATCTTCAAACGCGCCTCATGCGGAAAAGGCTGCTACTCCTTTACGTGTTCGCGATAATCATCGGCGCCATAGGCTTCCCGAACTTACTCGCGCTCTTACAACAACTTCAGTGGTATGAGGTAGTTATCCTTTCTGTAGTATATTCTTCGCTCATCGTAGCCGGTGGCTTAGGTCTAGCTCTTGCTCTACGCAAAGAACGACGTGAGAAAAAGGAGCTAAAAGTTTAGGTGAAGTTAAAAGGGCTTTACACTTCTTTTAGAACGACGTATACAAGGTAGACGTGGTGATTGCTGGGTTTACGGGAAAGGTCAAAAGCTGAGTAAGGAAACATGGCGATTCCCGTCCTCGTAGCATGGCGTAACTTTTTTAAGTTTAAACCTCAGAATAAGTTTGGGGTTGGTATACCGTGCCAATAGAGTTTGGGGGAATTAAGATAAGCTGGCTTGGTCATGATGCATTCAGGTTGAAGAACGATAAAACGATATACATAGATCCTTACAAGATAAAAGGGAAAGAGGTTGCTGACATAATATTGATAACGCACGAACATTTTGACCATCTTAGCGTTGATGATATCAACAAGATATCCTCTGAGAATTCTGTGATAGTGGCCGCAAGACCATGTGCAAACCAATTGGGAAGGGTAAAGGCTAAGGAAATAAAGTACGTGAAACCCGGCGACGAACTCGAGATTGACGGTGTGAAAATAAGGGCCGTGCCTGCGTACAATATCACAAAATTCAGGGAGCCGGGAAGACCTTTCCATCCGAAAGATGCGGGCGGTGTCGGCTACATAGTAAACATGAAGGGCATAAGTATATACCATGTGGGCGATTCGGACTTCATCCCAGAGATGAAAGAGCTGAAGGTGGATGTCCTCCTGGTTCCGGTCAGCGGAACATACGTCATGACGGCAGAAGAGGCGGCTTCTGTCGCAAACGCCATAATGCCAAAGCTCGCTATACCCATGCACTATGGCGCGATAGTCGGCTCAGAGAGGGACGCTGAACTGTTCAAAAAGCTGGCCAAATGCGAGGTAAAAATATTAAGCAAAGAGGATTAAAGTTGACGCCTTTGATATAACATAGCATGCCGGCTTGTAAACGGGAACTTTTAATAGTAGGAGGTTATGTTTAATTAATGCTAAAATATATCCAATTTTTGGAGGTAGGGGGATAGATATAAGATGACCGCGTTAGGTATAGCAGGGGCTTACGACAGGGCGATTACTGTCTTCTCGCCGCAGGGGAGACTGTATCAAGTAGAGTATGCCCTGGAGACCGTAAGGTCCGGATCTACAGTCGTCGCCATAGCATCAAAAGAGGGCGTTGTCTTAGCAGTCGAGGAGAGGATGCATACAAAGCTCCAGAATCCAGAATATTCGTGGAAGCTTTTCCAGATTGACGAACACATAGGAGCGGCGGCCGCAGGCCTAAACTCCGATGCGAGGGTCTTGGTGGATAATGCAAGAATATACGCCCAGATAGTAAGACTTTCATACGACGATGCGGCAACAGTGGAGGCCATCGGGAAGAGAATTGGGGACATAATGCAGATGTATACACAGCATGCAGGCGTGAGACCATTCGGTGCCGCCCTGTTAATCGGCGGCGTTGATAAGACAGGCCCACACGTATTTTACACAGAACCGAGTGGCCTAGTTTTGGAATACTTTTCATGGTCCATAGGAAGGGGGGCTGATAAAGTAAAGGAATTCTTGGAGGCGAATTACAGAAACGACATAAGTCTGGAGGAGGCGATAAGGTTAGCCGTCGCTTCCTTGATAATCCAGGCAGAGAAGATAGACGAGGGATGGACTATTAGGCTCGTCACGATACCCACGTCCACGAAGAAGTACACGCCCATGCCGTTATCAGAGCTTGAGAAGTACATCAAAGAGATGATGGAAAAGTATAAGCCCCATGGCTTGAAGTAGTCGGGTTTTTAGAATGACGAAACAAAAAGAGTCTTATACAATCGCAAGGTTAGTGCGTGGTGATACATTCGAGATACTCGTAGATCCGGATAACGCGCTCAAATACAAAATGGGTGAAAAGATACCCATTTCGAAGGTCCTTATATATGAAGAGATATACACCGATGCGAAGAAGGGCATAAGGGCATCGGAAGAGCAATTGCTGAAGGCTTTTAAGACGAAGGACAAATTGGCTATAGCTACCAAGATACTTACTGAGGGAACCCTACAGATAACTTCCGAGCAGAGGCATAGGTTGATAGAGGAAAAGAAGAGGCAAATAATAGAGTTCATATCCAAGAGTGCAGTCGACCCGAGGACAAAACTACCCCATCCGCCACAAAGAGTTGAGTTGGCTATGGAGCAGGCAGGCATATCGATAGACCCGTTCATCGATGCGAAAGAGCAAGCGATGAAGGTTATAGAAAAGCTAAGCCCCATACTACCGATGAAGGTAGGCATGACGAGGATGTATGTTAGGGTGCCCGGCGAATATGTCGGCAAAGCGTACGGCCTTTTGAAGAACATCGGAAAGATCTTAAAGGAAGAGTATAAAGGCGACGGTAGCTGGGTTGGTGAGGTTGAGATACTGGTTGGCCTTCAGGCCGACCTGATAGAGAAACTCAACAAGCTCTGCTCGGGAAGGGTAGAGGCAAGACCCATGGAATAGGTGGTCTGCATGCCTATTTACTTTAACGATAGGGAAATCGTTCTTCCGGGACAGCTTCTGTCCGATGACAGCAGGAGGGCAGGGGAGGGAACGTACGTCATGGATGGGAAAGTTTACGCGGCCACAGTCGGTGCGGCAACGATAAGGGATGGAAAAGTAGAGGTCATAACATTTAGGGGACCGTATAAGCCGGCGGCTGGTGATATGATCATCGGCGTGGTATCGGACATAAAACCGATAGGTGTGGAAGTAGACCTTGGAGGCCATGTAACGGCTTTGCTTAAAGTTAAGAACGTAAAGGAGCTCGCGTCGCTTGACCTAAAAGTCGGGGACGTAGTTTATGCTAGGGTGAGCAGTAGCGGGCTTAAAGGAGTTTTATTGGAGTTGAACGAGCAATTTAAGAAGATAAACGAGGGAGTGCTGTTGAGGATGACCCCGACGAAGATACCGAGATTGATAGGGAAGAGGGGATCCATGATAAACATGCTCAAGAAGATTACTGGATGTAATATAATGGTCGGTACGAATGGTTTTGTGATCGTGAATGGGCCATCGCCCGCAAAGGAGTTTGCCGCAATATCTGCAATAAGGCTCATAGAAAGGGAGGCCCATTCTCAGGGACTTACCGATAAGGTTATGGCATATTTAAGTAAATTGGTTGGTGGTGAGGTTTCGCATGACACAGGTGATAAAGCCTAAGCTTATCGATGAGAATGGTATAAGGTTGGATGGAAGGGGTCCAACGGATTTAAGACCCCTGAGGATAGAGGTTAGTGTTCTCGAGAAGAGCGACGGTTCTGCATACGTGGAGCTGGGCAAGACAAAAGTGTACGCAGCAGTGTATGGACCGAAAGAGGCACATCCGAAGCACCTCGCAATACCGGACAGGGCAATACTCAACTGCAGATACCATATGACGTCCTTTAGCACGGATGAACGGAAAACTCTCGGCATGACAAGGAGAGAGATAGAGCTCTCTAAGGTTATAAGGGAGGCTCTCGAATCTGTCGTGTTCCTTGAGGAATTTCCAAGGTCAGCAATAGACGTGTTCGTAGAAGTGGTACAGGCTGATGGTGGCACAAGGACTGCTGGGCTTACGGCGGCTTCACTCGCCTTGGCAGATGCGGGCATACCGATGAGGGAGTTGATAGCCGCGGTGGCTGTCGGCAAGGTGAATGGTACGATTATCTTAGACCCCTCGGATATAGAGGATAAGTATGGAGAGGCTGACATGCCAATCGGTGTTGCACCTGAGTCGAACACAATCGTATTGCTGCAACTAAACGGAAAGATGACAAAGGATGAGTTTAGGCATGGACTTGAGTTAGCCCGTATGGGCATTCAAAAGATTTACCAAGCACAACGTGAGGCTCTTAGAAGAAAGTATGGAGCCAGCACGACGGAGGTTTAGATTATGTCATTCCTTCCACTCAAGGAGAGGTCATTTACCATAAAGATAATGAGCGAAAAGATATACAAACTGCTCCAGCAAGGGAAGAGGATAGACGAAAGGTCACCATACGAGTTTAGGAAGATAACGATGCAGACAAATGTTGTGGAGAAGGCAAACGGCTCAGCCTTGGTTTCTGTGGGGAGCACGAGGATACTCACGGGGATAAAGGTGGAGTTGGGTACACCTTACAGCGATAGACCCAATGAGGGCGTATTCTCTGTTAATGCCGAGCTACTACCGCTTGCGTCAAAAAGCTTCGAGCCGGGCCCACCTGATGAGAGGGGCATAGAGCTGGCGAGGGTAGTAGATAGATGCATACGTGAAGGGAAAGCGATAGATCTCGAAAAGCTCTGTATAATTCCGGGAAAGATGGTTTATGTTCTCTACATAGACATTTACGTGCTGGATTACGATGGTAACTACTTTGATCCGTCTGTTATGTCAGCGATGGCCGCTTTAGCAACCTGTACAATACCAAAGTATTCGGCCACGGGCGAAAGGGTTGAAGGCGAAAACATAAAGGTACCTATCAGGGACGTGCCCCTTTCGGCAACTTTAGGCATAATCAGGGACAGGCTTCTAGTAGACCCTTGTCTGGTCGAGGAAGAATCATTGGATACCTCAATAGTTGTGTGCCTAGATAGTGCGTCTAACGTCGTTGCGATACAGAAGAACTCTCCGGGGCATATACCGTTCTCTTTGATGGAAAGTATAATAAATGTCGCAGAAGAGCAGATAAGCAAGATTAGGGCGCAATTCAAGGAGGTTGTGGGGGTTGGGTAAGAAGGTCGGGAATACCGTCAAGCGGTTCGGCGCAAGATATGGTGCGACTTTGAGGAAGAGGTTGCTGGAGATAGAGCAGCAGCAAAAAGCGACCTACGAGTGTCCGAAGTGTGGCTTGGTGGCTGTTAAGCGGAAGTTCATTGGTGTGTGGAGCTGCAGTAAGTGCGGTTACACTTTCGCAGGCGGTGCTTATACTCCATACGTTTCGAAGAAGTAGTGGAACATGGAAAAGCATGTAAAGGTCAGCATCTCTATACCAATGAAAGGAAGGGCATCGGAAGTTATCGCACGGGCGCTAAAAATCGAGGCAGAGAGCGTTTCTTCGAAGAGAGTAAAGGTGGATATAAAAGCTTCCGATGGTTTCCTCAATTTGGAAGTGAGGGCGAGCGACCTAACGGCCATGAGGGCCGGGATCAACTCCTTTTTACGTTGGATAGATGCCGCTTTGCAGGTTTATGAGCTAGCATCCGGCAAAACTAACAGAACACGTTTATAGGGAAGCTTTAAAAAAGAAACTCCAGAATCATTAGAAGTTATTAGGGGTGGTAAGTTGTCAAAAGAGATACCGCCAAGTGTTCAGCAGCAATTGCTTAGGTTGCAGCAGCTTCAGCAGACGCTGAGCGCCTTATTGGCAGAAAAGCAGAGGCTCGAGGCCGAGCTGGCTGAAATAAACAACGCACTAGAGGAGCTTGAGAAGGTCGATGAGAATGCTGTCATATACAAGGCCGTAGGTCCTATACTCGTCAGGGTGAACAAAGATAGGCTCACGGTTGAACTGAAGGACAAAAAGGAACTGACGGAGACGAGGCTTAAAGTTTTAGAGAAGCAGGACGCTAAGATGAGAACGCAGATAGAGTCCGTCCAGAAAGATATACAGAGAATAATGTCCGGCCAACAGACTTCGTCATGAAGGATGAAAAACTCGCCGAGGAGGTTGCTAACCTCCTTAAATCTATGAGTGGCAAGACAGTAGCCATAGTAACGCATGTTGGTGGAGACGCTGATGCAGTCGGTGCCGCCTACGTTCTTAAGAGAGTCCTCGAGGAGAATTTAGGCTGCACCACGGCGCATGTACACATACCGGATGAAATGTCAGCGCAAGTAAGAGCCATGGTAAATTATCTCAAGCTCGACGTTAAGAGCGGGGCCATAGGCGATGTTGATGCCGTTATATTAGTAGACATTGGTTCGCTCGAGCAGGTTGCTGAGCACCTTGAAGACGTTATGAAGATGCAAGGCAAGGTATACATCATAGACCACCACGCACCTCCTCATGGCGGGTATCCACAAGGTTTTTTTGTATTCTTTTCTGAAAGTTATCGCGCACTCTGCGAGCTCGTTATGGATGTTGTAAAACTTATGGGCATAAAGCTGGATACATTAGAGGCGGAGGCCCTATTTCTCGGGATATATTACGATACCGCAAGATTGTCGCTCGCTGATTCGGAGACCATGGCTAACATTTGTGAGCTCGTAAAGCTAGGTATCAACCCTTCAAAGAGCATACAATCGGTAGAGGTTCCAATCGACATTTCGGAAAGGATAGCGCGTCTGAAGGGAGCCATGAGAATGAACCTATACAGGGCTGGCGAGTGGCTGATCGCAACATCCCAGGTAAGCTCCTTCCAGACGTCCGTCGCTAGGGCCATCTTATCGCTCGGTTGTCATGTATCAATAGTAGCTGGCGAGTATAAGAATGGTGTTGCTGTATCGATGAGGTCGCAACAAGATTTTTTTGCTAAAACCAACATAAACCTAGGAAAGGATGTTGCGCAGACCGTTGGTGCAAGGCTGGGAGGTTATGGTGGAGGACATGCCACGGCGGCGAGGGCATATTGCAACTCAACGCCGGATGAGGTTATCAAGTTGTGCTTGAACTTATTAGAAGGCTTGCTCGGTGAGAGATTGAACCGAGTGTAACCGAAGATGGAAATAGTAAGGGTCGAGGGGCTGACATTTACCTACAGTGGCTTTGATACGCCTGCTATCAGTGACATAAATCTCAGTATCGAAGAGGGGGAATTTGTCCTTCTCCTTGGACCCAGCGGTTGCGGGAAGTCAACACTCTGCAGATGTCTGAATGGTCTCATACCGCACTTCTATGCTGGCAAGATGGAGGGGAGGGTATTGGTTGCTGGCATGGATGTTTCCAAAACGCCAACCTACGTACTCTCCCAATACGTGGGCATGGTATTCCAGAATCCAGAGAATCAGCTATTCTCGTTGACCGTTGAGAACGACGTCGCCTTCGCGCTCGAGAATTTGGGCATGCCAAGGGATGAAATCAGACGTAGGGTGGATTTTGCTCTCAAAGCGGTCGGTATAGAGGATTTGAGAAAGAGGTCGCCTTTTGAACTGTCAGGGGGCCAGCAACAGAAGGTTGCTATAGCATCGATTCTCGCGTTGATGCCTAAAATCATGGTATTCGATGAGCCGACATCCTCCCTAGATCCGGTATCCGCAAAGTCGATAATTGAGACGATATTTAAGGTAAAGAAGGAGCTCGGAACGAGTGTCGTGGTGGCTGAGCACAGGGTCGAGTTGCTGGCCGATAAGGTGGACAGAGTGATCGTGATGCAAAAGGGAAGGATCGTGAAAGATGGAAGGCCAAGGGAAGTTTTCGTCTCAGAGGAAATGATACCTTACGGTGTGCCCGTTCCTAAAGTTGTCAGCATGGCTAAGGGTGTGAACAGGCACTTTAAAGTGTTTAATGAAATACCACTCAGTTCTGAAGAATTCGAGCAAGGCATAAGGAGGTTCATCCATGATAAAGTTCGATAACGTAACTTATGTTTATCCGACGGGTGTGAAGGCGTTAAACAGTGTCAGCGTTGAGATCGGAAGGGGCGAGCTAGTGGCACTGATGGGTGAGAATGGTGCAGGAAAGACCACTTTCATAAAGCACCTGAACGGTCTTCTAAAACCCACGAGCGGAAACGTCTATGTGGACGGAAAGGATACCAAGACGCTCAGCGTGGCACAGCTGTCTAGGATTGTTGGCGTAGTGTTTCAAAATGCTGACGATATGTTTTTTCTCCCGACAGTTGAAGAGGAAGTTGCTTTCTCCTTAAGGAACTTGGGCTTCAGTGAGGATGTTGTGCAGAGAAGGGTAGATTGGGCCCTTAAATTTATGGAGCTTGAGGAATACAGGAATAGGTCTCCTTTTCTGCTGAGCGGTGGTGAAAAGAAGAGGCTTGCCCTTGCGATAATCCTAGCTTGGAACCCCCAAGTCATAGCGATGGACGAGCCTACAGTCGGCCAAGATAGTATGCAGAAGGAGAAACTAAAGGAAATGATAAAGCAGCTGAACTTACAGGGAAGGACTGTCATAATTTCGACGCACGATGTCGAATTCGTCGCGGAACTTAAGCCGAGAGTTATTTTGATGTCAAAGGGAAGAATAATCGCTGACGGCAAGGCTGAGGTTATCCTGACGGATGGCGAGTTACTAAGTAGCTGCTCGATACTCATGCCGCAGGTGGCCGCAACGATGTCTAGATTAGCAGACTTAGGCTTTAATGCCAAAGTTATCTCAGTCGAAGAGGCTGTAAGGAATATAGTGGAGGGGCTGAGAAGGCTTGAGCATACTAGAAGGGCTTAAGTTCTATGCTGGCGATACGGCAATACACAAGCTTGACCCAAGGGTGAAATTTCTCGTTTCCATGCTAATGCTCATCATAGTTGTGATGTATGCAGAGGTATGGATGCTGACGATTCTCATAGCGGTGCAGGCTGCGATTATTTATGTCGCCAAAGTCATGCGGCGCTGGCTCAAGACGATAAAGGGTTCGATGCCCCTAGCCGCCCTTGTCTTCGGCCTTAATGCTATATTCTTCATCTCAACTGGCACCTATACGACTTTGCAAGAGGTGTTTTACCACTCACTCGCGCTGGCGTACAGACTCGTGCTATTCCTTTCGTCGTTCTCCATATTCTTCTTGACAACGACGCCGGAGGAGATAGGGCTGACACTCACGAGCTGGCACGTTCCATACCAATACACGTTCGCCTTCATATCAGCGATAAGGTTCACGCCAATAATAGCCCAAGAACTTAGGGACATCATGGATGCGCAAAGAGCGCGCGGTGTCGAGCTGGATAGGGGTGGACCCTTGCAGAGAGCTAGGAAATTCATACCGATACTTGTACCGCTCCTCGCGAACGCTCTCAGGAGGGCATACGAGTTGGCAGAGGCTATGGAGGTGAAATGTTTCGGTGCCGCAAAAAAGAGGACATCATTGATGGAGCTCAAAGCTAGACCTAAGGATTATGCAGTTTTGTTGACAGCGCTAGTCTTTTTTGGTCTGGCCGTGTACTACAGGCTCTTCCCGTTCTGAGCCCACGACTATATTTGGGCTAGCTTCCTGATTATCTCGCCCACCTTCTCTATCGGATGGTTCCTTATCTCCTCCATCTTCTTTTCGAGTATTAGCCTACTCCTCGGGTCCTCGCTCCAGAGCCTTGCGAAGGAGCCGTCTTGAATCCTCCTGAGGGCCTCCCTCATGTTCTCCTTCACGTGCTCGTCAACTATCTGCGGACCTACAAGCAGACCGCCGAACTTCGCGGTATCGGATACAGCATTCAGCATGCCAACCAAGCCACCCCTATATATCAGGTCGACTATCAGCTTCATCTCGTTGCATGCCTCGAAATAGGCGAGCTCCGGCTGATATCCTGCCTCGACTAGCACCTCATACCCTTTCTTTATGAGCTCCATGACACCACCGACTAGGACCGCCTGCTCTCCCAACAGGTCGGTCTCCGTCTCCTCCTTGAATGTCGTTTCGAGGACACCAGCCCTAGCACAACCCAATGCCTTGGCCATAGCTAGGGCGATAGCCCTCGCATTCCCAGAGTAGTCCTGCCCTACAGCGAAGAGTGCAGGGACGCCTTTTCCTTCAAGGTAGAGCTCGCGCATCCTTGGACCCGGCGCCTTAGGTGCGACGAGTATGACATCCACATAGCTAGGTGGCACTATCTGCCTGAAGTGTATGTTATATCCGTGAGAGAATCCCAAGACCTTTCCTGGCTTCATATTAGGCTCTATGAGCTTTTTGTAAACCTCAGGTTGCACCACGTCCGGTATTAGCATGTGGATTATGTCACCTTCCTTCGCGGCCTCTTCTATAGGAAGAGGCTCTAGGCCGTCTTCTTTTACCATTCTCCAAGATTTTCCTCCTTCCCTAACGCCAACGACGACGTCTACGCCGGAGTCCTTCATGTTGAGCGCTTGGGCCCTTCCTTGACTCCCATAACCTATTACGGCTACCTTCTTGCTGAGCAAGGGCTCGAGGCTTATATCACTATCGTAGTATATTTTTGCCATACATCCCACCTCCTACACATTTGAAACTTTATTCAGACCCGCACCCAATGTTGTACAATCTACCTTCAGCACCACGGGCAAGCTAAATAGCTTTCTCTTTAGCCACTCGGCCTTTTCAGGCTTTAACGATACGGACATAGTTAGAAGCTTAACGTTATCCATTCCTGATTCGCATACCTCGGCGCTTATTAGCTTTGCCTGAGCCTGCCTCGTGGTCAGAAGCACCTTGATGACGGCTTCTAACGAGTCCTCAACCAGTACGGCGAACCTATGTCTAAGCATGTATATCGAACCCCTGGGGAACCATCATCTGGCTGAGCCACTTGCCAGGAGGCACCATAGGTAATACCCTTTCCTCCTTGTCTATCGGCAGATCTATGAGGAATGCCTGTCCCGACCTAACTGCCCTCCTCACAAGCATCCTTAGATCGTCCAAAGATTCTGCCACCGCGCCCTCAACGCCCATGGATTCTGCGAGCTTCACGTAGTCAACGCTTCCCTTAACGTACCTTTTCAGGTATATCTCGAGACATTCGTCTTTGTACCTCTTTTGGTAGAAGAGGTCCTGCCACTGTCTTATCATGCCGAGGACCCTGTTATCGAAGATTATGCATATGACGGGAATGTCATACTGGGCCATCGGTATTAGGCTTTGGCACGTCATCGTGAAGCTACCGTCACCGTCGATGCATGCCACAGTCCTGTCGGGCGCAGCAACCTTCGCACCGACTGCAGCAGGAAGCCCGAAGCCCATCGTACCAAGACCGCAACTTGTTATCAATGTTCTTGGTTCGAAGATCTTGAAGCAAAGTTGTACCCACATCTGGTGCTGCCCGACACCAGT
>Ga0315298_1000478_pt1 | contig 76827 bp, 81 predicted proteins | sample WHS_1_MG_FD_203077 | JGI IMG/M metagenome (GOLD analysis project Ga0315298, IMG submission 203077) | Extremophilic microbial mat communities from Washburn Hot Springs, YNP, Wyoming, USA - WHS_1_MG | ecosystem: Environmental > Aquatic > Thermal springs > Hot (42-90C) | place: USA: Wyoming... | reverse complement strand
AAAATAATTAACACAATCGAATCATTAAGTAAAAGAGATTTTTCTGTAAAGCTCGGCTCAATTCTTGAGGCAGAAGAAAGAAAATATTTCATAAAGGAAAATTTCAAGATTCTTAAGATGAGGTTAAGGGAATTACTGGGAGAACAAGCATAATTATATAAAAAATACCAATCGGTAGAGCAGGCATTTTTAAAAGCAAGGTAAAATGAGGTTCGGTTTTCATATCTCTATTTCTGAAGGGCTTTCTAAGGTAATTGAGCAGGCGGAGGTGCGAGGGTGTGAAACAATTCAATTATTTTCAAGAAATCCAAGGGGATGGTCATATCATCCAATAGATGAAGAGGATGTAGAAGTCTTTCGTCAGGGAGTAAAAGAAAAGGCCCTCTTCCCTGTCTTTCTCCATTTACCCTATCTTCCAAATATTGGGTCTTTTAAATCAAAATTTTATCATCGCTCTATCGAGGCAATCATAAAGGATCTTGAAAGGGCAGAAATTTTGGGTGCCCAATATCTTATTATTCATATAGGTCATAGATTGGAATCTTCCGAAGAAGAAGGAATCGAAGCTGTTATAAATGGAATTAATCAGGCCCTTGAGCAGGTAAAAAATGATATTATCATTTTAATGGAAAATACTGCTGGACAAGGAACAGAGATTGGATATGGTTTTCAACAAATAAAAAAGATTATCGAAAAAATTGAAAATCAGAAAAGAATTGGCGTGTGTCTGGATACGGCCCATGCCTTTGAGGCAGGATATGATCTTTCAAACCGGGAGGGGATTGAGAGCACATTGGAAAGCTTTGATCGACTCATCGGGCTCGATCGACTCCATCTCCTTCATCTAAATGACTCGAAGACTCCATTAGGGTCAAGAAAAGATCGACACTGGCATATTGGTGAGGGATATATTGGGCTGGAAGGATTCCGAAGGATTGTTAATCATCCCCTCTTGAACCACCTGCCTGGAATCATGGAGACCCCGAGAATGGATACGGTGGAAGATTTAAAAAACATGAGGGTGATTAGAAATCTTGTTGAAGAAGAAAATAAGAGATAGAAAAGGCAGGATTTTCACCCTGCCTTTTCTCCTAACCCTTGCTTCAAATTTTACAAATTATTTATTCATCAAATATTCATGAATCGAATTGGCAGCCTTTCTTCCCGCGCCCATGGCAAGGATGACGGTTGCCGAACCTGTGACAATATCGCCGCCCGCCCAGACTCCTTCTTTGCTCGTCTTTCCCGTTTCTGGATCAGCCACAATATATCCCCTCTTATTAAGTTCCAGACCTGGGGTGGTGGTCGTCAGAAGGGGATTAGCACCTGTACCAATCGCGACGACCGCTAAATCACAATCCAATTGAAATTCAGAACCTTTAATGGGAACAGGTCTTCGTCTTCCCGACTCATCTGGTTCCCCTAACTCCATTTTAATACACTCAAATCCTGTGACCCATCCATTGTCATCCCCAAAGAAACGGGTTGGGGCAGTCAGGAGATAAAATTGGACTCCCTCCTCCTCAGCATGATGGATCTCTTCAATCCTTGCAGGCATTTCCTCTCTGGATCTTCGGTAAACAATCCTTACTATGTCAGCCCCTAAACGAAGGGCAGTTCGAGCCGCATCCATGGCCACATTTCCTGCGCCAAAGACAGCTACGTTCTTTCCCCGAGCAATCGGGGTATCGTATTCTGGGAAGAGATAGGCCTTCATGAGATTGGATCGGGTGAGATATTCGTTGGCAGAATAGATTCCACAGAAGTTTTCTCCTGGAATTCCCAAAAACTGAGGAAGTCCTGCCCCCAACCCCAAGAAGACCGCATCATACTCCTGGAGAAGTTCATCCACGGTCTCAATTCTACCAATCACACAATTACATTCCACCTTGACTCCTAACTTTTCGAGGTAGTTGACCTCTGCCTGCACAATGGCCTTTGGAAGACGGAATTCTGGAATTCCATAGATTAATACACCTCCGGGTTTATGGAGGGCCTCGAAGATCGTTACTTCGTGGCCTTTAAGGATGAGGTCCCCTGCAACAGTCAACCCTGCAGGTCCTGAACCTACCACTGCTACCTTCTTACCCGTTGAGGGGGCTTTTTGGGGAATTGTGACTTCTCCTTTCTCCCTCTCCCAATCTGCAGCAAATCGTTCCAGTCTGCCAATGGCCACTGGCTGATCCTTCTTCCCAACGACGCAAAACTTTTCACATTGGTCCTCTTGAGGGCAGACGCGACCACAGATCGCAGGAAGGCTGTTACGTTCCTTTAGTTTACGAGCCGCACCGGTAAAATCTCCTTCTAAAATTAGTTTTATAAAGGCAGGTATTTCGATCTCCACTGGACATCCCTCAATACATTTTGGTTTCTTGCATTGAAGACACCGACTTGCCTCCAGTTGAGCCACTTCGGGTGGGTACCCATAAGGGACTTCATTAAAATTCTTTGCCCTTACTTTCGGGTCCTGTTCGGGCATCTTCTGCCTTGGGACCTTCTCTTTTTTATCCTTCTCTGCCATTTTTCCCCCCTTATCTTAAGGACGTCATAAACCTGTCCATCGAAACCTTCTCATCAGTGAGATAAGCCCTTTGCCGTTTTACCAACTCATCGTAATCGACCTCATGGCCATTGAACTCAGGGCCATCCACACAACAGAATCGGGTTCTCCCTCCAACGGTTACTCTGCACGCCCCACACATGCCAGTTGCATCGACCATAATAGGGTTGAGACTCACCATTGTTTTTACCCCGTACTCTTTGGTCATTTTGCATAGAAACTTCATCATGGGAACGGGGCCAATTCCAACAACCAATTTCACATCTTTTCTCTCATCCAGAATCTTCTTTAAGACGTCGGTGACAAAACCATGAACACCATAACTCCCGTCATCAGTGGTCACCCTAAGGTCGTGACTTGCTGCCTTCATCTCTTCTTCGAGGATGAGAAGGTCTTTGGTTCTTGCACCGATGATGGCAATGACATGATTGCCAGCCTCCTTGTAGGCTTTGGTGATCGGATACATCACGGCTACTCCTGTTCCACCGCCCACACAGATGACCGTTCCAAGATTCTCGATATGGGTTGGACGGCCCAATGGTCCAATGATATCTGTAATATAATCACCAACATTGAAGGTTCTTAAGAGAGCCGTTGTCTTTCCAACGACTTGAAAGATGATGTCGATCGTTCCAGCAACAGGATCTGTTCCTGCCATTGTCAATGGGATTCGTTCTCCTGTTTCGTTGGCTCGAAGGACAATGAACTGTCCAGGCTTTGCCTTTCGAGCAATTTTTGGAGCTTCGACCCTGAAATGGCAAACCGTTTTTTCTGCCATCTCTCTTTTATAAATGATTTTGTACACTTTCCCCCCTCCTTTTCTGATAAATTTTTCACAAAGTTCGTCCTATTTATAAAAAAATGGAATTGAAAAGTCAAATTTTTTTAATGGAACTTTTAAAACCAAAAAGGTTGTCGGAGGAGGGAACTAAAAGGGATACAATGTGGGAATGTCCTTTCGCGAAAGAGGTAACCGCCTCCTCCCTTCAATAAATGGAGGTTAAGAGGCATTGGAAGAAGGTAATCAAAATTTGGGTTCTTTATTTTTTTATAAGAATATGATATATAAATGTTAATTATTTCACTAATTTTAAACCAATACATTTCAGTTTATGGGTTAAAATAAAATTATTTAATAAAAACATATTGTTAAAACAATTTATAGGAATAAATTTAATATCCTTTAAAAAAAATTTTTCTTGACAAAAAGAATCCAATCTTGTAGTTTGTAGCGGAAACAAGAAACTTTTCACAAATTAGTTTTTAGGGGAGGCCCTCAATGATTGAGTATTTTGCCGTTTTCATATATATAGCCATCGCTACTGCATTTGCTATATTCGCAATTTTAGCTTCCCATCTTTTAGGTCAAAGAAAGCCATCCCCTCTTAAAGAAGAACCCTATGAATGTGGGATGACGACGGTTGGGTCGAGTTTTCGGAGAATACCCATTAAATATTATATCATTGCTATGCTCTTTTTACTTTTTGATATTGAGGTGGTCTTTCTTTACCCCTGGGCTGTGGTCTTTAAAGAACTAAAAGTCTTTGCCTTTATTTCCATGGCAGTATTCATTGGTATCTTACTCATCGCCTATCTTTACATCTGGAAAAAAGGAGCCTTGGAATGGGAATAGAAACCTATCTTGAAAAAACACCTTTCCTTCCTTATGTAGATAAACTTGTCAACTGGGGCCGAAAATACTCCATCTGGCCTGTCACCTTTGGTTTGGCCTGATGCGCCTTGGAGATGATGGTTGCCAGTATGGCGACCTGGGACATTGCTCGATTTGGTTCAGAGGTTTTCAGGCCCTCTCCAAGACAAGCAGATTTGATGATCGTTGCAGGGACATTGACCAAGAAGATGGCCCCAATGGTCAAGCGTATCTATGAACAGATGCCAGAACCCAAATGGGTGATTGCTTATGGAGCCTGTGCCTGTTCGGGTGGGATTTTTAAAACCTATAGCGTGGTGCAAGGAGTGGATCAGATCCTACCTGTTGATTTTTATGTTCCCGGTTGCCCACCCAAACCTGAGGCACTCCTGGCTGCCCTGGTGAAACTCCAGAAGAAGATTGAAAAGGAATCACTGGCCGATCGGAAAGACCTTCGGATTCAATCACACTTAGAAAGAGAAGAGGAGAGCCATGGTTGAGAACAACCTCGCCGTCAAGAAATTGAGGGAAAAGTTCTCGGTTTCGATCTTAGAGGTAAAGACATTTCGGGATGAGACAACAGTCCTCGTTGCGAAAAAAGATATATTGGGAATCTGCCAATTTTTGTCTTCTGACCCGGATTTACAATTTAATCTTCTTACCGATCTCTGCGGGGTAGACTTTCTTCCGGAAAAGCCTCGTTTCGAGATTGTTTACCATCTTTGTTCCCTTAAAAACAATCAGAGGTTAAGGATTAAAACAAGAGTTGAAGAGAACGAGACAATGCCAAGTGTGGAGTCCATCTGGAAGGTAGCCAACTGGTACGAACGCGAGGTCTATGACCTGTTTGGGATTGTCTTTGAAAATCATCCAGATTTGAGAAGAATCCTCCTCTGGGATGGTTATCAAGGCCATCCTCTTAGGAAAGATTACCCAACCGAAGGACCTGACTTTGATAAGCCCTTCGTTCCCGAGGTTTGAAATGGCAGAAAAAAGGTTGATGACCATCAATATGGGCCCGCAACATCCCGCCACACACGGGGTATTGAGGGTTGTTTTGGAATTGGATGGAGAGGTCATCGTCAAGGCTACTCCCCATATCGGACATTTGCACCGAGGCATTGAAAAACTGGCCGAGAGTAGAACCTATCATCAATCCATTCCCTTCACTGACCGATTGGATTATACGAACGCCATGGGGAACAATCTGGCCTACGTTTTGGCCGTTGAGAAACTCTTAGGGATCGAGGTTCCCAAACGGGCTCAATATCTAAGAGTGATGATGGCAGAACTTCAGAGGATTGCTGCTCACCTGATCTGGTTGGGAACTCATGTGTTAGATATTGGAGCGACCACCCCTATCTTTTATACGTTTAGGGAAAGAGAGGATATCTTAAGAATTTTTGAAGAGGTAGCGGGTGGAAGGCTTACCCCCACTTATCTAAGAATTGGTGGAGTAGCAAAGGACCTTCCAGAGGGAATCGACAAGGCCATTCAATCCTTCACCAAGATGTTTCCTGATCGGGTCAAGGAGTATGAAACCCTCCTGACACAGAATGTCATCTGGATGAAAAGGACAAAAGAAGTTGGCGTGATCTCTAAAGAGGATGCCATCAATTGGGGAGTGACAGGTCCAACCCTTCGAGGTTCTGGAGTGAAATATGATGTGAGAAAGGCCTTCCCTTATTCGAGTTATGAGGAGTTTGATTTTGAGATCCCCATTGGGTCGGTAGGGGATGTCTACGACCGATACATCGTTCGTCTGAGAGAGATGGAATGGTCAAACTCCATTGTGAGGCAAGCCATGGAGCGTCTGCCGAAAGGGCCTATTCTGGCAGATGATCCGAGGGTTGTCCTTCCACCTAAAGAGAGGGTGCTTCAGGATATTGATGCATTGATCCGGCATTTCAAGATTGTTTCCGAGGGCTTCCGTCCACCTAAGGGTGAGGTCTATGCAAGCGTAGAGGCATCTAAAGGAGAATTGGGGTTCTATATCGTCAGTGACGGGTCGAACAAGCCCTATCGGTTTAGGATCCGAACTCCCTCCTTTGCCAATTTGAGCGCTCTTCCAAAAATGATCGAAGGGAGTTTGATTGCAGATGTGATCTCCACGATTGGAAGCATTGATATTGTGCTTGGAGAAATCGATCGTTAAGGGGAAAAACCGCTAAGCGCCAAGCGCCATACGCATAGCGATTTAAAGGGGTTACCATGACAGACATTCTTTTTAGCAGTTGGGGTGGGGTGGTTACAGATAATCGAGGAAAACTCGAGTCAGAAAGACAGCCCATGGCCAACCTTTCTCTGCCAGTGGAATTTGACCAGGATAAAAAGATTAGAGCCTTTATTGGCTGGGATGGAATTGCCATTAGAGACCCTGAAGTCAGTATCATCGATCTGATTCGAGCCTATATGGAGGCAGTCCAGAAGGAGTCCTGTGGGAAGTGTACTCCCTGCAGGGTTGGAACCCGCATCATGTTGACCATCCTAAATCGGATCTCAGAAGGTCAGGGAGAGATGGAGGATCTGGATAAACTAAAATATCTGGGAGAGATGATTCTCAGAAGCTCAAAGTGCAATCTCGGTCAGACAGGGCCAAGACCAGTTCTGGATGCCCTCGAATATTTTAAGACCCAATTCATTGATGCCATCCAATCAAAAAGAAGAGTTCCTCATGGAGACTATAAAATCAAAGTGACCGCACCTTGCGTAAGTGCTTGCCCCTCTCATCTTCCCATTTATGATTACATCGAATTAATTAAGGAAGGAAGGTTTCTTAAATCCCTCGAGGCCATCCGCAATGCCACTTGCCTTCCTGGGATTCTTGGAAGGGTCTGTATCCGACCCTGCGAGTCTAACTGCAGAAGAGGAAATGTGGATGAATGCCTCTCCATTAAATGGCTGAAGCGCTTTGTCGCAGACTATGAGATAGAAAAGAGAAGGGTCCCTTCGGTCCATCAAGGGGGAGCCCGTTCTGAAAAGGTGGCCATCATTGGGGCTGGACCTGCAGGTCTGAGCTGTGCTTACTACCTCGCCCTTAAAGGTTATTCAGTGACCATCTTTGAAAGATTGGGGGAACCAGGGGGCATGGCAGCCATGGGGATACCGGATTATAGGCTTCCAAGAAATATCGTGAGGTATGAAACGGAACTTATCGAACGTTTGGGGGTTGAGATTCGATATAATACCCAGGTAGGAAAAGACATCACCCTTTCTCAGATCTTCGAACAGGGGTATAAGGCGATCTTCATTGGAGTGGGTGCTCAGACCAATACACCCATGGGCGTGGAAGGTGAGGATAAAGGATATAAAGGGTTTATCCCTGGAGTTTATTATCTCTTAGAGATCAATTTGGGAAGAGATCCCTACCCCGAGGGGAAAAAGGTCGTGGTAGTAGGAGGAGGAAATGTGGCCATTGATTGTGTCCGATCCTCTTTCCGACTTGGAAAACCCGATGTGAATCTTGTTTACCGCCGGACAAAAAAGGAGATGCCTGCAGATCCTGTAGAAGTCCATGATGCAGAGGAAGAAGGTGTGAAATTCCATTATCTCTGCAATCCTGTTCGAATCGTGGAGAAAGAAGGAAAGGTCGTTGGGGTTGAATGTATTCGAATGGAACTTGGGGAGCCGGATGAGAGTGGAAGGCGAAGGCCTGTTCCCATTAAGGGTTCGGAGTTCTTCATTGAAACCGACATCTTGATTCCAGCGATTGGTCAGGCCATTGACCTCTCCTTCCTTGAAGAGAAGGATGGGATAAAGACAACCAGACGCTCCACCATTGCGGTTCAAGAAGGGACCTTTCTCACGAGCCGTCCAGGGGTTTTCTCTGCGGGGGATTGTGTGACAGGGCCTGATGTTCTGGTTCGTGCTGCAGGCACCGGGAAGAGGGCAGCGGAGAAGATCGACCTCTTCCTTCGAGGGATGGAGGTAAAGGAGTCCGAGGAGGAACGTTTAGAATCGCTGATGGAGAAGATCAAGGTCTACAATAAAGAGGAGAAGGTTGGGATCTGTGGTGGAACGAAGAGAGAGGTCTTGAAAATGCTTCCACCAGAAACGAGAAAGTGGACATTTGAAGAGGTGGAGAAAGGATTTTCCATCCCCCAGGCCCAAAAAGAAGCAGAACGTTGTCTTCGATGCGTTCGCATAGGACTCTTTGCGGTTTAATGGATGGGTGAATTTTCATGAAGTATTCCGAATCACGCGTCACGAGGTTTGATTAGAATGCTCAAGCTGATCATCGACGGAAAAGAAGTCATAGGGAAACCAGAACAAACAATCCTCGAAGTAGCCAAGGAAAATGGAATTTATATTCCCACCCTCTGTTATCATGAAAAATTAAGTCTCATCAAATCTTGCCGGATTTGCCTTGTTGAGGTGGAGGGAGCCGAGATGCCAATGGCCTCCTGTGCCACTCCTATCTTCGATGGGATGGTGGTTCATACGAAAACGGAAAGGGTGGAGAGGATGCGAAGGGAGGCCCTTCGGTTATTGCTGGTCAATCATCCCCTGGATTGTCCGGTGTGTGATGCAGGAGGGGAATGTCTCCTTCAAAATCGGACTTATGAATTTGGGATTGACCGCCAGGAGTTTTTCACTGAAAAGATTGAACGTCCTTCATTTGAATATGGGACTCCCCTGATTCGACATTGGCCCGACCGATGTGTGATGTGCCTTCGTTGCCTCCATGCCTGTATCGATATTCCAGGATCGGATGTTTTGGATGTCGTGGACAACGGGTACTCCTCTCAGATTAAAGCGGTTCGGAAGGAGAATTGCATCTCCTGTGGAGAATGTTTGCATGTCTGTCCAGTAGGTGCATTGACTGAGAATCTTAGTCGGATTAAAGGAAGGGTCTGGCAGTTGGGAAGGGTTCAGACGACCTGTACATTCTGCGGTTGCGGTTGTCAATTGGAACTCAATACCCTCAGTCAGAGGAGAGTGGTCAAGGTTACTACCCATGGCGAATCAGGGGTTAACCGAGGAAGCCTCTGTGTAAAAGGGAGGTTTGGTTATGACTTCATTCATCATCCAGATCGCCTGAAGAAGCCTTTGATGAGGAGCGGAGAAGGTTTTATTGAAGTCTCTTGGGAAGAGGCGCTCAACTTTGTGGCGGATAAACTCCAAGAAATAAAACAGAAAGAGGGCCCTGAAAGCATTGGAGGAATTTCCTCTTCAAGGGCTACCAATGAGGAAAATTACCTATTTCAGAAGTGGATGAGAGCCTGTATTGGGACCAATCACATTGACAACGGAGCCCGACTCTCGAGCGGTTCCTCTTTTTACGGAATGATGGCAGCCATAGGCTCTGTAGGAATAACCCATTCCATGGAAGAGGTAGCCAAGGCGGACCTCATCCTCCTCATCGGAGCGGATGTGGATGATGATCATCTCATCTTTGGCAACAAGATGAGAGAGGCGATGCGAAAAAACGGAGCCAAGATCATTCTGATCGATCCCCGAAGGACCTCCTGGGAGAAATGGGCCGATCTCTGGTTAAGACCTAACCCTAAGACAGACCTTGTTCTGATCAATGGTCTGATTCGCCATTTGATTGAGGCAAAGTCCTATAAAAATGAGTATGTTCTTTCTAAGACGGAAGGTTTCGAGTCCCTTAAATCTTCGTTAGATCGGTTCACCGATGAGTTGGTTCAGAAGATTTCAGGGGTTTCTTCTGCAGAGTTAAAGTCCTTATTTGATCTTTATCGATCGGCTAACCGCAGAGCGATTGTTTTTGGTTCAGGTGTGGCTCAACATGCCAATGGGAAGGAAACTGTGCAGGCCCTTTGCAACCTTGCCCTTTTAACAGGAGAAGTAGAGAAGGAAGGAGGAGGTCTCTACCCACTCCTCTCACAGAATAATGCTCTGGGAGCCTGGGATATGGGTGGATTTTCTGAATTCCTTCCAGGATATAAAAGGGTAGGGGATGGCGAGACGCGGAAAAGATTTCAAGAGGTCTGGAAGTCAGAAATACCCGTCACTCCTGGCTATACTTATTTTCAACTGTTTGATAAGATTTTAGAAGGAAAAATCAAAGCCCTCTATATCTTTGGTGAAGACCCCCTCCTGACCCTTCCCAATGTTGAAAAGGTTAAAGGATCCCTGAAACAATTAGAACTCTTAGTCGTCCAAGATATGTTCATGACCCAAATTGGGAATTATGCCCATGTGATTCTACCTGGAGTAAGCTTTGCGGAGAAAGATGGGACCTTCACCAATATGGAAAGAAGGGTTCAAAGGGTGAGAAGGGCCATTTCCCCAATAGGGGAAGCCAGGGTGGATTGGGAAATCTTCTGTGATCTCTCCAAACGAATGGGATACCTGATGAATTATCAAAACTCCGCTGAGATTATGGAGGAGATAGCTGCTCTCATACCGATTTACTCTAATATGACATACTCTAATCTTGAGAAGGGTGGAATCCAATGGGTTCCTCTAAACGGTGTGAAAAAGAGATTTATCCCTGTTGAGTATAAAGAACCCTTAGAGAAACCGGATGCCCAGTATCCCTTTTGGATCATTCCAAGGGGATTTCATTATCACTATGGGATTGGAACGACGACCAAGAGGGCGGAAGGGTTGGCCAAAGTGTTTCGTGATACTTGCATTGAGGTTCACCCAGAGGATGCAAAAGAATCAGGACTTTCGGAAGGTGACAAAGTGAGGGTGATCTCTCCAAGGGGGGAAGTAGAGACGGTTTGTCGAATCTCCCCAGACCTTCCAAAAGGGGTGGCCTATTTTGCGATCACATTCTTCCCTGTCAGGATTAACCACCTCTTAGTTCCCATGGGGGATTCCATCGGCCAGCCCGAATATAAACTTTTCGTGGGGAGGATTGAAAAAAGGTAGACTCCTTTAGAGAGACGAGGTTTTCCATGGTGTAGGGGAGAAATAGAATGCAGTTGTTATATCTTCTCATTGAAATCGTAATGAAATGTGTGGTGGTCTTTGCCTGTCTGATGCTTTCCGTCGCCTATCTTACCTGGCTTGAACGGAAAGTCTTGGGTCACATTCAGATTCGTTTCGGTCCAAATCGATGTGGTCCCTTTGGATTGCTTCAACCTATCTCAGATGGCATCAAGGCATTTTTTAAGGAAGACCTTATCCCCGCAAGGGCGGATAAGACGGTCTTTGTCATTGCTCCGATGATTGCCATCATCTCAGCCATTAGCCTCTTTGCGGTGATTCCATTTGGAAATCAGTTCACTCTCCCGGGGACAAATTGGGTGGTAAAACTCCGATTGGCCGATATTGATATAGGTCTTCTCTATATCTTTGCCTTTGCCTCCCTTGGAGAGTATGGGATTATCTTAGGAGGCTGGGCCTCCGGGAATAAGTATGGCTTGACGGGATCTCTTCGAGCCGCTGCCCAGATGATCAGTTACGAGGTATCCCTCGGTCTTTCCATCATCGGGGTCATCATTCTTTCTCAGAGCTTGAGACTGACAGAGATTGTCAATCTCCAGGCTGGGGGTTTTTGGAATTGGAATGTCTGGTATCAACCTTTGGCCTTTATCCTCTATATCCTTTGTGGTCTGGCAGAGATCAACCGTACGCCATTCGATATGCCCGAGGCTGAATCGGAGTTGGCCTGCGGGTTCAACATCGAATATAGCAGTATGAAGTTTGCCCTCTTCTTTATGGCTGAGTATGCTCATATGATCACCATGGGCGCTGTGGCTGTAACACTCTTTTGGGGAGGATGGCAACCTCCGATTCCTCAACTGGGTTTCATTCCAGGGGTGATCTGGTTTTGCCTAAAATTGTTTGTGTTTATCTTCTTCTTCATCTGGCAAAGGGGAACCTTTCCAAGACTCCGATACGATCAGATTATGAAGTTTGGCTGGAAGGTTTTGCTCCCCTTAACTCTGGTCAACTTATTGATCACAGGATTCGTTGTTTCACTGAAGGGGTAAAAGATGATCATTCCGTTATTAAAAGGATTGGGGCTGACACTTTCAAGGTTCTTCTCCAAACCGATCACCATTCAATATCCAGAGGAGAAATTACTCCCTGCAAAAAGGTGGAGGGGAATTCAGTATTTTGAAATGGATGAGAATGGAAAAACGAAATGTGTGGCCTGTGGTCTCTGTATGGCGGTCTGTCCTTCTCAGTGTATTTATATTGAGACCGCAGAGGATGAACAAGGAAATCGGTATCCTCTCACCTATGAACTGGATGTCTCCAGGTGTATCTTCTGTGGCTTCTGTGAGGAGGCCTGTCCGGTGAAAGCAATCTTTTTAGGAAAGAATTATGAATGGGTGGAAGGGGATCGAAAGGTGTATCGAATGACTACGGAGAGGCTTTTGGAGGAGAAAAAATTAAATCCCTAATCCCTAAATATTTCGTTAGAAGGGCTAAGGTAAGGGTGCCCGTATTGTTATTGGGGTAAGTTCTATGTCCTAAAGCATTAACCCTTTTTGATCTCTAACATTAGCCGAAACGGGCTTCGTAACCAGTGTACGGAAGACCCTATTGGGGTAGATGAAAGATGGCTGAAAATATAGGAATCCTATTTCAATGGTTAATCTTTTTAGGGGCCGGATTTATTTCAATTCTTGCCTCGATTCTTGTCATCACACGGAAGAATCCAATTCATAGTGCCCTGTTCATGGTGCTGACCTTCCTCTGTGTGGCGGTGCTCTATCTATTGCTCCACAGTCAGTTTATTGCCATCATTCAGGTCGTGGTCTATGCAGGGGCGATCGTCATGTTGATCGTCTTTGTCATCATGCTTCTCGACCTGGAGGAAGAACTTCGAAGGGGGCTAAAGATCGTCTATTCAAAAGTGATTGGTAGTTTTTTGGCCCTCTTATTTCTCCTTGGGATTCTCTACTCTGTGGTGGCCAAATCTCCCACAGGGAAATTGGGTGTTTATAACTTGGATAAGATGAAGACCAGTACAAAGACGTTTGGTGAAGTCCTCTTGACTCAGTATCTCTTCCCATTTGAGGTGGTCTCCATCCTCCTGGTGGCCGCCATCATTGGGGCAGTGGTGCTAAGCAAGAGGAGAAAATAAGGAGAAGATTTATGTGGACTGTTCCAACTATTCCTCCTGAGTTATATCTCGTACTTAGTGGAATCCTTTTTATAATTGGTGTGATTGGGGCCTTGACACGACGGAATGCCATTGTGGTCTTCATGTCCATTGAATTGATGCTCAATGCAGTGAACCTCAGCTTTATCACCTTCTCCCGTTTTCTCCAATCGATGGACGGGGTGGTCTTTGCCTTTTTTGTGATGGCTGTGGCGGCTTCGGAAGCGGCGGTAGGATTGGCAATCTTTGTCCTGCTCTATCGCTCAAGAGAAACCATCAATGTTGATGAGATCAACCTGCTCAAATGGTAGAAATAGTCTTGAGGTTAGAGGTTAGAGTTTAAATTAAATGTGCCGTACTACGAACCCATAAAAGGAGTCATACATGTTCGATTATGTTTGGTTAGTTCCTGCTTTCCCAGCCCTTGGATTTTTACTCAATGGACTTTTAGGGAGACGGTATAGCAAGAAGGTCGTCGGATGGGTGGCCTGTTCGGCACTGGGTCTCTCCTTTCTCACTTCCATCCTTATCTTCTTTGCGCTGATCGGAAGGCCACCCACCGAACGATTTTTTGAAAAGGTGCTCTTCGACTGGGTCATTTCGGGGTCCTTTCAAACGGTGATCGGATACCAGATCGATCCCCTTTCAGTATTGATGGCTTTGGTGGTCACTGGGGTGAGTTTCTTCATCCACATCTATTCTGTCGGATATATGCATGATGACCCAGGTTATCCCCGCTATTTTACCTATCTCAATCTGTTTGTCTTCATGATGCTTAACCTTGTTCTGGCCAATAATTTTTTACTGATGTTTGTGGGATGGGAAGGCGTGGGGCTCTGCTCTTATCTTTTGATTGGGTTCTGGTTTGAGAAGGACTCCGCAGCGAACGCAGGAAAGAAGGCCTTTGTAGTGAACCGAGTCGGTGATTTTGGTTTTATCCTTGGAATGTTCCTTCTCTTTACCAGCCTGGGTCAGAAAGGGGTCTGGACACTCGATTTCACAGAGGTGTTTCAGAATGCTCATCTCCTCGATTCGACCACCGTCACCCTCATCACCCTCCTCCTTTTTATCGGGGCCTGTGGCAAATCTGCACAGATTCCTCTTTATGTCTGGCTTCCAGATGCCATGGAGGGCCCAACTCCGGTCAGTTCTCTCATCCATGCTGCCACCATGGTAACTGCAGGGGTCTATATGATCGCACGGTGCAATGTCCTTTACAGTATGGCCCCCCTCTCTATGGCCGTTGTAGCGGTTGTGGGAGTCGCCACAGCCATCTATACTGCCTCGATTGGTTTCTGCCAGAACGATATTAAAAAGGTATTGGCCTATTCAACGATCAGTCAGTTGGGATATATGTTTTTAGGTGTAGGGGTGGGGGCCTTTAGCGCAGGAATCTTTCACCTAATGACCCATGCCTTCTTTAAGGGACTCCTCTTCCTTGGAGCAGGCAGTGTCATGCATGCCCTGAGTGGTGAACTGGATATGAGAAAGATGGGGGCGCTAAGGACAAAGATTCCCATTACCTTCTGGACCTTCTTCATTGCTACCTTGGCCATTGCAGGGATTCCTGGGCTTTCGGGATTTTTCAGCAAGGATGAAATCCTCTGGCAGGCCTTTTCAAGTTCCCATGGCCATTTCTTACTCTGGCTGGTTGGAGCAGTGGCTGCTGGAATGACTGCCTTCTATATGTTCAGGGCGCTTTTTTTGACCTTCTTTGGTGAATCGAGAGTCGATCCTCACGTGGCACACCATATCCATGAGTCTCCTAAGATCATGACCGTTCCTTTAATCATCCTCGCTGTTCTTTCTATCATCGGAGGTTATGTAGGGGTTCCTCACGTTTTAGGAGGAGCCAATCATATCCATGAATTTCTGGCCCCTGTATTAGGGGGAGGGGAACCTACCAAAGCCCATTCAGCCATCACCTTTCTTTCACAGGCCTGGGCCTCTGGAGGAGAGGGGGGAGGACATTCCGCTGGGGTGGAACTTCTCATGATGATTGTTTCCGTGATCATAGCCCTCATAGGAATCGGAATCGCTTATCTCTTCTATATCAAGAACCCAGAACTTCCAAAACAGTTGGCTGAAAGATGGAAGAGATTATACACCCTGATACTCAACAAGTATTATGTGGATGAAATCTATGAGGTTCTCTTCATTAACTCTCTAAAAGGATTGGGGATAGGCCTCTGGAAAGGGTTTGATGACTTTGTCATTGATGGGGCGGTCAATGGTATTGCCTATCTCATCGGTTTGATTTCAAGGGGGATGAGGAGGATTCAGACTGGGTTTGTTCAGAATTATGCCTTTTCAATGATTCTCGGCGCAGTGATTATCGCAGGATATTACATTGTGCGTGCCATTTTCTATTAGAGGGTTTAACACGAATCACGGACACGATTTGATAAAAAAGGAGTCGGCTTCATGACCATCTTAGGTATTCCGATCTTATCCTTAGTGACCTTTTTCCCACTTTTGGGCGCCATTGTTTTACTCTTTATCAATAAAGAGAACCTGAAGGCACTTCGATGGGTTACGCTTCTCTTCTCCCTGGTGGAATTTCTTTTCTCCCTACCCCTTTTCTTTGCCTTCAATCCAAAGATCGCAGAGATGCAGTTTGTGGAGGATTGGTGGTGGGTCGAGTCCTACGGGATCAGTTACAAATTGGGAATCGATGGGATCAGCCTCCTGCTTGTCCTTCTCACGACCTTCTTGACCGTTCTCTGTATTCTCTGCTCTTGGAGTGCGATCACCTTTCGGGTGAAGGAATATATGATCTCCTTTCTCTTCCTTGAGACCGGGATGGTCGGGGCCCTGGTTGCTCTGGACCTCATCCTCTTCTATGTCTTCTGGGAAGTGATGCTCATCCCTATGTATCTTCTGATTGGTGTCTGGGGAGATCCCAAGAGAAGAATCTATGCGGCGATCAAATTCTTCCTCTTTACCATGGCAGGAAGTGTATTGATGTTGGTGGCCATCTTGGCCCTTTACTTCATCAATCAGAAGGCAACAGGAAAGGCCACCTTCGATGTCCTTGAACTCTATAAACTCGGACTTCCAATTGGAACCCAATATTGGCTCTTTTCTGCTTTTGCTCTGGCCTTTGCCATCAAGGTCCCGATGTTTCCTTTCCACACCTGGTTGCCCGACGCTCATACCGAGGCGCCGACGGCCGGAAGTGTCATCCTGGCCGGAGTTTTATTGAAGATGGGGACCTATGGGTTCATCCGATTTGCGATTCCTCTCTTTCCAAATGCCGCCTACGAACTGTTGCCGGTGATCTCGGTCTTGGCACTTATCGGGATTATTTATGGAGCCTTGGTTTCGATGATGCAACCCGATCTGAAACGCCTGGTTGCCTTCTCCAGCGTGAGCCACCTCGGTTATGTGATGCTTGGGATGTTTGCCTTCAACATGCAGGGAGTACAAGGTTCCATCTATCAGATGCTCAACCATGGAGTCAGCACAGGATCTCTATTCTTGATCGTTGGGATGATTTATGAGCGACGCCATACCAGGATGATCGCTGAGTTTGGAGGGCTATCGAAGGTAATGCCCATCTATGCCGCCTTCTTTATGATTGTCACCCTTTCCTCGATTGGGCTACCCGGTACAAACGGATTCGTAGGAGAATTCTTAATCCTATTAGGAGCCTTCCAATCGAATACGGTTTATGGGGTACTGGCTGCCACAGGTGTGATTTTAGGGGCAGCCTATATGCTCTGGATGTTTCAGAGGGTGATGTTTGGAAAAATCACACGGCCTGAAAATGAGAACCTGAAAGACCTCAATGCCCGAGAGATCGTGACTCTCATCCCCATGGTCATTATGATCTTCTTAATGGGAATCTATCCAAAACTTTTCTTTAGCAAAATGGATGTGAGCGTGGAGAAGTTTTTAAAGGATTTCAAGGGTCGAATTGAAATGAAAGCAGATCTGCCATCACCGAAGGTATTAGCAGAAATGAAATGATAGGATTCAAGGGGTTTAGGGGAGCAAGGGATTTGTAAAAAACTATCTAAGAAAGAGATTGATCCTATACCTTATTGAATCGGTGAACCTTTTTGGGGAGGCTTTTGAATGAAACTACCTGAGATTGACCTTTATCTGATTGCGCCAGAGATTGTCGTTACGGCCTTTGGGTTTTTGGTACTTCTGGTTGATGTCTTTACGCCCAAAGCAGAGAGGAAGAGTTACCTCGGAATAATTAGTTTAATTGGGATTATTCTTGCCTTCCTTTTTACCCTTCCCCAGATTGGCTCTATTAAAACCGGTTTTGGAGGAATGTTTACCTCAGATGGCTTCGCCCTGTTTTTCAAAGTCCTCTTTTTAATCATTGCCTTTTTAACGACTCTGATCTCAATGGGCTATGTGCAGAGAGAGGGAATAGAATTTGGAGAGTATTATGCCCTAATCCACTTCTCTACTCTCGGAATGATGCTCATGGCTGCGGGGACCCATCTGATCACTATTTTTCTTGGATTGGAGACCATGTCCATTTCCATTTACATCTTGGCCGGAATGATGAGGGAGGATAAAAGATCAATTGAGGCTGCCATGAAGTATTTTTTACTGGGGGCCTTTGCAACAGGCTTTCTCCTTTACGGAATTGCCCTTCTTTATGGGGCTACGGGATCACTCCATCTCAAAGAGGTCGCCTCTTATATTGCCTCAAAAAATTTATTAAAGAATCCGATGCTGTTAATGAGCCTTGTCTTCCTTACAATTGGTTTTGGGTTTAAGATTGCCTCTGTTCCTTTCCATATGTGGACCCCCGATGTCTATGAAGGGGCTCCCACGTCGATCACCGCCTTTATGGCTACCGGGGTGAAGGCAGCAGGCTTTTCAGCACTGCTTAGGGTTTTCTTTTCTGCCCTACCGGGCTTCCGGCCGGATTGGACTTCGATCATGTGGTTGATTGCGGTGGCGACCATGACCGTGGGGAACCTCGTTGCTATCTCTCAGGAAAACATCAAGAGGATGCTTGCCTATTCAAGCATTGCCCATGCAGGGTATATCCTTGTTGCGTTTGTAGCAGGAAATGACCTGGGAACTTCTGGGATACTCTTTTATCTCATGGCCTATGCCTTCATGAATATTGGTGCCTTCACCGTAGTCATTCTGCTCGGAAAGAAGGGTGAGGAGAACACCCTAATCACCGATTATGCGGGAGTCGGATTCAAATATCCACTTCTTGCCGCCTCGATGACCATCTTTCTTCTCTCCATGGCAGGAATCCCTCCATTGGGTGGGTTCATGGCCAAGTTTTATGTCTTCAGTGCCGCCGTGAAATCGAAATTTTACTGGCTGGTCATTATTGGTGTGCTTAACAGTGCGGTCTCTGTTTACTACTATCTTAGAGTGACCGTTCTGATGTATTTTAGGGAGCCAGAACGGGAGATCGTAGGACTCCAGTTTTCACCGGCTTCAGTGTTTGCACTGATCGTGGCGGTCGTTGGGACCCTCTATATGGGAATCTTTCCTGCCAATGTTCTTTCCTTTGCGCAGAAGTCTATCGCAGGATTAATGTAGCCTTCGAATTTTTATAACAACATTTTTGAATCATATTTCTTTTAGGTAATTGACTAAAATTTATAACCCCTCTTCGAAGCCAAGCATTCCATGAAGATAAGAGACAAATTTATTTCATATGGGCGGAGTTAAGAGATACCTATACCACCATCCCTCGCCATATGGTCATCGACCCCTTCGGGAGAATGGAGGTAGAAAATGGCCGAAGAAAAAGAGAAAGAAATCATTGGTTATTTTACAGATGCCTCAGGACAGAAACAGGCCGAATTGAGGGATGCAGAAGCCTACAACAATCGGGGACTCGCCTATTTCCATAAGGGTCAGTACGATCAGGCGATCTTGGATTTTACTAAGGCCCTTGAGATAAACCCAAAATATGAGGAGGTCTACTACAATCGGGGGAATGTCTATGATGAGAAGGGTCAACTGGATCAGGCGATCTCAGATTTCACCAAGGCCCTTGAGATTAACCCAAGATATATAGAGGCCTACACCAATCGAGGGTTTGTCTATTTAAAGAAAAATCAACTGGATCAGGCAATCTCGGATTTCACCAAGGCCCTTGAGATTAACCAAAGCTCTCTGGAGGCCTACAATGATCGTGGTATTGCCTATGCGAAGAAGGGTCAAAATGATCAGGCGATCTCAGATTTTACCAAGGTTCTTGAAATAAACCCAAGATATGCAGAGGCTTATAACAATCGGGGGCTTGCCTATTCTCATAAGGGTCAATACGATCAGGCGATCTCGGATTTTAATAAGGCCCTTGAAATAAACCCAAGAGATGCGGAGGCTTATAACAACAGGGGACTTGCCAAAAGTGAGAAGGGTCAACTGGATCAGGCGGTCTCGGATTTCTCCAAAGCCCTTGAGATAAATCCAGGGTATGCGGAGGCCTACACCAATCGGGGGATTACCCATGCGAAGAAGGATCAATACGATCAGGCAATCTTAGATATCACCAAGGCCCTTGAGATAAACCCAGGGTATGCTGCGGCTTACTACAATCGGGGGCTTACCTATTACCTTAAGAGAGAATATGAAAAATCATTGAAGGACATTGAAAAAGCGCAAAGTTTAGCCTGTCAGATTAATCCCAAATTTCTTGAAGAACTTCGCAAGGCTTCTAAAAGAAAAAGTTAAAAAATTGAAAGCCTGATGGAAAGTTTTAGAAATCAGGGAAATTGGAGCCATCCCCTTTTCATTCTTTCCTCCCATGATTAAGAGACGAAAGATTGTCTAAAAATAGGAAGCACCTCTGGGCTTCAGGTTAACCCTATTTTAAGGTTTATGGGAACAACTGGATGGGATGGGGAGTGCCTATCGGTGTTTATTTCTCTTGAAAAAAAATGAACCTCGTGATAATTTTTTATTAAGATGATTCAGTTATCTCATGTTTACAAGGTCTATCCCACACAGATTGAGGCTCTTTCTGATGTCAGTTTGGAGATATCGGATGGGGAATTCACCTATATCCATGGGGCAAGCAGTTCCGGGAGGACGACCCTGATCCGGATTCTTTATGGTGCGGAAAAGCCAACCCGTGGGGAAGTGGTCGTTAATGGAATGAATATCACCGCAAAGAGTTTCAATAAGATTCACCTGCTTCGAAGATCAATGGGAATTGTCTTTCAGGACTTTAAACTCCTAAAGGACCGGACTGTAAGCGAAAACATTTCGTTTGCCTTAGAGGTGATTGCGTACCAAAAACAAGAGATCAATAAGAGGGTTTTAGAAGTATTGGAGAAAGTGGGCCTTCAAGGGAGAGCCAAAGACCCTATCTTTGCCCTCTCAGCAGGAGAGCAACAGCGGGTGGCCATAGCCAGAGCCTTGATCAATGATCCCCCTCTCCTTTTGGCTGACGAACCTACAGAGAATCTCGATGACCAGATGACCGATGAAGTAATGAAAATCTTTGCCGACCTTAACCAAAAGGGGACAACGATCGTTCTGGCCACCCATAACAAGGAATTGATCCAACGCTATCCCCACCGGGTGATCTATTTATTGGGTGGTAGGGTTGATCTCAAAATGGAGGATGAGAAAAAGGCAGAAGAATGAAATATTTTGTCTGGCACCTGGTGAGACGGGCCTTTCTGAACATCAAAGGGAATCTCTACCCTAATCTCAGTACGGTTGGAATTATTGCCATTTCCATGCTCGTCTTCTCATCCTTTACCTTAATCGCCTTTAACCTCACTTCTTTTATCAAGATCTGGGAGGAGAAGATTGAGATCATGGCTTACCTCAAAAGGGAGACCCCCATTCAGGAGGTGGAGACTCTATTAAATAAAACACGCCTACTCGAAGGGGTTGAGAGTGTGAGGTATATTTCTCCCTTCGATGCCTTGGCTTTTATGGAATCGAAGTTGGGGGGACAAAAGGACCTCTTGAAAGGAATTAAGGCTTGGATCCTTCCCCCCTCCTTCGAAATTGAATTGAAGAAAGAATACCGAAATTCAACGGGGATCAAAGGAGTAGTCTCGCAGTTAAAGAAATTCCCTCAATTTGAGGAGATCCAGTTTGGACAGGAATGGGTGGATACCTTTTCTGCCTTCGTCCATCTACTGAATCTGACTCAATGGATCTTAGGAGGCCTCCTGCTCCTTGCCATGATCTTCATTATCTCCAATACCCTTCAACTCACCATTTCCGCCCGTCGAGAGGAGATTGAGATCATGCGCATTGTAGGAGCCAGCCCTTCCTTCATCCATATTCCCATCTATATCGAAGGCCTCCTTCAGGGTCTCTTCGGAGCAGGACTGGCCATCCTATTCCTTTATCTATTGCAAGAAATCATGCTGCTTCATCTTCCTTCCCCTATTCAACTATGGACAGCAAAAGTTCCCATCCATTTTCTGCCACCTGAGGTTATACTCCAAATCGTATTGGGGGGAATGTGTTTAGGCCTTTTTGGGAGTTTCATCGCCTCGATGAAGTTTTTGAGATATGGGGAGTGAGAGGCCCATGCGTCAATGGAGTAAGATTTTTGGTTTATGTATGATATTAGGATATTTATCATTCATTGACCCTATCGGTCTTTTGGCTGGAAGACCCGATCAAATTGAAAAGGATCTTATAGAAAAGAAAAAGAGCCTTAAAGAGGTTAAGAAAGAGATTGTCCAAACCAAGGAGAAGGAAAAGAAGCTCCTCGGAAAGGAAACCTCGATCCTTGAAAACCTTCAAACCTTAGACTCTGAGCTTTATCTAAAGGGGAAAGAGTTGAAGAAGTTGGAGATGGAATTGGCGCAAACTAAGGAAAGATTGAAACAAACCAAAGCTCAGATTGCAAACCTGAGCAAAGGATTGGAAAGGACAAGAGGAGACCTCTTTTTGAGGTTAAATGCCCTTTATAAGATGGAGAGGGTTCTTCTTGAGGTTCTCCTTCTTCCATTAGAGTCCTATCACGACCTGGTAAGGGTCGATAAATACTTAAAGACCATTATCCATTTTGACCACCGGCTAATTGAAACTTACCGATATCAAATGGCCTTGAAGGAAAGGTACCAAGAAGAGTTAGTTCAGGATCAACTCCAATGGAAGAAAAATATTTTTGAAGTGGAGAGAAAGAAAGAGGAAATCAAGAAGGTCAAAAAGGAGAAGCAGGAACTTTTGAAATCGATTCAAAATCAAAGGTTGGTCTATCAGAAATTGGTACGAGAGCTGGAGGAGAGGGCTAAGGAGCTTCAATCCCTCGTGGATAAACTGGAACGGGAGAGAAGCCTTCTCGCTTACGGAAAAACTAAGATGGAGCCCCTTCGGGGAAAATTGATTCCTCCTGTTCAGGGAAAAGTAATCAGCCTTTTCAAGGAGAGAGGGCAAAATGGGATTGAGATTAAAGCCCCGATGGGGGCTGAGGTTAGGGCCGTTCTATCCGGGAAGGTCCTCTATGCGGATTGGTTTAAAGGATTTGGAAATCTTATCATCATTGACCACGGAGACCACACCTTCACCGTTTCAGGTTACTGTTCAGAATTGTTGAAGAAACCAGGAGATATTGTTTCTCAAGGTGAAACGATTGCTCTGGTAGGAAGTGTTGGGTCGTTAAAAGGGCCATGCCTCTATTTTGAGATCCGTCATCAAGGGAAGCCACAGGATCCCTTGCATTGGATCTCACAATTGGATAAAGTAGTATCATTACCCGAAAGTAAGAGCATAGGGGAAAAGGAATAAACATCAAAGGAGGTTGAGATGGTTCCAAATAAAAGGATGTTTAAGCTCGGTTTAATTCTCTTTCTGGTCTTCCTTCTTGGAGTGGTGGTTGGGATGAGCCGTTCCCATAAGGTTTCAGCCCTCTCCAATAGTATGTATGAAGACCTGAAGGTATTTACAGATGTTCTTGGTCTCCTTCAGAAGGAATATGTGGAGGAGACGAATTCAAAAGACCTGATCTATGGGGCGATTAAAGGGATGTTGGAAACGCTTGATCCTCATTCTGCCTTTATGCCTCCCAATATGTATAAGGAGATGCAGGAAGAGACAAAAGGGCGTTTTGAGGGACTGGGAATCGAGATCACCCTTAGGGAAGGGATCTTAACAGTGGTCTCCCCGATTGAGGATACGCCAGCCTTTAAGGCAGGCATCCAGGCAGGAGACCAGATTATTAAAATTAATGATGAACCCACTAAGAATTTAACTCTTATGGAGAGTGTGAAGCGATTAAGAGGGCCCAAGGGCACCAAAGTGACCCTCACCATTATGAGGGAGGGGTTCACAAAACCCAGGGAGTTCACTCTGATCCGTGATGTGATTCCCATTCGAAGTGTCCGCTATGAGCTGATGGAAAAACATTATGGTTACATTCGAATCTCCCAATTTCAAGAGAAGACAGATGGTGAGTTTGAAAAGGCAATAAAAACCTTAGAGGAACAGAGTAAAGGGACGCTCAAAGGTCTCATTCTCGATATCCGGAATAATCCAGGAGGTCTTTTAGATCAGGCAGTCAAAGTCGCAGATCGATTCATTGATTCAGGGGTCATTGTTTCGATGCAGGGAAGGAAAGAAGATCAGAAGATGAAGTTTAACGCACATCCCGATGGGAAGCTGAGCCGTTATCCCTTGGTCGTGTTGGTCAATAGCGGAAGTGCCAGCGGTGCCGAGATCGTGGCGGGAGCCATTCAGGATCACGCCCGTGGAATTATTATAGGAACTCAAACGTTCGGCAAAGGATCGGTGCAAACGATTTTCCCTCTGGAAGACGGGTCTGGACTACGTTTAACCACTGCAAGGTATTACACCCCCAATGGTCGATCTATTCAGGCTAAGGGAATTGTACCTGACATTATTGTCAAGCCTTCCCAGACAGAAGAGGAAAAGGCAATCGTTCCAAGACACCCAACAGAAAAAGACTTAGAGAGGCACCTCAACGATACAGAAAAAAGGATCACCAAAGAGAAAGAGAAGCCCAAGAAGGAGGAAATGAGGAAGGAGGAGGTGAAGGAAAAGAAACCTTTGGATACTCAATTAGAGCGAGCCCTTGAACTGCTCAAGAGTTGGGAGATATTTAAGAACATAGCCAAAGGGAAATAGACTCCATTCCATAGATGGCAAACCCATCGGCACATTCGTCCAGGAAATTGACATTAAGGGACTGGGGTGGTTATCTCCTTTCCTTTCTCATGGGTATTCTTCTGAGTGTTGGCGGATATATTTATTGGGTTCATGAGAGGCCTCTTCCTCAAGAAGTCTTTTCAGAAAATATCTACCTCATCGATCAGGTCATTTATGGCCAACTATACGACATGGGCATCCCTAAGAGGGATGTTTTCCTTCATCAGACTTCTCTTAAAAAAGAGGGAGAATTTTCTTGGGAGCAATCCTTCTTAAAGATCAAACTTTACAAACCCATCCCTTTTCCTTTGGTAGAAGGAAATTTTAGGAGAGGTCTTGGACACCTTGGGAGATCTGTTTCCCTTCAGGCCTCCCATACAAAAGATTCACTCCAATTAGAAATAAGCCTAAAGGGTCGAATGACCCACCAACTGACTTTTGTCCCCTTACAGACCACTGCTGTCAAAACAGGGTTACGGCCCAAAGTCGCTATTGTGATCGATGACCTCGGTTTAGACTACTCTATTTCGAGGGAATTTCTCCAATGGGATCTTCCTCTCACCCTTTCCATTCTACCTTTCACTCCTCACGCAAGAAGAATAGCCACCGAGGCCCATCAGAAGGGTAAGGAGGTGATCCTCCACCTTCCCATGGAACCTCAAGGTTATCCAGAGACCCAACCGGGTGAGGGAATGCTTCTTAAAGAGATGGATGAAGAGAGGCTTCTCCGCCAACTCTCCAGAGATATTGAGGAAGTCCCTTACATCAAGGGGGTAAGCAATCATATGGGTTCTCGATTGATGGAAGATCCTGAGAAGGTGAAGGTTATTCTTTCTGAATTAAAACGGAGGGGCTTATACTTTCTCGATAGCCGAACGACACCACAGACGGTTGGCTTAAAGGTGGCAAAATCAATTGGAATGAGGGCTGGGGAGAGAAACCTCTTCATCGATCATTCATTGAATGAAGAAGACATTAGGCAGAAGATCGAGAGTTTAATCCAATTTTCTTTGGCCAACGGCAAGGCCGTTGGAATTGCACATCCTCACCCCATTACCCTCAAATCCCTTAAAGCGATGATCCCCAAACTAAAGGAAATGGGAATCGAACTTGTCCCCCTCTCGGTGTTGATGGAATAGGGAACAATGACCTCCAACTTCTTTCCAAAACCATTCCGATATCCCTATCATGATTATTAACACCCCTTGACTTTTGTAAGTTAATTCATATGATAAGTAAAGGCAGATTAAATGAAGATTCATATCCTCCGAAAGCCTGCTTCAAAGGAAGAGATAAGGGAGATGTTAGAATCCCTTGAAACGTATATCAAAGTAGCAGTAGATATAGAAAGGGGTTTCCTCGCAGGTGGAGGGGAGTACCATGCTGATTGCGAGGAAGCACTACTGGAGGACGGTAGTCGGCAAGAAAACATTTGGGGCGCGGATTGGTATCCTGAACTAAGGAAAGTAGAATTTGGTGCTCTCATCAATATTCGTCCCCAACAGGGCAACCGAGGCATGGAGATTGAAAACCCAAAATTGAAAGAGAAGGTAGAAATCATCATCCGAAACCTGCTTGATAAGGAATTACCATGAGAGACCTAAGAAGAATGCGTGATCGATTCTTACAGGATGAAGGATCGATACGGTTGGGCCATTTAGCCTCAAACCTCTTACGCCTGAGTCAGTGGGTCTTGAGTGGAGAAAAAGAGGAAAGGGTGATCGAACTGATGCGGGAGATTGCCTGGATGATGGAGTGGAGTGGGGATTTGGCTATTAAGGAGATCGTCGATATGCAACGAGAGATCTGCCGCTGGCGACATCTCTGGCCGATAGAGAAGGCGAAGACCCTCTTGGCTTTTCGGGCACGTCAGATGTCTGACCGCCTCCTAAAAATATCAGGGCTTCTCGGCTCACAGGAATGAAAAAAACCAAGAGGTTGGAGTAATAAAACCATGGAGCAATGTTCAGGGGTTAATGAGGATTCGTCAATTATCCATTGATAAAAACTATGGAATGATATGGATAAGGGTAGTTACTTGATTGGACAATTGAGTCTTCCCATCACGAAGGTATAGGACATAGCCTTTTAAGAGATAGGAGCCGAACTGATTCGGTCGAATTTCAACCTCGATGATCCCAGGGTGCCCATATTTAACATTTGTTATTTTAAAACAGTATGGCCCATCCCCTGACATGTAAAAACAGGCTCTTTTAATCTCAGGTCTCCCCTCCGCTTCAAAATGAATGCTCACCATAAAGGGCAGCCCCCTTTTGGTATCCCCCTCTAATGGCACATCCATCTTTAATAATCTCACTTCGCCAGGGGCAAGGGGGCGGGTTGGCGCTGTAGCGCAGGAAGAGATAGATAAGATGATTCCCAGTATAAGAACATTTATACCCATGACCTTCATCATGGTTAATCTCGCTGGAAATGTTTTTTTATTAATTTTATTTTATAAGGCATTTCATTAAATGTCAAAAATCAAGACTACTCCCTGATTTCCTACCTAAAATCAATCATAAATCTTTAGGATTTCATCTCTCGGAAGGGGGTTTAATTCCCTCAAGAATTTTCCCTCCCTTACTAAAACCCTTCCGGGTCCTTTCTTTATCTTACCGATGACCTGGAATGGAATTGAAACCTTTTTAAAAGCCCTTTCAATTTTCATAAGATCCTGGGGGGAGAGGGTTAAAAGGAGTGCTCCTGAGGCGATTACTCCAAAGGGATTGAGTCCAAGGGCACTACAGAGGATTCGTGATTCGTTGTAGATAAAAATCTTATTTAAATCAACCTCGATCTCTTTTTCAGAAGCCCAAGCCATTTCAATCAACCCATTGATCAAGCCCCCTTCTGTAGGATCATGCATCGAATGGATTGGAGAAGAGTTACAGGCGATTCGGGCTGGCAAAAGCACATCAATCCCCGGGTTGAAAATGAAGTCCTTTGCCCGTTTAATGATAGAAGGGGAGATACCTTTCTTTAAAAGTTCAGACTCCTTCTCCCTTGCGATGATCGAAGTGCCCTCAATACAAATTCCTTTGGCCAAAAGGATCAGGTCTCCACGCCTTGCCCCTCCTGTGGTCACCAACCTATCCCTTTTTACCTCTCCAACCATATAACCCGATAGGATAGGCTTGTCTAATCCGGGTGTGATCTCTGTATGTCCACCGACGAAGGAGATATTGAATCGCTTGCAAGTCTGGTGAATCTGATAAAAGATCTTTTCGATCTCCTTTGGTTTTACTTTTTCTGGGAAGAGGAGGGTGACCCAAAACCATTTCGGAATGGCACCTCGGGTTGCAATATCATTCATATTGACCACCACCCCGTAATATCCCATCTCTTCAGTTGTAAAGGTAATCGGATCTGATGTGAGAACCCAATAGTGCTCGAACCCCTTTCCTAAAGAGAGGACTGCTGCATCCTCTCCGATTTTGGGGCCGACCACCACCTGTGAATCGAGAATAGTATATTTATTAAGAAGCCTTTTTAAGAATTGGATTTCTAATTTCCCCGTTTTCAATTTCTGCTCCTGATGGGTTTGATTAAATCAAATTTTTTTCAGAGATGCAAGAAATGAGTGTGTGGTTTAAATTGGAAGAATATGAGAAAAGCAGGGAAATATGGATCAAGAGGGATTAGGGTTTAAGAACCAATTCCATCTTGGGGGCATTTTTGTCAATTTTTGTACCGACCGAAGAGGAGCAATAGGCACAAAGATATTCATACTCATCTCCCTCCGGCAAAACCAAAAGCAATCTTTTTCTTACAGGAACCGCAGCCTTACACCTCGGGCAATAGAGGGAGGTAGCCTCAAACTCCTCAAAACTCGAGTCTTGCATCAGATACATTATAAAAAAAAATTAAATTGGAGACAATAGGATATTGATTCTTCATTATTAAGAATTTACGCTGAGACCTCTGAAAATCTATATCATAAACCCTTCTCCAGTATGGGAGGGTAGGGGAAAAACCTTACTGCCCTTATCGGGCAGGTGGATACCGATATGTAGGGTAAGGGTTTATCCATTACTAAGAAGCGGTAAGCCACAAGGGCTTACCCTACAAATTTTCTTAATATGATGATTTGCCAAATAAAATGATCAGGCCCACGTCCGAAGAGTTTTGAACCTTACCCTCCTCTATAAAAAGGACTTCTTTAAAGGTCTCACGTTCTGGAGATCTAAAATTTTTATAGAATTCCCTTTAACCCTCCTCCATTGAGGGGGAGAGAAATTACAAATATCATTGAAATAAAATCATGCGAGGTGTTATAGAAAAAACAGACAAAAATGAATCGTGAAATGGCTAAAAAATTTATTCCCTTCTTTTTTTGGATGATCCTTATTGGGTTTCCCATTTGGGTCTCAGCACAGACCAAAGTGGAAGATCTTTTTAGAGAAATTAAAATTCAGGCCATGAAGGAGGTTCGAAAGGCACCCGAATTTCGTCTTGAAAATTTAGAGGGTAAGACCATTGAATTTAAAAGGCTTAAGGGAAAGGTAGTCTTTCTCAATTTTTGGGCCACCTGGTGCACTCCCTGTAAGGAAGAGATGCCATCCATGGAGGTCCTTCACAAACAATTCAATGCTAAAGATTTCATCCTCCTGGCGGTCTCCGTTGAGAGTGTGGAAAAGAAGACTATAAAAGAATTTATTGAAAAAAGAAGATATACCTTTCCTGTCTTAGTTGATCCAAAAGGGATGATGCTCGACCTTTATGGAGTAAGGGCCATTCCAACCACCTTTATCATTGATAAAAAAGGGGTTATTTTGGGAAAGGCCATAGGACCGAGACAATGGGATACGCCTGAGGTGATCTCCCTGATCCATCTTCTTATTGAAAAAAAGGGAGAATAAAAATAAAAATTATCCCCACTTGGAAAAATTAAAAGAGGTGATATTGTTTTGACTTTTCGATCCCAAACCATTATAATCCTATCCGATTTTCAGGGGGAAAAAAAACTAAATTTCATGCAAGCCTATTTTAAGAGGTAAGGAGAGTTGATATGGGGATTAGAATCGATCCAAAAAAATGTGTTTCATGTATGGCCTGTGAGATGGCCTGTGGGTACCATCGGGATGATGGTTTTGCCTTACTTTCGTCCTGTATCATGGTGACTCGGGGAAGGGAGAAGAAGGATTATTATGCTGTGGTGGTGAAGGAGGAGGAGAACTTAGTGATTGCCAGACCCGAGGGGTTGGAGATTAGGAAACTTAGATCTACTGGAGAGGATGATAAGGGGAGAGAAAAAGAGGATGCTTCAGCAAAACCTCTTCTGTTAAGAGAACCCTGCGACCTGTGTTCTGACAGAAAGGAAGGGCCCCTGTGCCTTCAATTCTGTCCTGTCAATGCAATCTATATGGAATAAAGGAGAGATGAGAGATGGAATATTTGGCATCCAATAAGATAGCGATCATTGATTTGGCCAACTCCAAGATTACCGAAGAAAAACTTGATGAAGATTTGGTCAGAGAGAGGATGGGTGGGGTAGGGATCACCCAGACCCTTTATGAGAGATTTAAGGATGAAGAGCCTATTGTCTTAGGATCAGGTTTATTAACCGGAACCCTTGTCCCTGCATCGGCCTTGGGCATGATCACAGCCAAAAGCCCCCTGACAGGAAAACTCTCCCATGCGCCTTTAACCCTTTACGGTGGGATGGAGTTGAAATACTCAGGCTTTGATTACATGGTGATTAAAGGGAATGCTCCTAAACCTGTTTACCTCTGGATCCATGATGGCATTGCCGATATAAACGATGCCAGTGAGGTTTGGGGCAAAGATGTCTGGACTTCCACTGACCTGATCAGGGAATCGCTTGGGGATCTTTTGATCCAAGTTTTGGGAATAGGAAAGGCGGGGGAGTCGGAATCTGATGTTGCACAGGTTTTAATAAACTATTGGCCAAGTGGAGATAGATGGGGATTCGGAAAGGTATTTGGTTTAAAGAAACTGAAACTGGTTGCTCTAAGAGGGATGACCTTGCTGGAGATATCAGACCCTTCAGGCTTCGTTGGGAAATGTAAAGAACTTCTGTTGGAGGTGAAGAAAGGACCTTCTGCTGGAAAGGGAGGGATCGGAGATCTCTCAGCCGCACTTGGCGAGGATATCCAGAAGTGGCTTGAACCCATTGTGCATAGCCACAGATCTTGTTTCAATACCCCTTATCCTACCAATACCTTTGTCTTTCTCGAGGAAGAGCCAAAGCGTTTAGAAGAGAGTAAGAAAAACGAACCTGGTTTTCTCATTACAGATCTTTACGCCCTTATTGGATTTAAAAAGTTAGGTCTCTCTGCATCGGAGGCATGTGCCGTGCTAAGAGAATGTGCGAGATATGGGGTAGACGCTATGGCTGTTTCAGAATTGAGCCAGAAGTCAGGCAAAAAGAAACTCGAGGAGATCAAGAAGTCATTTTCTACCCTGAAGGGGTCTTTAGAAAGTATCGGAAAGGGAAGGTTCAGCCCTTGGGCACCCAATCTGGGTCTTTCCCCAGCCGAATGGGAGAGAAGACAGGCGGTTGCTTATATTTTTGGGATTCATCCCATCTTTATTCAACTGTCTCCTGAACTGAGCGAAGAGAGGTTGATTGAACTTGCCAATATTGGAACGGGTTTAGAATTCACTTCGGAAACATTGGAAGAGGTGATTTCGGATATTACCAAATAATTTCTCACCATGATCCCATCCCCTACTGCTAAAAATTATTGTTTTACCCAATCCACCTTCCAGCCTCACATAGGCGTTTATTCAGGAAGGGGTGCCTCCCATTCTTGGCTCTGGTTTGCTGAGATCCTTGACCGAATGGGTCTTGATGAGGTCGTTTTCTTAAATGAGAGAGATATTGTTGGAGGTGGCTTGGATAGGGCCGATGTTCTATTGATGTCAGGAGGTGACACGTTTGCCATTGCAGAGGGATTGGGGGAGGAGGGATCGGGTAGACTAAGAAATTTTATAAAAGGAGGGGGACTCTATATCGGAACCTGTGCGGGAGCATATCTTCCATTAAGGTCATCCATGCCCTATCTCAATCGGTTCAATTTTATTGACGTGAAGATCTCGAATATATCTCGAAGGCTTTCAGAAGATGAACGGTCATTGTTCGAGAAGAGTTCCTGTAGCTCCTATGGTTGTGATTTTATCTACCATGTGGTGAGAGAAGAAGTGGTTTTGAAGATGGCTCAGGGTTTTCCTGGTGATAAGGAAGAGGAGATGATTGCTCCCCTTTATGGCGGGCCATCGATGCTACCCTCAGAAGATATTGAACCCATTGCCACCTACAATGGGTTTACGAAAAAGACAAGGTTTCTGGTTAAGAAAGAGTTGGCCGTAAAGACCTTGATTGGAAAGATTGCTGTTTGTAAAAAGGGTATTGGCGATGGGGAGCTCTATTTGTTTGGTCCTCACTTCGAACATCCGCACTACCCTCCCTGCAATCTCTACCTCAGGGAGATTATCTTCAAACACTTAGAGAGGGGGAGTTTCGGGGTTAAAAAATTTTTTTATGAAGAAGGCCAATCAGTCAGTGGGGACTCTTTAAAAGGATACTTAAAAGATTTAAAGAGGGAGCTGAGTAATGCTCGCATTCAGGCCTCGGGCATGAGTGATATTAACATGGAGTGGTTGATTGGAAATAAACTCTACCAAACTGAAAAGATCAATGTCTTTCTAAATTTTATATGGGATAAACTGAAGAGGCTTGAGACTCTCCCTGATCTTAAGATGGATGGAGAAAGGCTTGGGGAATGTATCGAAATTTCAAAATCCATTCCCCAGGCGATTCAGACGATACGGAAAAAGGTCAGAGAAGGGGACGAGGCGATCCCAATGGCTAAAGGGTTATTTGAAAATTTGAAATTATTATCCGCTTGTTTTTTAAACCTTTATTTTAAATCAAAGAGAGTCAGAAAAGAGAGACCAATGAGTGGATTGATACAGGCCGTTTTTTGAGGAGTGGTATGATGTCAACCAAGAGGATTTGGATTTTATCCATTATGGTATCTCTATATATTCTGATCCAATTTGGAAATCCAGCTTTGGCCACGGTCGATTATGTAAAGAAATTCAAAAAAGAGCCCCCCAAATTATGTGTTCATTGTCATACCGATCATACCTATCCGGGAAAGAGTTTTTATGAAGCAGAGAATCTTTATAAATGGGTATTTATGTGGATCACAGGAGGGGTATCGATTATAATTTTCTCATATGGATTGATTACAAAGATATTGATCTGGAGAAAAGGAAGGGAAAATTCTCATAGAAGGAAAAAGAAGGCCAAGGTCTTTAAATCCTTTATTTACGATGCATTCTTACAAAGGGGGATCTTTCGATTGAATCCTCTCCGATGGGTAAATTATATGACGCTCTCCATGGCCTTTTCTATCTTATTTATTCTAATGCTTTTTGTTTATGGATATGTCATTGCCACCCAGGTGAGGACCTTTGGGATTCCTTCACCTGGAGGAAGAATTTTGGATTTTCTGATGGATTTTTTAGGACTTAGTATATTGGTCGGTGTTGTTATTTCAGCGTTGAGGCGATACCTGTTAAAGGTCCCCCAATTGAAGACAGAGGTGAGAGACACTATTGCTCTGCTCTTTATATTTTTGATTGTGGTCACAGGATTTTTATTGGAAGCCTTCAGGTTTGCTGTGCTTCCTTTTTCCTTAGAATATAGCGCTTCCTTTGTAGGATTTACTCTATCGCTTTTGTTCCGTAATCTCCCGTTCAATTGGACTACCTTCCATTTTTATCTATGGAATTTGCATTGCCTAATCGCTTTTGCTTTCATTGCTTATATTCCCTATAGTAAATTTGCTCATATAGTTACATGCCCAGTGACAGCGACTCTTTCCAGAAGGTAGTTAAGGGGATAAATATATGGATGAAAAAAAACTCATCCCTCAAGAAGAAAGTACAACGGCTCACATGGGTAGAAGAAAACTATTAAGGTTTTTGACAGCCTTTCTCGGACTTTTTGGATTGGGGGCAATCCTTTCAGCGATCATTGCCTTTCTCACTCCTCCTCGAAGTGCGTTAAAGAAGGTCGGTGGTTGGCAGGTGGTTGGGACCCTGTCAGAGTTTAAAGAAAACAGTCTGGTGAAAACCTATTTTGGTTTACCTATTATCTTAATAAAGAATGGCAAAGGACTGTTTTCTTTTTCTACCATCTGTCCTCATCTGGGCTGTATTGTGATATGGGATGAAAAGAAGAAGCATTTTATTTGCCCTTGTCATGACGCAATCTTTGATGAGGGGGGGAGAGTTCTAAAAGGACCGGCTAAACCCTATAATCTTTTATTGATGGAGAGTAGGGTTGAGGGAGAGAAGATTTCTGTAAAACTCCCTGAAGATAAACTTTCAGGGTATCCCTCTTGGTTTAGAATTACTATGATCAGCGGGGTGTAGAGATGGCGGGTTGGATATCAACTCTTACCCAATGGGCCGAAGAGCGATGGAATCTTAGAAAATGGTTAAGCCCGATTTTGGATACCGAGGTCACCGAATACAAAAAGAAGGTAAGGTTTTGCTGGGGAGGGATGACATTTGCGCTCCTTGTTATCGAGCTGATCACTGGTATCTTTCTCGCTTACTACTATCAGCCAACTGTCAAAGGGGCCTTCCAGAGTATTGTCTTTATTACGGACCACGTCTATCTGGGGTGGTTGGTCAGGGGGATCCACCATTATGCCAGTTATCTCATCATTATCACTGTGGTGATCCATATGGTAATAGTTTTCTTTAGGGGTGCCTATAAACCGCCTCGTGAAATGACTTGGGTCAGTGGAGTCTTTCTATTAATATTGTGCTTTGCCTTTTCTTTTACAGGGTATTTATTAACGTGGGATCAAAGGGGATATTGGGCAACCAGAATAGGAACGGGCATGGCGAGTGAGCTCCCCGTTATAGGAGAATATTTAATGGTCTTCCTTCAGGGAGGATATGGAGTGAAACAGCCAACGATTACTCGTTTTTTCATCTCCCATGTAATCGTCCTCCCTTTGTTCCTCATTGGCTTCCTCTTAGCCCATTTTATCATGATACGGCGTCAGGGGATCAAAACACCTTTTTAGGGGATTCTGAATGGGGGAGGTAAAGAAAAGGAAACCTACTTTCTATCCTGACCAATTCTTTACAGAAATGGTCGTCTTCTTGTTCCTCATCGGAGTAGTGGTAACCCTTTCTGTCTTATTGCCAATTGGCTACGAAGAAGAGGCAAATCCATTGATCACGCCTACAACCATCAGCCCGGAATGGTATTTTCTCTGGTTATTTCAAATCATGAAAATGGTTCCCCCCGCCATCGGGGTTTTAGTTCCATTTTTGATTTTGGCTATTTTAATTCTTCTTCCCTTTATAGATACAAAAGAAATCAATACCTTTCATGAGCACCGTTGGTTCATCGTTGGAGGGACGGGGGTGCTCATCCTCCTATTCATTTTAAGCATTTGGGCAACCTTAGGAGAATGAATGAGATGAAAATATTCTGGAAAAGTTCTCTTCAACATATCTTCTGCATTAGTTTTATATTGGTGTTTAATTGGGCGGTCCTAACAGGAATGACTCTGGCTGAAGAAACGATTGAGATTTCACCCGGAGAAAAGCTCTATCGTGAACACTGCCTTCGCTGCCACGGCAGTTTAGGAAGGGGGGGGCAGGGAAATTTTGGTGCCAAAAATCCTGCCAGCAGAGTCATCCCTTCATTGAACACAGGGGCGATTAAACTTGCATTAACCACTAATAAATTTGGTGATGTGCTGAATAGAAAAACCATTAAGGATTTTATTCTAAAGGGGTCGAAAGTGGAAGGAACGGAGTCCACTGTCTCCCAGCCCGCATTCAAGGAGAAATTGACAGAGGCACAGGTTGATCAGGTTTTAGATTATGTCTCGACGCTTCCGGAAACTCGTCCCATACGTCACACGATTTCCCGACTTATATTTCTTATAGGTTTCTGGGTCTTCTTAGGGTTGGCTATATGGACCATTCACGTTAAGAAAAAAATTTCCAATTCAGTAGACCTGCCTAAGATTCCTTTATCCCATTTCGATAAACTTCGATTGATGGAACTTGACGCCTGTACGGATTGTGGGGAATGTATCACGTGGTGTCCAGTTTATCAGCAGGACGAGAGGGAAACCATCACCCCTCGAAAAAAGATCGCCAATTTTCGGGAAATGGTAAAGGCCCAATATAGTCCCAACGCAATCTTTTTTGATTATAATCCTGTGGATCCGGATTGGGTTAAAGATTTTGTCAGGAGCCTTTATGAGTGTAGTACGTGTGGGCAATGTCACTTTGTCTGCCCATCTCGAATTGACACTGTAGAACTTTGGGAAAGGATTAGGCGAGGTATCGTCGATTTGGGTTTTGGACCATTGGAAAATCAAACCCTTTTAGTCAAAAACACTAAGGCTTATGATAACCCGTGGGGGCAACCCCGATCCAGCCGAGCCCACTGGGCGAGAGCTGGGAAGAGAGACAAGACATTGATCGCGCCTCCTAAAGAGATCACAAAGGGTGCAGAATTGCTCTATTTTGTGGGTTGTACAGCATCCTACGATTCAAATCTCAGGGAGATTGCTATCAATACAACCAACATCCTAAACGCCCTTGAATTGAATTGGGGGTTTTTAGCGAATCAGGAGAAATGTTGTGGGAGCGTGCTTTTAAGAATGGGAGATAGAGAGTTTGAAAGAATTGCATCTGAAAATATTAAGATGTTCAACGAACTGGGAATTAAAACATTAGTCACTTCATGCGCAGGCTGTTTCAAGACAATCAGGCAGGATTATCCAAAAATTGGAGACCTTAATTTTGAAGTGATACCCATTGCGACCCTTCTGGTAAGGTTGATTAAGGAAGGAAAGATTAAGTTCAATAAAAGATTGAACCTCAAGGTCACTTACCATGATCCATGCCATATGGGAAGAGCATGTGGTGAATATGATGATCCGCGAGAGGTGCTTAAGGCCCTTTCAGAAGTAGGAGTAGAATTTGTTGAGATGGAAAGGATTAGAGAGAATTCAAGATGTTGTGGCGCTGGGGGAGGATTGAAGGCAGGCTATCCAGATATCCAGCAAAAGATGACCCAAGAAAGGGTTAAGGATGCTGAACGGACAGGGGCAACCGACCTTATTTCTACCTGCCCGTTCTGTTATCAGGGGCTTCAAAAAGAAATCATCGCTATGGATTCTATGATTCGGATGAGAGACCTTGTTGAATTGGTTGCCCTGGCTATGGGTCTACCCTCCACCCGCATCACCCAAGAAGAAGAGACGAAAGAGAATTAAGACCTATCTCTCGAAACTATCCGATTCAACGAAACATTGCTTACCCGGCGACATTTCCTACATCACCCCTCACTCTTCCCATGAAGAGTTATTTATTACCCATCGGGCCAATCATGCCAATTTCATTGAGCCAGTCTATTTTATCGTGGAAGACAATGAACGTGTTCCTTATTCCATTGATAAGACTCCTTACATCTGTTCCGCCTGTCTCGAATTTTTTAATATCATCGGTGCGAACTTTAGAAAGAAATATGTTGTCCCCTGTCCAGGAGCTGTTCTTTACGCTGGGATGATCCCCAATCGGTATTATGAAGTTCTGTGCCCTTGACTGTTTCAAAGAATAGATTAATAATCCCTTTTGCAGAGAAGTGGGGCATATGAAAAAGATAGTTCTATTGGTTTTGATGAACTTGTCATTTTTGATTCCGCTCGCCCATGGACAGCCCATCCGGATTGCTTATCTTCAAAGCGATATCCATCAACTCCCCTGCTGGGTGGCCCTGGAGAAGGGATTCTTTGAAAAAGAAGGGATTCAGGTCAAAGTGGCTGGCATCTTCAAAGCAGGACCTGAACTGATGAGTGGCTTTTCTGCTGGAGATCTGGATATGGGATATGTAGGGATTGCCCCTTCTACCACAGCGGTTGCAAATAAGACTGCAAGGGTGGTTGCCCTGGCCCAGGTCAATACAGAGGGCTCGGCCATAGTCGTTAGAAAAGAGGATAGGATTCAAGCCCTCTCTGACCTAATGGGTAAAACAGTGGCTGTTCCTGGACACGCAACCGTTCAGGATTTTCTCCTTCGTAAGGCACTGCATCAATTTAAAATCCCTCAGGAGCAGGTCAAGATTATGGTCTTAAAACCTCCTGAGATGATTGGGGCATTGAGAACCCATCAGATTGATGGATTTATCGCCTGGGAACCCTTCCCAGCAAAGGCAGTGACCATGGGTGTGGGAAGGGTCCTCATTTCTTCGGGCCAGATATGGAAAGGTCATCCTTGTTGTGCCCTTGTCTGTGATGAGCGTTTTTTTGAAACAAAAAAAGATCAGGCCAAAGCCCTGGTTCGGGCCCATGTGAAGGCGATTGATTTCATCCTCGTCAATCGTGAGGAGGCCGTTCAGATAGCCATTAAATACACTGGAATGGATGAGACCTCTGTCCGGTTGGCCATGGAGAACGTCAATTATACTCCTCTCCTCAGTGTGGGAGGGGAAAAGGAGTATGTCGATTTTCTGAATAAATTGAAATATATCAAGGTTGACGATGTAGATGGATTTGTTAATCGATTTATGAGAACGGAGATTCTCAAAGAGATCATCAAGAAATGAAAAAAGAGCGATATTTATTGCTCATCCTATTGATTCTGATCTGGCAGGGACTCTGCTCTTTCAATTTGATTCCCCGATATAAACTTTCATCTCCAGTTGAAATTGTCCTTGGTTTGGTAGAACTTATTAAAATTGGGGTACCTCCTGGGCATCTTCTTCATCATCATGTCCTTTATAGCCTTTATCGAGTTGCCCTGGGTTATGGGGTGGCAGCCCTGTTGGCCATCCCGTTAGGGCTCTTAATGGGATGGTTTCCAAGATTACGAAGAATGATCAGCCCAATCATTGAAGTGGTGAGGCCCATCCCACCTCTGGCCTGGATTCCGATTGCTATAGTGTGGTTTGGCATTGGCATCAAATCGGCAGCCTTTATTATCTTTCTTGGAGCCTTCTTTCCCATTCTTTTAAACACGATTGCAGGGGTTTTATCGATTAACCCCATTTTAATTGAGGCAGCTCGGACATTACAGGCGAAGGAGAAGGATATCTTTTATAAAGTTTTACTCCCAGGTTCTGTCCCAAATATCTTTGTTGGAATGCGTGTTGGTCTTGGAGTGGGGTGGATGACTCTGGTTGCTGCAGAATTCACAGGGGTAAGAGAGGGCTTTGGTCTTGGCTATATGATTATGACTGCAAGGGATATTCAGAGACCTGATGAGATCCTGGCTGGGATGTTGGTCATTGGATTGATCGGCCTTTTGATCAATGCGGGCCTTAAGGTGACAGAGTCAAGGGCTCTTCGCTGGAGATAAATGGGAGTGACGTTAGACGATGGACGATGAACAGTAGACAATGACGACGAAGGATATCCTAATTTATTGACTATTGACAAGGGATGATCATTGACACTTGAACTGTTAGGGCTTAGTAAGACATTTTATGGGGCGAATGAGTCAGAAGCTGTCCATGCCTTAGACCATATTGAGTATCGGATTGAGAGTGGACGATTCGTTGGAATCATCGGGCCAAGTGGATGTGGTAAGACGACGCTTCTTAGAATCATTGCAGGCTTAGAGAAGGCATCAGAGGGGAAGGTCCTTCTCGACGGGAAGGAGATGCTCCAGGGATCAGAAACAGTGGGAATGGTGTTTCAAGAATATGCACTTTTCCCCTGGAGAACGACTCTTCAAAATATTGAGATGGGTCTTGAGATCAGAGGAGTGGATAGAGAAAAGAGACGATTGACCGCTATGGAATATATCAAGCAGTTTGGCCTGAGTGGGTTTGAAAACCGTTACCCTCGAGAACTTTCAGGCGGAATGAAACAGAGGGTGGCCATTGCAAGGACCCTGATCATGAACCCCAGGGTCGTTTTAATGGATGAACCCTTTGGCTCACTGGATAGTCAGACCCGCAATGGCATGCAGGAGTTTCTCCTTAAGATATGGCAGGAGAGGGGTGATACCATCATTTTTGTGACACACAATGTAGATGAAGCGGTTTTTCTAAGTGACGAGATCGTGGTTCTTTCAAGAAGGCCTGGAAGAATCATCAAAAGGGTTGAGGTGAACATCCCAAGACCAAGGGATCGAACAAGTGAGGAGTGTAATAGAATCCGAAGAGATATTCTAAGAGTTTTAGAAGTGGAGATGAAGAAGGAGGAGAGAGAAAGATGAAGATTGCTGGGATATCCTGTAGCCCCCGAAAGGGGAAAACCACATTCTATGCTTTAAAGACTTGTCTTCAGGCAGTCCAAGAGAGTTTCCCAAAGATCGAGACTACCTTGATTGAACTTTCTGATATGAAGATCAATGGCTGTCTGGCCTGTGGAAAATGCATGAAGGTATTGGAATGCAGTCAGGAGGATGATTTTGTTAAGTTGATTCCCATCCTTTCTGATCCTGAATTAGCAGGCCTTATTGTGGCCACGCCTGTCTATTTTGGCTCTATGTCCTCTCAGTGTAAGGCCTTTCTTGATCGTTGTGTGATGTTTAGGAGGAATGGATTTATTCTTAGAGACAGAGTGGGAGGTGTTATTGCGGTTGGAGGGGCACGAAGTGGAGGACAGGAACTTGCGATTCAGGCAGTCCAGATGGCAATGCTCGTTCAGGATATGATTGTGGTCAGTGAAGGGAAACCCACCGCCCATTTTGGAGCCACCCTTTGGAGTAGTCATCCAGATGGAATTGAGAAGGATTCATTTGGCCTTGAGACAGCTCGAAGTCTTGGTAGAAGGGTGGCTGAATTGGCCTTAAAGATTCATCGATAGATGCTCCGAGAACTCCTTACAGAACTTCAAAGTTATGGTTTACGTTTCGAGGGAGAACTCTTGAAACGAAGAGGGGGAGCAGGCCCTGCCGAGGGAGGAACATTTTTAATCGAAGGGATTCCCATCTCTATTCCCATCAGTAGTCAATATGTCTCCAAGTCTCCTTATGTCTTAAGAGAGGAGGGAGGCCAATCGGTGATTTTCAAAGATGGGAAACAGGTCTGTCCAGTCCATTTCATTGAAAGACCAAAATTTTATGATCAATTAACTAAAGAAGGGGTTCCTTATCCCAAAATCGCTCTGCTACACGGAAAAGATTGCCTCGCTACCTCTGTCATTCAAACCTGCATCTATTGGAATACCCCCAAAAGATGTCATTTTTGCGGAATTGAACTCTCTTATAAAAATGGACAGACCTTAAAGATCAAAAGCCCTGAGCAACTGGCAGAGGTATCGCAAAAGGCAATGGGGCTTGACTCTATCAAACATATTGTGCTGACAACCGGAGAGATTAACCCCTTAGGGAAAGAGGTCTTTTATCTGAGCCGTTCCGCCAAAGCCATGAGAGAAGCCACAGGACTTCCCATTCATGCCCAGTTCTTTCCTACTATTGATTCTGAGGGGCTTTATCAACTCAAGGAATCAGGAGTGGATACTGTAGGGATTCACATTGAAAGTTTTGATTTTGAAGCCCTTTCTCATGTGGCTCCTGCTAAGGCTCATCTTGGGCTTAATCAATATGAAAAAGCCTGGAAAATGGCGGTTGATATCTTTGGCCCTAACCAGGTGAGTAGTTTCCTCATCGTTGGCATAGGAGAAAATCCCGATTCAGTCATTCAGGGATGCGAGTATCTTTCTGACTTAGGGGTCTATCCCTTTGTGGTTCCTTTGAGACCCATTCCAGGTTCGCTCATGGAGGAAAGGCTTCCTCCCGACCCAGATTTGATGAAAAGGATATATGAAAAAGTCGCATCGATACTTCCGAAAAAGGGACTCTCTTCTTCGCAATCCCTTGCGGGTTGTGTTCGATGTGGGGCATGCTCTGTATTACACACCTATGAGAAAGAACCATACCCTTTGATCTGCCATCCTGTAAGAACAAGGCTTGAGCAGGAGAAGGCCTTTGAAATTAGAAGGGAAGTCTTTGTAGAGGAGCAGAAGATTTTTTCAGTCTCTGATCGTGATGAACATGATTTAAAGAGTATCCATCTTGTAGCAGAATTGAATCGGGAGGTGGTTGGAACCGTTCGGCTCTTTCCAGTGGACCGAAAGGGTCACTGGGTTGGAGGAAGATTGGCAGTGAAGAAGAAGTTTAGACATACCGGGGCGGGTGAGTTACTGGTTAAAGAGGCGATCAAATGTGTTAAGCAAAAGGGTTGCAAAAAATTCACTGCCCACATTCAGGTTGAGAATGTCCCCTTCTTTTCGCGATTGGGTTGGAAGACCATTGAGCCTGTCAAAGAGTATTTTGGTAAACCCCATCAACTGATGGAAGCCAATCTGGAAGATATATGGAATCCCAAATTCTAAATCTTAAATGGAATTTGGTGCTTATGGGAGTTGTAAATAAGAATAAGTCTCCTTTATGAACATTGATCTATCTCAAATCATTGACAGAGTCCGTAGTTACGAAGGGCTTTTGCGTAAGAAGCCCATTGAGGATGTCTTTAATAAACTGGTTTTACAGGGCCAGTCAGGTCCTCAACTTCCAAACTATGGTGATGATGCGGCTGTGATTCCATGGAAGGATGGTTATTTACTTCTCGCAGCCGATGGCATCATGACCCGATTACTGATCAATGAACCCTATGCAGCAGGGAAGGCCTCTGTGATGGTTACGGTCAATGACATCTATTCCATGGGTGGAAGGCCCCTGGCCATGGTCAATGTCCTCACAAGTGGAGATGAAGAACATCGAACCCAGGTGGTGGAGGGAATAAGGAAAGGATGTGAAAAATTAAAAGTACCAATGGTGGGTGGCCATCTTCATCCCGAATCCCCAGGTGGTGTTCCTTCATTATCCGTAGCAATCTTAGGCTATGCAAATAAACTCCTCCGAAGTCACCTTGCGCAGGTAGGGGATGATCTGATATTTGCAACGGATCTTAAAGGGCAGAAGGGTTGTCATTCTGTGGTGAGCTGGGATGCAAACTCTCATAAAAGTTCTGAAGAATTGATTTATCGGCTGGAAGCCTTACCTCTCATCGCAGAGAAAGAATTGGCCCAGGCCTGCAAGGATGTGAGCAACGCTGGAATCCTGGGGACCGTTTCTATTATGTTAGAAAACTCTAACAAAGGGGCTATTATTGAACTCGAATCCATTCCCAAACCTACTGAGATTGAATTATCCGATTGGTTGGTTTGCTTTCAGAGTTTTGGTTTCGTTCTCTCTGTTTCTCCAAACAGATCTCAAGATGTCATCCATCTTTTTAGTGAGAGAGAGATTGATGCTTCAATCATTGGAAAGGTGATTCGTGAGCCTATCATCACCATAAAAAATGGTCCGGAATCCGGACTCCTCTTTGACTTTAGAAAGGATAAAATCACAGGAATTGTTTATCCTTCTAATCAATAGTAACGTTGAAATTATCACGATTTTGTTTCTTAGGGCATTCTATTAATCCCAGTCTACATACCATCCAAAATTTGTAAAACGACATTACGTTCCATTTTAGATAGGAAACAAAAAGAAGTTGACAAAATTAGAAATTTAATTTATTTTAATCATAGTAAAAAAAAATTTCGCAATGCGTAAATTAGGAATAGAAAAACCTCGTTATTTTATCAATTCATTATCAAAAGGTCTTTCTGTCCTTGAAATTTTTTCTGAAAGGGGAGGCCCCCTTACCCTATCTGAGATATCTAATGCTATGGGTACGAACAATGCCACTGCTACTCGTTTTTTATATACACTAACCCAATTGGGATTTATTCAGCGAGATGAACAAAGACGATATTACCCCACGCCAAAGGTACTCTCCCTTGGATATGCCTTTATTTCGGGTTCAGATTGGCGAGAAGTAGCAAGCTATTACCTGGAACGTCTTTCCAATGAAACTCAGGCCACTACCAATTTATCAATTTTAGAGGGTAAAGAAATTTTATATGTAATTCGTATAAGAAAAAGAAAGTATCTTCCCTTTGATATTCGGATCGGAAGCAAACTCCCAGTTTATTGCACAGCCATGGGAAAAGTCCTGATGGCCATGGGACCATCTGAAAAGGTCAACTCCATTCTTAAAACCCTGGAGTTTAAACCCCTAACCCATCATACCATTACAAGCCTAAATAAGTTTATGGAGGAATTGGAGAAGGTTCGAAAAAAGGGTTATGCGTTAAACGATGAAGAGCTTACGATAGGAAACCGCGCTATTGGAGCACCGATTTTAGATAAAAATGGGGATGCCATTGCCGCCATCAACATTGCAGTACCAACAAGTCAATATAGCCGGAGTGAGTTGGAGAAAAATATAGCTCCCATCCTCATCCAAACCGGAAGGCAGATCTCTGATGCCCTTTTAAAGATGGAATCTCCCTTTATCATGGGAGGCTCTTCATAAATGACGATTTGGATAATCACTCAGAAAGAAAAGAATTTAAGCCCATTCTCAAAAGGGTTTAAACATTCGTTATACCAATTCTTTCCCTCAGAGAAAAAGAGGTCAATATGAGACTTGAGATTGAATCCATTGATATTAAAGATGTCCATCCAGGGTCTAAGACCTATGCAAAGGATAGAGTTTTATACATCCATCTTAAAGAGTTAAAAGAAATTCTCCTCCAGGATAGGCGAATTAAATCAGTTGATATCAATCTAATTCATCCTGGGGAGAGGGTGCGTATTGTCAATCTCATGGATGTGGTTCAACCTCGTTGTAAGATCGATAAGGTCGAGGCGGACTTTCCGGGTTTCATTGGCAGATTGCAGATTGCCGGGAGTGGACGTACCAGGTCCTTACGAGGAGTCAGCGTGCTGGTTTCGAATCCATTTACGAATCGGAAATACTCGGCCCTTTTGGATATGTCGGGTCTTATTCCAGAAATAAGTCGATATGGAAAGATGCACCATGTCCACATCTCCCCAACTATTTCAGAAGATATAGAGGATCGCGATTTTGAAGATGCTGTAAAGATCGCGGGTTTAAAAACAGCGGTCTATCTTGCCCGATGTGCAGAAGGACATCCAGTGGATGAAGTGGAGATTTATGAGTTGGATATCCCAAAACTCTTTACAAAATCGGACCTTCCCCGAATCGCTTATTACTACCAACTTTATAGCCCTCAGCACGATCATCTCGGAGTATCTGATCCCTGTTTTTATGGCTCAGATGTCCGAAACCTAACACCCACCATTCTTCATCCCAATGAGGTCTTGGATGGAGGGGTAGTTGGGGCTCATACCATTCGGGCCCTCGACACTTATACGATCCAAAACCATGGAGTGATTAAAGAACTTTACAGCCGGCATGGCAAAGATCTGATCTTTGCTGGGGTTGTGTGTGGAGTGGCCAATATGGAGCCCATCCCCAGAAAAAGGCAGGCAGTGATGGCTTCTAATCTGATAAAAAATGTATTAGGTGCAGATGGTGTGGTTCTCACAAAGATTCATGGAGGATTGCCCCATGTTGATTTGGCAATGGTGGCAGAAGAGTGTGAGAAGCTTGGAGTCAAAACCGCCATCTTTATCCAGCCCTTGATTAGTTATGGAACACTTGCAGAAACCTTACTCTTCAACACAGAAGCAGTGGACCTGATTATTACAGTTGGAGCCACCATGGAAAGGATTAAGGTTCCTTTAGACGCAGAGAGATTTTTAGGAGGGACGGCCGATACGAAAATCTATTGTCCAGATCCCATTGAACAACATGCTGGTGACCCTGTCATTGATGTTGAACAATTTTTAATCGCTGGAGTGCATGATCACCTTGGAGGAGCCAATATCATTGTGAAGGAATATTAGGGCGAAGCTCTATTGGGAGGTTTAGATGGTACAAAAAAAATTGAAAGTGGTCCATTACCTAAATCAATTTTTTGGTCAAGTGGGGGGTGAGGAAAAAGCAGATATTGGTTTTATGGTAATGGCAGGCCCAATAGGTCCCGGGGCTGTTTTACAAAAAGTATTGGGGGATAAAGCCAATGTAATAGCGACGCTCATCTGCGGGGATAACACCTTTTCAAAAAATCCTGAACTCGTTTCAGAAGAAGGCCTGAAATTAATTGAGCCCTATCAACCTGACCTCTTTTTTGCAGGCCCAGCCTTTGCGGCAGGAAGGTATGGAGTGGCCTGTGGCGCAATTTGTAAGATAGTCGGTGAAAAACTTGGCATCCCAGTGATTACAGGAATGCATGAAGAAAATCCTGGCGTGGAGATGTATCGAAAATATGCCTATATCTGTAAGACTGGAAACAGCGCAAGGGATATGGCAATCAGCATAGAGCGAATGGTTAAACTGGCCTTTCAACTAATATCCGAAGAGAAAGGAGTCTATCTGGTCTCCAGGGAGAATCTCCCGAAACCAGAGGAATTTCATTATTTTACTCGATACCTTCTTAGAAATGAGTATACGGATAAAACAGCTGCCCGAAGAAGTGTCGATAAGCTACTGGCCAAGATTAAGGGAGACCCCTTTGAGAGCGAGGTCATTCTTCCAAAGTTTGAAAGAGTGGAGCCTCCTCCACCCCTCAAGGATCTTCGCACCTGTGAAATTGTCCTGATTAGTGATGGGGGATTGGTCCCCAGAGGGAACCCTCATGGATTGAGTGGGAGGGGAAATCTCCGTTGGGCTATTTATGATATAGATACCTTTCTCCCAGAGAATTACGACTCCTCTAATTACGAGATCGCCCATACAGGTTATTTCCCAGTGCATGTCTTGCAAGATCCAAATCGACTGGTTCCAGTAGATGTGATGCGTGAACTTATGAAAGAGGGGAAGATCGGAAAACTCCATCCATCGTTTTTCTCTACCTCCGGTAATGCCACCATCTCGAGAAGATGTGCTGAAATGGGGGAGGAGATGGGAGAGGAGATCAAGAGGCGGGGAGGAATTAATGCTGTTATTCTCACCTCCACCTGAGGCTCCAGCACTCGTTGCGGTGCAACGATCGCATCAAGAATTGAGAAGAGGGGTATCCCTGTTGTTCAAATTACTGCAGTTCCGAATGTAGCCCAAATGGTTGGAGTTAATCGAATCTTGCAGGGGCAAAGTATTACCTGCGTGGTTGGGAATTCCGTTTTAACGAAAGATCAAGAAAAGGCCTTGCGCCGAAAGTATGTATTGCGGGCTTTAGAAATACTCCAAACAGAGGTAAGCAGACCAACCATCTTTACCTTAGAAGGAACGCAGTAATCTTTATCCATCACTTAATTAAAGAAATGGGATCTTCAACTTTATGAGAAAGGAGGTGATTGAATTTTTCATATTCTGTTTAGTAATTTTGGATGAAAAACCAAATATTATCTGAAAGGAGGGGGTTATATGCCGTTCATCATTAAAAAATGTTTAATCTTTATTATCCTAATCTTTGCTCTTGTATTTCTAAGTTTCAATGGTTCGGCGCAGACCGTGAGCTCAGTCAAACTCCCAGAAACTCTCTTATGGAGTTGCTATGATGTGGGTTCCACTGGATATGTTCATGCCTCGGCAATGGCTGATGCTTTGCTTAAGAAGTATGGAATCAGGGTTCGGTTGATGCCCTCAGGAACCTCAATTGGAAGAATCATGCCCCTAAAAACAAAAAGGGTTGAGGTGGCATGGTTAGCTACAGAAGCACACTTTGCCGCCGAGGGGGTTTATGACTTCGCTACGTATGAGTGGGGTCCTCAAGATCTAAGGGTAATCCTCGCCCTTCCCACCGCACATGCTGTTATCACCACCAAAGAAAGTGGGATTAAAACATTAAGAGACCTCAAGGGGAAAAGGGTTTCTTGGATTCCTGGAAATCCATCTCTAAATGTGAAGATGGAGGCTTATCTGGCTTTTGCCAATCTGACTTGGGATGATGTGAAGAAGGTAGAATTTCCAAGCTATGCTGCCACTGCGAAGGGTTTGATTGCTGGACAAGTCGATGCGATCTGCGGGACGACTACTGCAAGCCTTATTTATGAATTGGCAAGTACTCCAAAAGGTGTTCATTATCCCCCCTTTCCTCCTGAGGACAAAGAGGGTTGGAAGAGAATGTTAAAAATAGCACCCTATTTAAAACCTTTCAAAGAAACAGTTGGGGCGGGGCTCTCAAAGGATAATCCAGCCCAACTGGTTCAATACCGATATCCTATCGGAACGGTCTATGCCGATACCTCTTTTGATTATGTCTATAATTTAACAAAGGCTTTGGATGAAACCTTCCCACTCTATGAAAAAGCGCATCCAACCATGCCTTGGTGGCGTATTGATCAAGCTGGAGTACCTCCTGTCGATGCCCCTTTTCATGAAGGAGCAATAAAATATTTCAAAGAGAAAGGAATATGGACCTCTGAATACCAGACCTGGAACGATAACTACGTAAAACGCATAAAGAATTTAGAAAAGGCATGGGCAAAGGCTATTTCCATGGGAAGGGCTCAAAAATTGGAAACAAAAGATTTTGAAGCACTATGGATGAAAATAAGGGCAGAAGTCCCATAGGATTAGACCAGTTAGATGAAAAATTAGATTACCGGGTCCCCTTTAAAATAAAGATTAATAAGAGGGGGCCCTCTCTTATTCAGTAGGGAAAAACATGGTATGTCTGAAAATGTAGCTTTACCCCAAGAGGGGAATAAAGTAGATGTAAAATCCCGAGTAGGAACCTTTGTCTATATTATTTGTGTAGCCTTATCCGGGATTGGACTAATCATTATTATCAACCAACTATTTCATTTGCAATTGGCAGGTTTTATGCCAATCGGGACTGCCTATTTTTATTATCTATTCGCTACCTTCTTATCCTTAACCTTTCTTCTTTATCCTTCAACTGAAAAAAACAAAGATCGGGTAATTTGGTACGATTGGTTACTCTTTATCCTTTGTGTAATGACTAATCTTTACCTTGCCTTTCACGCCTACGACATCTTAACAAAAGGATGGGAGTTCCAAGCACCCTTGACCCCAACGGTCGCGAGTTTTATCCTATGGTTTATTGCGCTCGAGGGGGTCAGGCGAGCAGGAGGGAATATTCTTTTCGTCATCTGTGCCATCTTTTCTTTTTATCCTCTTTATGGTGAGTTTCTTCCGGGATTGTTTTGGGGAAATCCCTTTACCTTTTCGCAGGCCGCCCGTTACCATGCAATGGGGGTAGAGAGCATCATTGGTATTCCGACTAAAGTCGTGGGTGAACTGTTAGCAGGTTTCATCATTTTTGGTGTAGCCCTTGTGACCTCAGGGGGAGGTAAGTTCTTCATGGACTTCGCCCTCTCGGTTTTAGGCCATACCAGAGGAGGGGCAGCAAAGGTCGCAGTCCTATCGAGCGCTTTTATGGCCATGCTCAGTGGGAGTGTGATTTCAAATGTTGTCACTACCGGTTCGGTAACCATCCCTGCAATGAAGAAGACAGGTTATAGTCCAAACTTTGCTGGCGCGGTGGAAGCCTGTGCTTCTACAGGAGGGACGATTACACCACCCGTTATGGGAGCGGCGGGGTTCTTGATCGCCTCATTTTTAGCTGTGCCATACTCTAAGGTAATGCTCTCAGCATTTTTCCCTGCAGCTCTTTACTATATCACTCTTTATACCCAGGTAGATGCCCATGCAGCCAAATCAAATTTGGTAGGATTACCCAGAAAAGAGTTACCCAATTTTTGGAAGACATTAAAAGAGGGATGGTTCTTTTTTGGGTCAATTATCCTATTAACCTTTATCCTCTTCTATGTCAGGATGGAATCGTGGGCCCCTTTCTACACCATGATATTCCTTTTTGGCTGTGCAATGATCCGTAAAAGCACAAGGCTTACCTGGAGGAAAATAGTGGACTTCCTTTTCGAATCAGGCAAACTCATGGCCCAGATAACAGCCATTTTGGCAGGGGTCGGTTTGATCGTTGGATCCCTTTCTGGGACTGGTGTGGGCAACTCGTTCTCAAGAGAGCTTGTCATCTTGGCGGGAGATAATTATTTACTTCTCCTCTTCTTAGGAGCCCTCACCAGTTTTATCTTAGGGATGGGGATGACCGTCACTGCCTGTTATGTCTTTTTGGCAATTGTCATGGTACCTGCTCTCGTTAAAATAGGATTGAATCCAATGGCCTGTCATTTATTTGTCCTCTATTGGGGTGCTCTTTCCTACATCACTCCGCCTGTGGCCTTGGGATCAATTACAGCCGCAGCCATTGCTGGAGGAGATCCAATGGCTACAGGATATCAATCGATGAAGTTGGGGTCAGCCAAATATATCGTACCTTTCTTCTTCGCTATCAATCCCGCTTTAATTATGATAGGGCCATTATGGGATGTCGTATTAGCAATAATTACAGCCATCCCAGGTGCTGTCTTTTTGGGATCATCGATTGAAGGATGGCTTTTTTTCTACGGGAGGTTGTCAATTTACCAGAGAATTTTAGTTTTTGCCATTGGGGTCCTATTATTGTATCCCAATTGGCAAGCTACTGTAGGGGCTATTATTGTCTTCATTGCGTTATTAATATTCCTGAAGATGTCTTCTTTTCCTCATACAAAATTTAGGTTGTTAGTTTAGAAAATAAATTTAGAAGTAGAAGAAAAGGAGGTGTGAAGATATGGAAAATTGGCTCAGAGGCAAAACAGCCATCATCATTGGTGAACGGGATGGAGTTCAAGGTCCTGCCATTGCTACCTGTCTTGAAGCAGCAGGTGCCAATGTTGCCTTCAAGGTAACAGAGTGTTTTGTCTGAACGGCTGCAGGAACAATGGATCCAGAAAACCAAGGTCAGGTGAAGAGTATTGCGGAAAGAGCCCAAAAGGATAATATCCCTAAGGATGATATCATTGTAGTCCTTGGTGCAAGCGATCTGGATGGGGTGATGATTACAGCAGAAACCGTGACCACTGGAGATCCTTCTTTTTCTGGACCATTAGCAGGAGTCTCGTTGGGACTCCCTGTTTATCATATCCTGGAGCCTGAGGTTCGAGACGCAATCCCCGAGGATGTCTATGAAGAACAAGTAGGCATTTGGGCGATGGCAATTGAGCCGGAAAAGATTGAGAAAATAAGTCAGGAACTCAAGGCACTTCGAAAGAAGTGTTTATCGAACGCTTAAAAGCCCTTTAATAGAAGGAAATGGGCTATTTTTGAGCACTTTTAAATGAAAGTGTCTCCATAGGGTGATCAAAACTCTTCAAAGGTCCATTGACCACTGAATTCAACTTTCAGAGGGAAGTTAATATTTTTACCAAAGAGGAGGATTCAATGGTGAGCGAGGTTAATGCAGATAATTTTGAAAAAGAGGTCGTGGAGTCAGAAATTCCTGTTTTGGTCGATTTTTGGGGGCCTCAATGTGCTCCTTGTTTGGCCCTAATACCTCAGGTAGAGAAGTTAGAAGAAAAATTTGGAAAAAGATTGAAGATTACAAAGGTCGATGCTTCAAAAAACAGACGGCTCTGTTTAACCCTAAAAGTTTTAGGATTACCTACCTTTCTCATCTATAAAGGTGGGAAAGAGGTGGATCGTTTGAGTGGAAACAACCTTAAAATTGAAGAAATTGAAGAGGCGGTAAAGAAGATCGTTGATTAAATAGAGAAAGGAGATTTTTTGGTCATGTCTGTAGTAATTCCAGAAGCCAGTTATATCATTGTCCATGTCCCCGACTTAGTACAATATGGGTCCAAACCCACTCGAGATATTGAGGACAACCCTCAGGTCAAAGAACAATTATACAATCATTTAAGGAGTTACGATGAAGCCCTCAGATATGTTCCCCATCAGGTATATATTGGGAATATGGAGCCAGAGGTTTTGTACAATGTGCCCAAGCCCTGGTATGAACATCTGCTTACAGAAGGAAAGCGGAATGGACCCTTTGGAGAGATCATGCCAGAAGATGAATTTTATGGTTGGATGAAAGCGGCCGATGACTTTGACCTATTCTGGCTGGAACCTCAATTTATTGAGCAGATCAAGGATAAGTTTTCCTCTCATCCTTTTGTGAGCGAGGCATGGATCAAGAAACTGGGCCAGGGGAAATCGATTGAGAAAATAACGGAGATTATTGAAAAAGGAGATGCCCTACCCATTTTTTATGATGGGAAGCTTATTGGCTCATTTAGACGCGACCATGAAAGAGACGATACATTAAAGGCACAAGTTCTACTGGAGAACTTGACCGCGAAGGCTTCTGGGGTCTTGGCTATCCTACATCTTTTAAAATTAGCGAATATGGATCCAACCGAAGTAGAATTTGTTCTCGATTGTACAGAGACTGCTGTTGGAGACAGGTACAATCGAGGAGGTGGAAGTTTAGCAAAAGCCTATGCTGAGATGGCAGGTTGTGTCAATGCCACAGGTCATGATGTTCGGGCATTCTGCGTGGGTCCCAATCACGCGATCATGGATGGAGCGGCCTTAGTTGAATCTGGAATCTTTAAAAATGTAATCGTGGCTGGTGGAGGATGTTTGGCTAAGGCGGGCATGAAGTCTGCAGCCCATTTGAAACATAACATGCCGATTCTGGAGGATATTCTTGCTGGAATGGCCATATTGATTACGAAGGATGACGGTATAAGTCCACGGATTCGTCTGGATTCTATAGGTAAACATGATGTCGGTGCGGGTTCACCTCAACAAGCAATCCTGAGTTCCCTAATTTTGAAACCTCTAAAAAGACTCGGAATGAAGATGAAGGATATTGATAAGTTTTCCACAGAGTTACATAATCCAGAAATTACTCTTCCTGCTGGCGCTGGAGATACTCCTGCAACCAATTACAAAATCATGGCTTCTCTTGCGGCTATGAACAAAGAGATTGATAAGACGGAGCTCGATAAATGGGTTAGAGAGAAGGGAATGTTAGGATATTGTCCGACACAAGGCCACATCCCCTCTGCGGTGCCATACATAGGCCATGCAATTCGAGCAATGAGGCAAGGGAAGATAAAGAGGGCGATGTTCGTTGGAAAAGGTAGCCTGTTTTTAGGAAGGATGTCACAACTCTCGGATGGGCTATCTTTTATTCTTGAAGCCAACTCCAACCCTACAACAAGCAATTAAATGAGGAAAAAGTGAAATGGAGGTATAACCAATGGAGAAAATGACCTCATATGAGAGGGTGATGAGTGCACTCGAGGGGAAAAAGCCTGATAGAGTTCCGGTGGTCCCTTTTGCAAGAGAGTGGTGTAGTACACAGGCAGGAATAGAGTTTATTGAAGAATTGGAAAGCGTTGAAAAACATGTCTACTCTCAAACCTATGCTGTCAGCCAGTTTGGTTACGATAGTGTATGGGACTTATTTGCCTGCCATTCAGAATCAGAGGCCATGGGATCTGTTCTTAAAATAGCCAAAGGTTTTCCTCCCTCCATCCTAACACCGGCCGTTGAGGACTATAAGAGGGATTTACCGAAATTGAAACTTTTTGACCCCTATCAGAATAAGCGCCTCTCAATGATTTTAGAGGGGATCCGGAGACTAAAAACAAGATTCAATGGTGAGGTCCCTGTGATAGGATATATTCAAGCCCCCTTAAGGCATACCTCTATGTTGAGGGGATCAGAGAGAGTGATGAAGGATATGTTTAAGGAGAAAGAAAACTTGAGGGAGTTGTTGGAAATTGCCTATAGCAGTCTGATCGTCTATGCAGTAGCCCTTATCAGTGCAGGTGCAGATATCATCTTTGTATCTGATCCAGCGTCTTCAGGAGATGCCATCTCAAAAAGACAGTATGAGGAATGGGGAGCCCCTTATACAAAGAGATTGGTTGGTTTGATCAAACGAAGTGGTGTCAAAACCATTTTACATATCTGCGGAAACACTACGGATCGACTGGAATTGATGGCTCAAACAGGGGTGGATGGTTTAAGTCTTGACAGTAAGGTTGATTTTGAAGAGGCCAGAAAGATATTAGGGCCCAAATTTTGTTTGATGGGAAATATCGATACCACCCTCTTAGCAATGGGTGATTCCAAGGAGGTTGAAGAAAAATCCAAAGAGACCTTGCAAAAAGCAGGAAAGGATGGATGCCTTCTTCTTAGCGGCGGTTGAATCATTCCTGGAATGACTCCGGCGGAGAACATGAGGGCCATGATCAAAGCAGCTCAAGATTTTGTCATTTGACTCTATCAAGTTTATAATCCAGAAATAGGAGGAGTAACTTTATGGCGACCGAAGAAAGGACGAAGGAAATTCTTAAGGGGTTACATGATGCAGTGGCTTATTTCGAAGAGGAGGAGGCTAAGAAATGGGCAAAGATTGCGTTGGAAGAGGGTGTAGACCCATTTGTGGCCACCATGGAAGGTCTGGCTGAGGGGATGATGGAGGCGGGGGAAAAATATAATAATAAGGAGTATTTTGTTCCAGAACTTCTGATGTGTGCAGATGCCCTCTATGCAGGTTTAGATATTTTAAAACCAGCCATTGAAGCCTCGGGGAGAAAGTCAGAGGTCAAAGGTTCGATTGTCCTTGGTGTTGTAGAGGGGGATGTACATGATATTGGTAAGAACTTAGTGAAACTGATGTTTGAGGTGGCAGGGTGGAATGTATACGATTTAGGGAAAGATGTTCCTTTAGATAAATTTGTGGAGGAGCAGATTAGAACAGACTCTGATATCGTTGGAATATCAGCACTGATGACCACCAGTATGCTTTCCATGCCAGAGGTCATAAAGAAGTTAAGGGCTAAGAATCCAAAGGTTAGGATCATGTTGGGAGGGGCTCCTCTCAATCCCGAGATTGCAGAAAAATATGGTGCAGATGGATATGCCAAAAATGCAGGCACCGCAGTAGATGAAGCGATAAGACTTTTGAAAATGCTAAAAGAAGAAGAGATGAAAAAATAAGAAAGGGATAATTTTTAAAGAAATAGATGGCTCGATTCAATATAATCTAATTATTTGATTTTAAAAGGTAATTTATTTATTATATATTATTATAATATTTATGACATTTTTCTTGACATCTCTGTCCAACTTTGTTTAATATAACTCCGCTACCTCCTAAATAATTACAAAATAGTGAGATTCATCCTTGTTTCAGACTGCTAACAAAGTCCAGAAAATTTCTGACCAGATTGTTGAACAGATCAGAAATGCTGTTCTTTCAGGCCAGTTTAAACCTGGAGACAGAGTAGCCTCCGAGAAAGAACTCATGAGTGAGTTTGCTGTGAGCAAGGCTACCCTTCGGGAGGCATTAAGGGTGCTTGAAGGGATGGGATTGGTGGAGATACGGAAGGGGATGTCAGGTGGGGTCTTCATTGCAGAAGTGGATATGAAAACCACCATCCACAGCATAATCAATTTTCTTCATTTTAAGACTGTTTCTGTAAAAGACATTACGATGATTCGTTACTTTCTCGAACCTCCTGTGGTCCAAATTGCAGCCTTAAGAATCCAGCCCGAAGATATTGAAAAATTGGAGAAGATGATTTCTGAAGATCTCGGCTCTCAACAAACCGTTATTTCGAGAGAGATTGGGTTTCATCGATACCTTGCCCGAATGACAGAGAATCCAATTCTAATTCTAATCATGGACTTTGTCGATAATATACTAAACGATATCAAGTTTCAATTAAAATTGGGAGAAGAATTCTACTTTAAAGTTGAAAAGGCACACCGGGCCATCCTTGAATGCCTAAAGCAGGGAGATGCCGATGGGGCAAGACGCGAAGTGATCAACGACCTGATAGAAGTGGGTGATGAATTGGCAAGAGCAAGTGGAACCGAACCCTTTGATGCAAGCATAATGGAGAGAAAGGATTCCTCTCATCAAACAGTAAAATCTACCCTCTCCCAAGATAAACAAACGAATGAAACCCTTTAAACAAGGGGATTGAATCCAATAAAGAGTGGCTCTAAAAAGATAAATAGAAGGAAAGAATTATGGCAGGCAAGAAAGAGACTTCTGAAAAATGCATGGTCATCTTTCAACCATCAGGCCGAAGAGGGTTTATCCCTAAGGGGAAGACCCTTAAAGAGGCCTCAGTTGCACTTGGAGTGGATATTGAGGGGATATGCGGTGAGAAGGCGATCTGCGGGAAGTGTAAGGTAAGGGTAGAGCAGGGGATCTTTGAAAAGTATGGGGTGGAATCAAGCCTCGATCATCTCTCTCCCATGAGCCAAACAGAGAGAAAGTTTTTTAGCCTTCAGCAGGAGCGTGGAGGCTACCGCTTAGCCTGTCAGGCCCAGATCCTGGATGATATCATCGTCTTTGTCCCTGAAGAGAGTCGAATGGGAAAACAGGTGGTTCGGAAAGCAGCCAAAGAGATCAATATCGAACTCAAACCTGCAGTCAAAAAATATTATGTAGAATTACCAAGGGCAACCTTAGAAGATACAAGGGGAGATTGGGAACGTTTGACGACAGAACTTGAAAAGCAATATGGACTGAAAAACCTAACCATCGACTATCAGGTTTTGGTCACCCTCCAGGAGGTCGTGCGACAAGGCGATTGGAAGGTCACAGTTGCTATCTGGCATGACCGTGAGGTGATCAAAGTTGAACCTGGAAATGTTAAAAGGGCCTTTGGTTTGGCTGTGGATGTCGGGACGACAACGGTTGCGGGTTATCTCTGTGACCTGACTAATGGCAAATTGATAGCTACTGCCTCCATGATGAATCCTCAGGTCATCTATGGCGAGGATGTAATGTCCCGAATCAGTTATACCATGACCAACCCTGATGGACTCGAGCATATGAACCAGGCCATTCTGGATGGCTTGAATGGAATTGTTGAGGAGGCCACTGCTATTGCGGGAATAAAAAGGACAGACATTCTGGATATGACCATTGTGGGCAATACCTGTATGCACCATCTCTTTCTCAACATCGATCCTCGAAATATTGGACGTGCGCCTTTCGCCCCCTCACTCCATCATTCCTTAGATATTAAAGCACGTGATTGGGGGCTCAAACTACTTCCTGAAGCCGTAACGGTTGAAATTGGAGGATACCCTCCCTGTCAAGTAGCCTGCCCTGCTGGAATCAGTGGCCAAGACTTTTTGTACTACATCGCTCAGGGAAAGTTTGAGGAAGCCCTCGAAGAGATTAGAAGGGCTATGCCTTTCCCTGGAGTATGCGGTCGTGTCTGTACTCATCCATGCGAGGTGGAATGTGAGAGAGGAAAGGTAGATCAGCCTCTTTCCATTCGGGCACTTCATCGGTTTGTAGCAGACCATGAATTAAGAAATGGTAGAAAGAGGGCAACGCCCATTGAGAAAACGAAGGAAGAAAGAATTGCCATTATCGGTTCAGGACCTGCAGGGCTCTCCTGCGCCTATGAACTCGTGAAAAGAGGCTATCCTGTTACAGTCTTTGAGTCCGCTCCCAAGCCCGGAGGAATGCTTCGGTATGGCATCCCTGACTACAGGCTTCCGAAGGAGGTTCTGGACGAAGAGATTGGTTACATAGAAGAGTTGGGTGTGGAGATAAAGACCACTCATCCTGTGCAAAGCCTCAAAGAGGTTTTCGATCAGGGATATAAGGCAATCTTTTTAGCAACCGGCGCTTGGAAGAGCCAGAGGATGGGTATTCCCAATGAAGAGTCAAAAGGGGTGATCCATGGGCTTGAATTTTTGAAAAAGGTAAATTCTGGGGAGAAGGTTGAGGTGGGTAGAAGGGTGGCTGTTGTAGGTGGAGGTAATGCTGCTATCGACGCTGCCCGAGTAGCCAGACGTCTTGGAGCAGAGGAAGTTTTGATTATCTATCGTCGTTCCCCAAATGAGATGCCTGCTATCAGAACCGAGATTTCAGAGGCTGAAAAGGAAGGGGTGAAGTTTCATTTCTTGGCCTCTCCGATCAGGGCCCTGGCCAATGATGGAAAACTCAACGGGATTCAATGTATCCGAATGGAACTTGGAGAGCCTGATGAAAGCGGTCGACCCACTCCTATCCCCATCCAAGGGTCAGATTTTCATATCGATGTGGACCAACTCATCATTGCTGTAGGTCAGGGTGTGGATCAAAGGATGTTTGTCAACGAACTTCAGTACACGAAATCTGGGACCATTTTAGTAGATCCAATTACGTTGAAGACAAATGTAGATGGAGTATTTGCTGGAGGGGATGCGGTCTTAGGTCCAGCCGATGTGATTTCTGCTGTAAGTGCTGGGCAAGAGGGGGCCATCTCAATTGAACTCTATCTCTCAGGAGTGGATTTGGTCAAAGGGAGGCCTGCCAAGAAGAAGAAGATTGAAGAAGTCCCTAAGGAGGGAATTGAAAAAGAGGAGCGTAAACCCCTATTTCTTATTGAGCCTGAAAAAAGGACGGGGTTTGAGGAGGTCGAATTGGGATTTTCTGACCAGGTGGAGATTGCCATCGAAGAATCAAAGAGATGTCTTAACTGCAGTGTTTATGCTGAGAAGGGAAGGCCAGAGGCAAAGATATCAAGGGATATTGGGATTAAGATTGCACCAGGGGCCTATGTTCATGTGCTTCCCATTGAGGCAGGTTTTGTCGGAGCAGACAATGTGGGAGTCCTGATTGCTGAGGAACCTTACAACCAGGATAGCATTGAATTGATCATTGACATCGGCACCAATGGAGAACTTGTCCTTGGGAATAGACAAAAACTCATCTCCTCTTCCTGTGCTACAGGTCCTGCCTTTGAGGGAGCAGAAATCCGATTCGGAATGCGGGCTGCTCCTGGGGCCATTGAAAAGATTGAGATCGATCCTGAGACCAAAGAAGTCCGCTTCAAGGTAATCGATAAGGAGGGGTGGAATACAGAATTGGAAGAGGTGGGCGCGAAAGGCATCTGTGGTTCAGGGATTATTGATATCGTCCCTCAACTTTTCCTTGCAGGGATTATCGATAAGACTGGCCGTTTCAATAAGAATCTCAACACTCCTCGATATCGTGAGCTCAATGGTCAACCCGAATTTGTCATTGCCTGGGCCAACGAAACATCGATTGGGCAGGATATTGTGATATGTCAGGATGATATCAGGGCGATTCAACTGGCCAAAGGAGCCATGTATGCAGGGGCTAAGATTATGATGCGGGCTCTGGGTGTAGAAAAGATAGACAAAGTCATCTTAGCAGGTGCATTTGGAAGTTATATCGATAAGACATCAGCCGCACTTTTGGGGCTTTTCCCTGACTGTGATCCGAAGAATGTCTATTCCGTAGGAAATGCGGCTGGCGATGGAGCCCGTATGGCCCTTCTCAATGTGGACAAGAGGAAAGAGGCGGATTGGATTGCACGGAGGGTAGAATATTTAGAACTCACCCTGGAGCCAGGATTCGATAAAATTTTCGCCCAGGCCATGTGGATTCCTCATATGAAGGATAAGTTTCCACATCTCGAGCATCTGCTTCCTGAAAAGAAATGAAGATGCCCTCACCCTCCATTCTTAAAAGGGAGGGAAAGGAGGAAGGGGGAAGAAAGGGGTTTTTTAATGTTAAGATATTCTTTGGAGCAAAAGGTATTCAATATTGGTGGAGCAAAAGTGGGGGGTCAGTTGGGAGAGAACCCTCCGCTTTTGATTGGAAATATGTTTCAAAAAGGAGATCTTATCTTAGAAGACAGAAAATCTGGAAAGTTTAACCGAAAGGTGGCTGAAGAACGAATCCATGAACTGGAAGAGATTTCTCGCCAGACAGGGATTCCTGGTTTAATTGCATTGGTGGCCAATTCTGAGGAGGAAATAAAAAACTATATCGATTTTTTTGTAAGCGTTACCGAGATACCCTTTGCCATTGATATCTGGCAGCAGAAGACAAGGCTGGCAGGAGCCCGCTATATTGCAAAGAAAGGGTTACAAAACCGGGCTCTTTATAATAGCATTACCCCCTGGGATGAGGATATTAATGGTCAGGTCTCCGAACTTAAAGAACTTGGGATCAAACATGTGGTCGTTCAGGTCTTCGATATGGAGGATAAGACGCCGACTGGTAGGGTCAAATCCCTGAAGGCCTTACTCCCTCTTGTGGAGAAAGGGAATTTTGAGAGCATACTCGTTGATACTGCTGTGATGAACCTACCTGCCACTACCTTTTCTTTATTGGCTAATTATCTCATCAAAAAGGAATTTGGTCTTCCAGTAGGATTTGCTCCTTCCAATGGGACTTATATGTGGAGGAAGTCCGCAGGTGAGAAGGAGAGAAATAAATTCCCAGCGATCGATGCAGGGGTCCACGCCATCTCAGCACTGGCAAGCGACTTCCTTTTCTATGGGCCTTTAACAGGTACAAGTAGGGTTTTTCCAGCCGTGGCTGCAGCAAGCAGCATGATGGCCGCCCTGGCTTATGGGGAAGCGGGGGTTTTACCCCATGGGAATCACCCGTTAAACCTTCTCTTCCCTGATGTGGTTAAACAATTTGAAAAAGAAAAAGGAGAAAAATGACATGGCAACCGATTTAAGTCCAAGACAGCAGGTCCTTAAACTCTTAAGGAAAGAAAAGTTAGATACGATTCCCCTCTTCAGTGGCATGGGAAATGTTACCATTCATGGCTTGGAAAAATATGGGTGGAAATTTCCAGAGATTCATATGGATGCCCAAAAGATGGCAAGGATGGCTGCCTCAACCTATCAACTGTTTGGGTTTCCTTGTGCGGTCGTTCCCTTCGATATGGGTGTTGAGGCCGAAGTCCTCGGGAGTAAAGTCAATTACTATGCCCACCAATCCGATATCCTCTATCCAACCATTATGGAGCATCCTTCAGAGACAATAGAAGGGCTCGAGATTCAAATCCCACCTGATTTGGAGAAGGCTGGAAGGCTTCCAATAGTCACAGAAGCGATTCGCTTGTTGAAGAAGGAGGTTGGCGACCAGATAGCCATTGGTTCCTGGGTTCTGGGACCATATACCTTGGCAGGACAGTTGGTCGATCTTTCAAACCTTGCCAAATCAGCCTTTAAAAAGAGAGAGTTGGTGAGTCAAAAACTTGGTCAACTGGCGGAAGTTCTTGTTCAAATTGTAAAAATTTATAAAAAGGCCGGAGCGGACTATATCACTGTCCGAGAGATGGGTGCTGGACCTGATATTTTAAGTCCGCGCATGTTTGAGTCCCTTGTCCGACCCCATCTGAAACGAATCTTTGATGAAATCGAATCCCCTAAGATCCTGCATATCTGTGGCGATACCAATGCAATCATCGACCAGATGGCTCTATGCGGAGCAGATGCCATCAGTGTAGAGAAGAAGAACAAAGTTGCCGAGAGTAGGAAAAAATTGGGTCCAGAGGTATTGATCTTTGGAGAAATCGATCCCTTTGGGGTGTTAACCCAGGGTAAGCCCCAAGATGTAGAAAGGGCAGTGAAAGAGGCAGTGGAGGGAGGTGTCAATGCCATCTGGCCAGGATGTGACCTCTGGCCTGTCATACCAAAGGAAAATATGGAAACCTTGATAAAGGCTGCCCAAAAATATGGAAAACTTAACTAAAATGATTTTTTTGAAAATGAATCATTAAAAAAACTGGGGAACCTTAAAAATTGATTTTTAAATTCTGCTATTCTATGATGGTTCTCTGGAAAGGAGGTACTAAATTGAAAGCAACAAAAAAAGCCAAAAAGAAAACAGTCAAAGCCCCAAAGGCGATCAAATCGGAGAAGAAGGAGAGGATCTTAAAGGAATTGAGGTCAATTGTTGGTGAAAAGAATGCTACAGCAGATCAGCACATCCTCTATGCATATTCCTATGATATGTCCTTTGTCACACCCAAACTCCCCGATTATGTGGTCATGGCACATACCGTGGAAGAGATTCAGAAACTCCTCCGATTTGCCAATAAGGAGAAGATTCCAGTGGTGCCTTATACCGCAGGGACAAACATTGGTGGGCTTTGCATCCCTGAACGAGGTGGAATAATCTTAGATTTAAAAAGGATGAATAAGATCATCAAGATCGATCCCGAGGCCCTATATGCGGTAATTGAACCGGGTGTTTCTCATGGTCAACTCGCTGATGCTTTATACAAGTATAAACTCCGATTCGGTTGGCCTGTAGGCCCACCCTCTGCCTCGGTGGCTTCATGTGCGATATGCCATGGAATCGGACACATGAATGCCCGATATGGACTCAATAGCCAGGAGATCACAAGTATGGAAGTAGTTTTGCCTACAGGGGAATTGGTTCGCGTGGGTTCCTGTGCTATCAATCCAGAGGCCTGGCATAGTTGTTTGCCCATGCCTCAGATGGATGGTCTGTTTAAGGGCTGGTTAGGAACAACAGGCATTGTGACCAAACTTGGAATTGCTGTTCATCATATCCCACCGATCCTAAAAATCTTCACGGTTTCCTGTGATAATGTGGATGATATGTATTCCTATATGCTCAACCTCAGTAATTATGAGATCTGTGATGATCTTACCGCTGTATCCTGGTGGCTGTCACAGGTCCCCATTCCCTATCCTTACAAGCCCAAGCCCGATGACGCACCGGAATGGTTCAGTTATGCCACCACTTTCTCCTTTACAGAAAAGGAGAAGGAGGCAAGGCAGGAGATCTGGGAAAAGGTGGTGGATGAAGAGAAAAATAAGGGAACAAGCATCAAGGTCACCCATTATCCCGAAGAGGCCCTCAGGGCTCGAACAGAATTGCCAAGTCAGATCGTGGGTTCGACCAAAAACTATTGCAAAATGGCAGGAGCGGGAATCTCCTGGCCAGGGACCTTTACACCTGCAAACCGATGGGCTCCCATTTATAAGGAGTGGAAAAAGATCATGATCCATCACAATCTCTCTCCTGCTGTGAGAATGAGCATGTACCGGGGTGTCCATTATGGAATGCTAAGGGCTATGACCCCTTTCAACAAAAAGAGCCCTGAGGAGACAGAGAATGCAAGGCGTGCGATTGTCGAGTGTTTAAAAGTAGATTTGGACAATGGTGGGATGCCCTATAAACCCCCTGTTGACTTTGCGGTGGAGATTAATAAACGGGCACATCCTGGATACCTGATGCTGATGAGACGGCTAAAAAAGTTTTTAGATCCAAATGATATCATGAATCCTGGAAAGTTAGGTATTTAAGAGGAAGAATGGAATAATGGAACATTGGAAGAATGGATTTATGAAAAAGACGGAAATGGAAAATCGGAATAATGGAAATCTGGGTATGGGAAGGTTAACTCACTGTTCCATCATTCCATTATTCCATCATTCTGCGACTTAAGTTATAGGAGGTTATCATGAAATGGAACATTCCCAACCTTAAAGAATTAGAAGATGCCATCTGGAGATGCACCGCCTGTGGGACCTGCAAAGAGGCTTACGAATACGGTCCCCCCTCTGTGAGCAATCCCATCTGTCCTGCTGGGGAAGAATTTGGTTTTGAAGGGTTTTCCTCTTCGAAAGGGAAGATCGCGTTTGCTCGAGGGATTTTAAATGGGGAGTTGAAATGGACCGAAGCGCTCCTTGATGCAATTTATAAATGCAATGTCTGTGGTGGATGCCAAAGCCAGTGTCAGCTCGACCACAAACCCTTCATTCCTGAGATTATCGAAGCAATGAGGCGAAGAGCAGTGAGTGAGGGGGTAGGCCCCATGCCCAAACAAAAGGTCATTGCTCAATCGCTGAGTAGTTACGATAATCCTTATCAGGGGCCACGTCGAGTGAGGTTAGATTGGACAAGACCCTTCAAAAAACAGGGCAAACCCATCAAGAATATCCTAGAAGAACCCGCTCCAATTTTATATTACGTTGGGTGTACGGGGGGATACAATGTTCCGGTAAGGGTGGTCCCCCAAGCCACAGCATCCATCTTCCAAAAATTAGGACTCGAATTTGGTATCTTAGGAGAAAGCGAGATCTGTTGTGGGTCAACAGCGATGAGACTTGGAGATGTAGAGGCTTTTAAAAGGGTCGCTGAATCAAACTTAGAATTGTTTAGAAAGTTACATGAAGAAAAAGGGGTTAAGACCATTGTGACCTCTTGTGCAGGTTGCTATCGGGCATTTATGAAAGATTATCCAATGGCAGAAGAATATGGAAGGATGATGGAAGGGATTCGGGTTATCCATACTGTACAATTTCTATACGAACTATGGACTACTGGACAGTTAAAATTCTCAGAATCCTTACCCTGGAAAGTAACCTATCATGATCCCTGTCACGCTGGCCGGCACCTGACCAAATTTATCATTGACAAGGATGGGACCCAACTTTGGGCAGGGGCTTATATCAATCTGGATGAAAAGGATTGCCTCTACGATGTTCCAAGGCAACTTTTGAAGGCAATTCCAGGGATTGATTTTCGGGAGATGAGAAGGATAAAGTCCAATTCATATTGTTGTGGGGGAGGAGGAGGCGTTATGACCGGATATAGTGACTGGGCTCAAAGAAATGCTGGCCTCCGAATACAAGAGGGAATGGAAACGGGCGCAGAGCATATGGTTTCCATCTGTCCATTCTGCCATTACAATCTCAACCAGGGATCCCAGGGGATTGGAAGCAAAATGAAACTTTATGACCTGACGGAGTTAATTGATAAGGTTTTACAGGGAAAGGTTTCTTAATTGAAAAGAAATTAATTGAAAGGAGGTGAAAAGGGATTTTAAAGGTGGGAGAGGTTAATGGTTTAACATTTAACCAATCACATTCATCGGGAGGGGAATATGGAAACAAAAAAAACAAAAAAGAAGAATAAGGGGATTTTAAACAAAGAAGTCTCACGTCGTGATTTTATTAAAACCACTGCACTGGGAGTAGCAGGGGCGGGCCTCAGTTCTTGGCTGACCGTTCCATTTACCTATGGTGCCGAGCCCCCAATTAAGATTGGGATGTTTAACGAATATACAGTCTTTGCTACCGAATATGGATACTGGCTGGGAAAGGTAGGCAGGACAGCCATCGCAAAATTAAATGCTGAGGGTGGGATTGCTGGAAGAAAAGTGGAACTGGTTGATTATGATACAAAATGCGACCCAAAATGGGCAGCCAGCATGTTTAAAAAGATGGTCCTTGAAGACAAGGTGGATTTTATTATGGGTTCCATCCACTCAGGAGTCCATAAAGCCTGTTTTCCTCTTATGCAACAATACAAGATCCCATTTTTTAGTGGTGGTTCTATGACCTATGAGTTTACAGGGAAGGATTCTCTTTCTCTCCACGGCGGATATTATATTCGCAACCATTCCCATGCTAAATCTCAAGCCATAGCAGGTTGGAAATTTGGCTTTGATAATCTTGGTAAGAAATGGACGTTCATAGTGGCCGATTATGCCTGGGGTCACTCCCTGGCAAAGGAATTTGGAAGCCGTGTCGTGGCAGCTGGAGGGAAGGTTCAGGAAATCCGTGCTCCACAAGCCACCAGTGATTTTATTCCCTACTTGCAGAAAGTCGACCCTGATACCCAGGTGCTGTTTACTGCCTTCTTAGGCTCTGCTGCATTGGGAGTACTAAGACAGACGGTTGAGATAGGACTTCATAAACGGCTTCAGAGGTATACTGTAATCTGCTGCACAGAGGGAATTGGCCAGGAGGTTGTAGGGAAAGAATCCATTGGAGCCTACTATATTGAATACCATCCACGACACTTAGACCAGGTTCCTAAAGAACTGCACCCTTACGAGATCCCTTACCGAAAGGCCTGCGGCGTAGACGCTGATGGAAAAGAAATTGGGAATCCCAAAGTGACCATTGCAGGCTCCCACATGTTTTCGATGTGGATCTATCCTTATATGATTAAGTTGGGAATTGAGCAGACGGGTTGGAAGGACAGCAAAAAGAATGTCGACCTCATTAAGGCCATCTGTAATTTAAATTTGAAACCTGGACCGTGGTGCCCATTGGGTGGTGGAGTACTGATGAGGGAAGAAGACCATCAAGGCTTCTCAGACTTTTATATTTCACAGGTACAGCCTGATCTCAAACTTAAGGTCCTCCAACGTATCCCAAAAGAGAAGGTGATTTACGAGCCAGAATGTGATCTGAGAAAGATGGTTTAAGAGAGAGAAACTCCAAGGCCCCTTCTCCTCTCTCTGAAGAGAAAGGTAAAGAAGGGGCTTTGGAGTTGCCATTTTCTTCTTTTAAGGGGTGGGGTTTATTTTCGTTTGACATACCACAACATTCATTAAAAGGATAAAAATTGTGATCTCCCAATTGACGGTTGCCATTTTAAATGGAATTGTGTGGGGATTGATCATGGCCCTTATCGCCTTGGGTTTAAACATGATCTTTGGCCTACTCCATATTATCAACATGGCCCACGGAGCCCTTTATATGTTAGGGGCTGTAGTGGCCTGGTATCTAATTGAGTTTACGGGCAGTTTTTGGATCGCCTTAATTATCGCCCCCCTCTTTGTTGGTCTAATCGGTCTAATTATAGAAAGAGGTTTAATTAGGACGATTGAGGATAAACCCATCACAACAATTATCTGCACATTTGGGATCATGCTCGCGGTTCAACATCTGGTCTTGATTATCTTTGGAGGTTCACCCAGGAGGATCTCCCCACCCATCACCTACCGTTTCCCGATCTTCGATTTACAATATCCCTCCATACGAATTGTCATTGCTTTGATCTCTGTTGCGATGATGATTGGTCTTTGGTTTTTTCTAAGAAAAACGAAGTACGGACTCTGGATGAGGGCTGTGGTCCAAGATCGGGAGATGGCTGTGGGTTTAGGAATTCCAGTGAATAAAGTCTATATGTGGACTTTTGTTTTGGGCTCTGCCCTGGCTGCCTTTTCAGGGATATTGGCAGCTCCCATTGTTTCTGTAGAATTTATGATGGGCCGGGAGGTTCTGATCATGGCCTTTATTATCGTCATTGTGGGAGGGATGGGGAATCTTGAAGGTTCTGTTCTTGCTGCAATCATGATTTCTTTGATCCAAGGGGTTGGAGCCCTCTTTGTTCCTCCTTCGATTGCTACAGTTTTCGCTCTGGCATTCATGATCATTGTCCTATTATTAAGACCCCAAGGGCTATTTGGAGAATAAGGTAGAATAGAGCATGTCCTTTTCCAGAATAAAAGATATCAGTTTCCCCTTAATCTTTGGACTTGTCTTATTGGTGTTTGCTGTTATTCCATTTTTTGCGAGTCGTTTCTACCAAACCTTTTTAACAGAACTTTTTGTTTGGATCTTATTTGCTATCTCTTTTGACTTGATTTTTGGCTACACTGGACTTTTAAGTTTTGGGCAGGCCCTCTTTTTTGGTTTGGGAAGCTATACCGTCACAATCCTTGTTCGGGAATATGGCTTTAATACAGAACTGAGCCTACTGCTCGCCATTGTTATTCCTATTCTCTTTGCTTGGTTTGTAGGATATTTTTCTGTGAGGTTGACGGGAATCCATTTTGTTATCATTACCATCATCTTTGCAATTATTGGGAATATCATTGGAGAGACATGGACCTCTTTTACCGGTGGGTCGGATGGACTAACCTTCTCTCCTCGTCCTTTCCGCCTTGGATTTTTGCAAATAAACTTAGTAGATATTAAGGGTAACTATTATTTTGTATTAGCGATAGTCGCCATCTGCTTTCTATTTTTGAGAAGAATGGTCCAGTCTCCATTAGGGAAAATCTTTATCTCCATTAGGGAGAATGAGGAGAGGGCTCGGCTAATCGGTTATAATGTCCAGCGATATAAACTCATTGCCTTTATTATTGCAGGAGGGTTAAGCGGTTTGGCGGGTGGACTTTACAGCATTACCCTCAAATATGCCTGCGCAGGTTATCTTCACTGGTCGGTTTCAGGTCATGCAGTGGTTTATACGATTGTTGGAGGGATGGGAACCTTGATAGGCCCTGTCTTGGGAGCCGGTATTGTTATGTCTTTAGAACATTATCTGGTTGATATTTTGATGGCCACTGATCTGGTGGTAGGGATTGTTCTGGTCATCATGGTATTGATGGCCCCTAAGGGATTACTTGGACTTCTCAGATTGAGATTTAGGAGGGGATAAACGATTGTCTAAGACAAACGAAGTAATTCTCGAGTTAAAAGAGGTTAATAAATCCTTCGGTGGATTATTAGCAGTCAATAGGGTCAATCTTTCTGTTAGCAAAGGAGAGCTTCGTGCTTTGATCGGGCCTAATGGAGCAGGGAAGACGACCTTGCTCAATCTGATCAATGGCACGCTTCCCGTAACAAGTGGGCACATCTTCTATAAAGGAGAGGAGATTACCAATCTCAGCCCACATCGAATCTCTCATATTGGGATTGCTCGAACACTTCAGATCACAAGTCTATTTTCTGGTTTGACCGTTTATGAGAATATATGGACTGCCGTTCAATCAAGAAAGAAATTCTTCAACCCATTTGTCCATGCATTAAAGTGGAAGGATGTGAAAGAGAAGACGGAGTCTATGTTGGAATTGACAGGACTGAAGGATAAAGCCCATTTGATCTGTTCTGAGTTGTCCTATGGTGAACAGCGTATCCTCGAGATGGGGATCGCTTTAAGCACGGATCCAGATCTACTTTTACTCGATGAACCCACAGCAGGTCTTAACAGTCAGGAATCCCTGGCACTGGTTAGAAAGATGAGGGAGATGCTTACTGGGCAGTCCATTATTCTGGTGGAGCACGATATGGAAGTGGTGATGGAGTTGGCAGATAATATTTCTGTGCTTCATTATGGATCCATCATTGCGGAGGGACCTCCATTGGAGATCAAAGAAAACGAAGAGGTCAAAAAAGTATATTTGGGGACATAAGATGTTGAAGATGATAGATCTCAATTGTAGTTATGGAGATTGTCAGGTTTTGCACAACACTTCCCTTACGGTAGATGAAGGGAGACTCGTCGGCCTGATTGGTAGAAATGGTGTGGGGAAGACAACCACTCTAAAATCCATTATGGGGCTTGTTCCTCGGAAAAGTGGCTCGGTTCATTTTTATGATATAAACCTATCGGAATTGCCACCTTATCAGATTCCTCGTATGGGAATTTCCTACATGCCTCAGGGGCGCCACCTCTTTCCTAAACTCACCGTCATGGAGAACCTGAAGATTCCAGTGGTTAAAGGAGAGATAGATAAAAAAGTCCTTGAGGAAATATTTGAATATTTTCCAAGATTAAAGGAGAGGCTCAAGCAGAAGGCAGGGACTCTTTCTGGAGGCGAACAGCAAATGCTTGCGGTAGGAAGGGCTCTGATCACCAAACCCAAATTAATGTTGATGGATGAACCCACGGAGGGGTTAATGCCTTTATTGGTCAAATTGATTGCCCAGACCGTAAAATCAATCAATGAAAAAGGGACTACGATTCTCTTGGTAGAACAAAATTTGAAGGCCATTAAGGATATCTGCCAAAGCGTCTATATTATGGAGAAAGGGTCGGTTGTTTACGAAGGAACCCCCTCTGCCCTGGAAAAAGCAATCGATATTCAGGAGCGTTATTTAAGTGTCAAGGTATAAATTTGTTAATCCCAAGGATTTCACAAACAGCCAAGTATTTTCCCCTGGTCCTAACAGTTCTTCTTTCCCTACTTATATTTCTTAAAACTTTTGAATTATGGGGCCAGGGAAGACCAAGCGACCAACTCCTTAATTTTAAAGGCCAAAAACTATCTATCCAATGGGATTCCCTTACTAAATCCCCTTTGGTCATCCGTGCAATAGAATCAAATCTCCTTGAGATAAAAAATTTTTCAAAATTATCACGAAAAGAGATTACCCATACTGGTCCTCTTCTTGTCAATAAATATAAATCTTTACTCCAAATTGAACCTGACCAATTAAGGCTTAAAGGAGCTGAGAAAATATCCGATACCTGGTATGTGAGTTACTGGCAAACCTTTCAAGGCATAATTATTTATGAATCTTCACTTGGATACTCTATAGATTCTCAAGGACGAATAAAATCTCTTGGTGCCTTGCTTTATCCACATGTCAAAGCACCGCTTACCTCTAAGGTAAGCCATGAGGAAGCATTGAGGATTGGCCAGGCACAAATTAAAGATTTTAAAAAACTAAGATGTATCCTTCTGGCTGAAAGTGTACTCATCTATCCTGTTAAAAAGAAAAGTTCGATTGACTATTATCGAGTATATGCCTTTAATTTTTTCCCCCAGGAAGCTCTCCATCCAGCTTCCGTCGTTGGTGGATGGGCTGTCTTTGTGGATACCCAAACCGGAAAAGTCGTTTTACATGAAGAATTGCTCAAACCGTTGGGATGTTGTATCCCCGAGGATTGGGTTCCACCCAAGTTAGAGGATTTGAAGCCTAAATGGTGAAATTAAAGTTCTTGAGGTTTCTTTTTATTGGGCTTCTTTTTTCCCTCATAGTCTTTGGCTGTAAGGAAAAAACGGAAAAATCTGCTCTGCCAAAATTGGGAAGTCCTGCCATTGATTTTAATTGCCAGGATCTTAAGGGGGAACACTGGACCTTGGATAAACTCAGAGGGAAAATTGTGCTTTTGAGATTCTGGGCGGACTGGTGTCCTTACTGCCGGTACGAGATGCCGATTATCGATAAATATTATCGTAAATTGAATAAAGAGGGGTTTTTAGTTTTAGCCTTTAATGTCAAGCAGAGTGCCCAAGTGGCTTTGGCCTTTACCGCGCAGCTTGATATTTCCTTTCCTGTGCCTTTGGATTCGGATGGAACCATAGCCAAGAAGTATGGCGTTTATGCTATTCCTACGAATTTTCTTATCGATCGACAAGGAATCATCCGTGAAATTTTGATTGGAGAAGTCTTTCGAGAAGAAAAACCCCTTCGGGATCTCCTTAAAAATTATTTCCCCTCACTTTAAGAAGATTTTCTTTAAGAATTATCTTCCCATTTACAAAACTCTAAATAGGGTTTGTCATTCTGGGCAAAACAGAAACCCGGTTTATTCTTTATGCTTAATGAACATTATGTTAAAATTTAATTATGGAAAAAAAGAAGCCTAATCAATTTTTTAATGTCATCCTTAACAGCATTGCAGATGGGGTTTTCACCACCGACAATGAGGGCAAGATTACTTTTATAAATAAAGCCGGAGAAGAAATCACGGGGTTCTCCAGCAAGGAGGCTGTCGGCCGATACTGTTTTGATGTCTTCAGAGCCGATATTTGCCAAACCCGGTGTGCCCTGAAGGAAACCCTCAAAACAAAGAAGGAGATTATCAATCTTCCTGCTACCATCTTAAAAAAAGGAGGCCAGAAAGTCCCCATCAGTATTAGCACTGCCGTATTAAAGAATGAGAAAGGGCAGATTATTGGAGGAGTGGAGACCTTTAGAGACCTCTCTACGATTGAAGAGCTTAAAAAGGAACTCTCTCAAAAATATACACTGGGTGATATCATCAGCAAAAATCACTTGATTCATGATATTTTTAACATTCTTCCCAATGTTGCGGAGAGCGATAGTTCTGTCTTAATTCAAGGGGCCAGTGGGACGGGCAAGGAACTTTTTGCAAAGGCCATTCATCATCTGAGTCGTAGGAAAGATAAGCCTTTTATCAAGGTCAATTGTGGTGCCCTTCCCGACACCTTGCTCGAATCCGAGCTTTTTGGATACGTTAAGGGAGCCTTTACCGATGCTAAGAAAGATAAGCCTGGAAGATTTGCCATTGCCAATGGAGGGACGATCTTTTTGGATGAGGTGGGGGATATGTCCCCTGCGCTTCAAGTTAAACTCCTTCGTGTTCTCCAGGAAAAAGAGTATGAACCCTTGGGTTCAAACAGTCCAAGAAAAACTGATGTTCGAATCATTGCAGCAACAAATAAAGACCTTTCAAGGCTTGTTAATGAAGGAAAATTCAGAGATGACCTCTTCTATCGCCTTAATGTGGTAAAAATCGAACTTCCTCCCCTTTCACAAAGAAGGGAAGATATTCCTTTACTGATCGATGCGTTCATTCAAAAATTTAATGCCAAAATGGGAAAACAGATCACAGGGTTATCCGATCAGGCTTTCCGATTGCTTTTGAAATATGACTTTCCTGGAAATGTCAGGGAACTCGAAAACATCATAGAACATGCCTTCGTCCTATGTGATGGGAATAAGATTGATGTGGACTGCTTGCCTAAGGAAGTGATAATGAAGGAAGAGAAAAAGGATTCCACCACTCCGTTAGAAGAACCCCCTCCTTTTAAAAAGGCTGAGGCAGAAATAGTGAAAAAGATTTTAGAAAAAAACAAAGGCAATCGGATAAAAACAGCCCATGAATTGGGTATAAGTAGGGCAACCCTTTGGAGGAAGATAAAAAGATATGGATTAATGTAAATAGTTTCAATAATGAAACTATATGTTTCATATGTTTCAAATTGAAACATTCCTTTTTAATCCAATTCAGCACCCCTTTTAATTCCATAACAATGTAACTCCTCCAAACTAATTAATTTTTTATCATTCATCCCCTTTTTTACTCCCTGGCATTCATTTTGCTTATCTTGATAACAGAATGAAGGTTGCTATTTCTATTTTTGGAGATCGTATTTCACCTCGGTTTGATGTCTGCCCAGAGGTGTGGGTCATCGAGGTAAAGGATGGCGAGGTCATAGGTAAGGAAAAGATACCAACGGCTAATCTAAATCTTACCCAGCGTTTGGATCAGATCACTTCAAATGGGGTGGATAAGGTCATCTGTGGGGGAATCGATGAATTCTCTTTGCGTCAACTTGGGAATAAAGGAGTTGATGTCGTTCATGATGTGATGGGAGAAGCTGAGGTGGCTTTTGATCTCTTCATGAGAGGAAGACTCCGTTCGGGCTTTTGCTGTGAGAAGCGGGGAGGGAGAGGTCTTTGTGGTTGGAGAAGGGGATTTCGTGGAAGGAGGAGAATATAGATGACTAAAGAAAAATGTGACAAAGATGCAATCTGTGAAACTTGTAATCAGTCCAGTTCTTGCAGTCAGCAAGAAAAAGAAGCCCATACTCAGGAAAGACTGAAGTCAAAACTTTCCTACATTAAACATCGGGTGATGGTGATGAGTGGGAAAGGGGGAGTGGGGAAAAGCACGGTGGCTACGAATATAGCCGTTAGTCTTGCATTAGATGGTTTTGAAGTTGGACTTCTCGATGCTGATATTCATGGCCCCAATATCCCTAAAATGTTAGGAATCGAATCCAGAATGGTCGAAGGATCGAATAAAGGGATGACTCCGGTAGATGTTTTCCCAAATTTAAAAGTTATCTCTATGGCCTTTTTTATTGGGGATAGGGATCATCCAGTGATCTGGAGAGGTCCGCTTAAACATAGTGCCATCAGTCAATTTCTTGGAGAAGTGGAGTGGGGATATCTTGATTTCCTTATCATCGATCTTCCTCCGGGAACAGGAGATGAACCGCTCAGTGTCGCTCATCTCATTAAGAATGTGGATGGCTCCATTATTGTAACCACTCCTCAGGATGTGGCGCTACTTGATTCGAGAAAGGCTGTCACATTTAGTGGGATACTTGGTATTCCTGTAATGGGTATAGTGGAGAATATGAGCGGATTGATTTGCCCTTACTGTCACAAAGAGATTTCTCTCTTTAAGAAAGGTGGCGGTGAAAAAGCAGCACACGATATGAGGGTTCCGTTCTTGGGAAGAATTCCCATTGACCCTGAAATGGTCAACGATTGTGACAGAGGAATGCCCTTTGTGATGGCTCATCCTGAATCTGAGGTGGCTAAAGCATTTAAGGAGATAGCGCAACGTTGTAAACAATATGTGGGTCTTAAGGAAATAGAGAAACAAATGGAAAGAGAGAAATTCCCATATCATTTCAAAGGGGAGGTGAAGAGATGAAGAGAATTGCATTGGCTTCTGAAGATGGTTCAGGCCTTGAGGGAAACCTCAGCGCCCATTTTGGTAGGTGTCCCTTCTATACTTTTGTAAATGTAGAGGGAGACCGAATTCTTAGTTTTGAGGTGGTAAAGAACCCTTACTATCCAAACCATCAACCTGGAGTCATTCCCCAGTTTATCCATTCAAAAAAGGCGAATGTGATGATTGCGGGTGGAATGGGACCAAGGGCTATAGACTTTTTCACGCAATTTGGGATTGATGTGGCGACAGGAGTCCAAGGAAAAGTGAAGGACGTGGTCGAGGCTTATCTTAAAGGAGAAATTCAAGGAGTGGTTGCCTGTGAACACCACGGGCATGAACACGGATGCGGAGAGGAGGGACGATGAAGATTGCTGTCAGTTCTACAGGGAAAGATCTTAATTCCCCAATCGACCCACGATTTGGAAGATGCCAATATTTTATTTTTGTTGACCCAGAGACAATGGAATTTGAAGCCCTCGAGAATGAGGGCTTAATGGCCATGGGAGGGGCTGGGGTTCAGGCGGCTCAACTTATTGTGCAGAAAGGGGCAAAGGCTTTGATTACTGGCAATCTTGGACCAAATGCTGCTTCTGCTCTTTCAGCATCCGGAATCAAAGTCTACCTCGTTCCTGGTGGGACAATAAAAGAGGTGGTCGAAGCCTTCAAATCAGGAACTCTGAAGGAAGCCAGTGGCGCTACGGTTCCTCCCCACTTTGGCATGGGAGGTGGCCGGGGCATGGGTGGTCGGAGAGGATCTTGAAAGTCGGACACGAAACACGTGACACGAATCACAATATTGAAAGGAGGGATGATGATGCCATATGGTATGGGACCTATGGGATGGAGACGTTACCCTTATGGGTTTGGTAGAGGGTGGTGGTGTAATCCATGGGGCTATGGAGCACCTGTTCCTCATTGGGGACCTCCTACAAAGGAAGACGAGATTCGGTTTCTTGAAGAAGAAGCCAATTTTCTTCGTGAGGAGTTAAGTGAAATTGAAAGGAGACTTGAAGAATTGAAGAAATAACCTCACTCCATTTGGACTAACCCCTCACTTGTAATTGATGAGTCTGGATAATTGGGTTAATGGGGTTCGGACACGAGACACGTGTGACGGAAACGTCATTTATTATGTGAAAGGAGGTGTTTTTTATGCCAGGATTTGATGGAACAGGACCAATGGGTCTGGGTCCAATGACGGGTGGAGGCAGGGGTTTCTGCGCTATGCCATATAGAGGCTACGGTCCATATTGGTATGGTTTCCAAACACCCTATTATCCACCTACCGGCATGTACCCATTCTACGGTCGGCCATTCTATGGTCCTGTCTTTGGGGCAGGCCGTGGAGGGCTTCCGTGGGGTGGAGGTCGTGGAAGGGTATTTGGTGGCGGGCGCGGGTTCCGTCGTTGGTGGTAATAAACAGAGTGGTTGCATGGGGACGATGATGGAGCCCATGGGGATTGGGCATCCAATCCCCATAAGCCCTTACCCGAAAAAAGGAGGTCATTAATATGCCAAGAGGTGATGGAAAAGGTCCCCCCTGGGGGAGCGGTCCAGGGACAGGTAGAGGTGCAGGAATGGGTGGTTCCGGTAGGGGAAGAATGGGTGGCTCCAGAGCCGGTGCAGGTCCTGGTGGAGAATGTATTTGTCCTAAATGTGGAACAACTGCTGCTCATGAAGCTGGAATACCCTGCTATTCTATGAAGTGCCCCAAATGTGGTGCAACAATGACGAGAAAATAGCTTATGGAATCGGGAAGCGGATCTGGTTTAGAAAATTAGGGATTCCATGAATGAAATGTTGATTGGTCAAAAAGGGCAGGTAGAAAACAATCTTCATAGGAACTGTTTTGCTTGTGGTTCGAATAATGGAATGGGTTTGGGTCTCAAGTTTTACAAACATGAAGATGGGGCTGTCTTCGGAAGTTTCTTTGCAGACCCGAAGTATGAAGGCTATTCAGGCATCATTCACGGAGGAATCATAGCAACCCTGTTGGATTCTGCGATGACCCATTGTCTTTTAATGAAGGGTATCCCTGCCCTCACAGGAAGGTTATCGATCAAGTATTCCACTCCCATCCGAACAGGAACAGTTGTGGAGTTAGAGGCGAGGATTGTTGACCAAATCCATGAAATGTTCCTCTTAGAAGGGAAGGCTTTGGTGGATGGGAAGAGGGTGGCAAGTGCAGAAGGAAAATATAGGATTATGAAAAGAATGGTTAATCAAGGGGCGGAGAAATGACATCGTTTTCGTTTCAGGGTTCCTCTTTAGAAAATAAATTGATTGGGGGTATTCTAAGGCGATATCCCCAGATGTCTAAGGTCATGGAAAGATATTTTGGTGGGCATTGCCTGAAAAGACCAGGCTTTAAAATCCAGACACTCAGGATGGCTTGTGTTCTGTTTGGCGTCGATCAGAAGAGATTGCTTCAAGAATTTGAGAAAACCGAGCATTGATAGGCATGGGTAAAAAACTGACTGATCAAAAATATATCTTTGGCCCTGTCCCCTCAAGAAGGCTGGGAAGGTCTTTGGGAGTTGATCTTGTCTCATATAAGACCTGTACCTTTGATTGTATCTATTGTGATCTGGGAAGGACCACTTTTAAAACAACCCTTCGAAAATCTTATGGATCAACTGAAGAAATCCAGAGGGAACTGGATCTCACTTTATCCTCCTTAGAAAAGAAGCCAGATTATATTACGCTCTCAGGGTCAGGGGAGCCCACGCTCAATCAAAATATTGGAGAGATCATCCACACCATCAAGCATTTGACTTCCATTCCTTTGGCGGTTCTAACGAATGGATCTTTGCTCTCTTTTGAAGAAGTCAGAAAAGATTTGGTTGAGGCGGATGTTGTTCTTCCTTCTCTGGATGCAATTACTCCAACCGTTTTTGAACATATCAATAGGCCACATCCATCGTTAAAAATAAGTGAAATCATATCGGGTCTAATTCAATTTCGGAAAGAGTATCGAGGTCAGATATGGCTTGAGGTGGTTTTTTGCAGAGGGATCAATGATGGAGGAGAAGAGATTGATAGACTCAAGAAGGTGATCGAGAGGATCCAGCCCGATAGGGTTCAATTGAACACACCCGTCAGGCCTCCTGCTGAGGAATTTGCTTATCCCTTAACAACCACTCAACTTGAAGAGATAAGGGAAAAACTTGGAGATAAAGCAGAGATTATTACTGAATTTGCCGCCCCTCTGGGAGAGGAATTTAATTCCGTAAAGGACACAGAGATCCTTAATTTGATTAAAAGGAGACCCTGCACAACGGAAGATATTTCTAAAGCCCTTGGACTCCGTATGGATGAGGTTGTGAAACACTTAGGTCATCTTATAAAAACAGGGGCAATCCGGTACCGAATATATGAGCATCGTTGCTATTACGAGAGTGCCTTAACTACCTGAAAAGATTTGGCAAAATTATGTATCCTATTCTTTTAAAGATTGGAAGTTTTAGACTATATTCTTATGGTTTTTTTATCTTTATAGGATTCTTCTTTGGAGCTATTATTTCTATTTCTAAAGTAAGAAGGTTAGGGATTAGAATACCTTTTGAGAATGTGGCAGAATTATTTTTCTATTCGGTCATTTCTGCAATCCTTGGGGCAAGAATATTATTTGTCGTATTGAACTTAAGTCTTTTTAAAGAAAATCCGTTACAAATTTTCAAGTTATGGGATGGTGGACTGGTTCTTTATGGAGGACTGATTCCTGCTGCGGTAATAGCGATATTTTATATGAAATGGTATAGATTGCCCTATTGGAAATTGGCAGATATAGCTTCACCTTCGATAGCTTTAGCATTATTTTGGGGAAAGATTGGTTGTTTCTCGGCAGGATGTTGTTACGGTAAAGAAACCTCTCTTCCCTGGGGAATTGTATTTAAGAATCCAGATTCTTTGGCCCGACTGAACATTTCGCTCCATC
>Ga0315298_1000477_pt1 | contig 76944 bp, 74 predicted proteins | sample WHS_1_MG_FD_203077 | JGI IMG/M metagenome (GOLD analysis project Ga0315298, IMG submission 203077) | Extremophilic microbial mat communities from Washburn Hot Springs, YNP, Wyoming, USA - WHS_1_MG | ecosystem: Environmental > Aquatic > Thermal springs > Hot (42-90C) | place: USA: Wyoming... | reverse complement strand
GTTCGCCGACTTCGCCTTTAACTATCTCATAAGCTTCTTGGATGCCTACTTGAAATGTGCCGTCGAGGTTTGCTTGTCCTCCCCTGAAGCTTTTGAAGTAGTAGCCGAACTTTATGCCTTCAATTAACTCTTCGAAAGATTGGTCTCTAGGCTCTAGGTAGGTGTTCCGCATTCTAATTATCGGCTCTACACGAAAGTCTTCAGCTCTGGCGTTTCCTGTTGGTTCAGCATTAAATTTTTGTGCTGTTTCGCGGTTATGCATTAACCCGACAACGACACCATCCTTCACTAAGAGGGTTTTTTGCGCTGGAACCCCTTCATCATCGTATTTGAAGGAGCCTAAAGCACCCTCCACTGTCCCGTCATCGTAGAAAGTGACAACGTTTGAGGCTATTTTCTTTCCAAGCCTTCCCAACAATACAGAGCCAGATAATGTTAAGTCAGCCTCAGCTAAATGCCCAAAAGCCTCGTGGACAAAAACCCCGACAACATTTGGTCCCAAAACAACTGGAAATGTTCCGCCTTTAGGTGGTTTCGCCTTTAATTGTTCAGCAGCCCTTTTGGCAACTCTTTCGCCTATAACCTCTGGAGTTTCAACGTCAAATATTTCGTAGCCAAATGTTGAACCTATTTCTTCACGACTAAAAGTTAGAATGTCGGCTTTTCTTGCTGTAGCGGTCACTCTCGCCCACACATAGAGCTTATCTTGTTGGATAAAAGTGCCATCACTATTTACAAAATAGTCTGTTCCAGTGAGGTCAAGATAATCCACCGTACAAGTTTTTACGCAGTGATCATAACTTAAAACGGTGCTGTTTATGGACAACGTTATTTTTATTTTGTTCTCCATGGGAATTTTTGAGGGATCCTTCCGCGGTTTTGATTCAACAACATCTTCAAAAGTTTTAGTTTCAACAAGTTTTATGGGTTCTTTAAGCCTTAAACTCGCTGTCTTAGCCATTTTACAAGCGTCTGAAACAGCGTCAATTAAGGTTTCTACATCAAATTTTCCGACAGTTGCGAAACCCCAAGCGCCATCAACAAGCACTCGTAGCGCTGTGCCATTTTCTAGCCCCTGCTTCGTCGCCTCAACACGATTGTCCTTGACTGTCAACATTGTTTTAAAAAGTTTTTGAGCTCTAGCTTCGGCGTATTTGGCTCCAAACTTTTGAACCGCGGCATTAACAACTTTTGTTAGAACTTCTTTCAAGCAACTTCTCCTCTTCTCGCATAAATGGATTTGGAGAGTATAAAGAGCTTGTTCTTTATAAAATTATTATGTTTCTTCTCTAAAAAGATAATTAGGCAAGTGCTGGAAAATGAAAACTGAAAGTGAGACTAAGCCTTTCGCATTAAAAATTTAACCTGATCGGCAAAGTCGTATTCAGCGTAAGTTCTCTCCAAACCTATTTTGTGAAGTAGACCGTAGCTGGAGTATATATCTTCTAGAATTTTCTTTTCAATAACTTGCGCTCCACTGCTGAGGAACTCTTCTAATCCTTTTGCGAATAAGTCTATTTTTTTGGATATTTCGTCCTGCTTTAGAGAATACTTGCTTTCTAAATACTTGTAAATTAAGCGCGTGGCTTCTTCTCCGAAAATTTGTTTTAAGACGCGGTCTACTATTTTGGAGGTTTTGTCTTCGCTGTTTTTCTGTTGAGTCATAGTTGCCATTTTGTTCGCCTCAATGTATCGAGCGTATTGCGACTTAATAAGCTTTGCCGTATAATTGTTTAACGCAAACACAGATTCTTTACGTGAAAAACCTTCTTAGAAAAAGGCTGTAAGGTTTCTTTGTTGAACTCTTTCTGAAACTGTCTTTTTAGCGGAATCTTCAAATAAGACTAGTTTCCCGTAGACACCGTCATATCCTGGTATAACCTTCACACGTCCCTCTCTAACTTGTATTATGGTTTCTGCAATTTTTTGTCAACTGCTCTGTTTAGCGCATCTATGGACGCGTCAATTAGAACAGTATATTCGTCTCCGAAATTTTCAATCAGTACATTGTAAATTTTCCAAACTGCTTGGGTTGACGGCGAATCCGTTTTTAGAACAGTTGCAATGATTTCAGAAAGCGGAAGCAAATGCATAAACCCTATAGCGTTTTCTGGTTTGAAGTCTGCTGAGCGGTCGGCGAGTTCCTCAACACGCTGTTCCACCCCTTTTGTCAGTTTTCTACGGCATACTGGGCATATGTTTCCAAGTTTTATAGCTTCTTGTGGAGGAAGAGAAACATGGCAGTTTCTATGCCCAGTCCAATGGTATTTTCCATAGGCTGGGTCTGTTTCTATTGTGAACTTAAATCGCCCATTATCCTTGCAGCGTATGGCATCCACAACCTCGCGATAGGTCAACTTTTCAAATTCAAAGACGTTGGCTTCTCTTCCAATCCGCCACGGCCAAAAGCTATGACTGTCGCTGTTGGAGACAAGCGTAAACTTGTCAAGTTTGCTTAGGCGCCAGTTCATAGGCGGGTCTGAAGAGAGCCCAGTTTCCAACGCGTAAATATGTTTTGTCATGTCCTGGTAGCATTCCTCTACAGAATCAAAGCCGCTGAAGGCTCCGAAGATGCTGAACCACGGTGTCCAAACGTGGGCTGGGAAAATCATGTTTTCTTTGGAGATCTCCATTACTTCCTCAACTAACTGTGGCGCAGTCATGTTTAATGTTGGTCTTCCATCTAAAGCTAAGTCTCCATGTCTTGAAAGCCTCTCGTTTATTTGGATGGCTGTTTCTATGCTGGGCGTTAGGATGACATGGTGAATCTTTTTGGCTTCATTTCCAAAATTGAATACTGTGCAAACCTCTGTTGTTATCATAAAATACACTGACGTTTTGGGAGTTTTTGCAACTTTATATAAGCCCGTATCAGATTCTGGGATGAGAGCCTCTTTAAGTTCTTCAAGCCATTTTGGATGCGTAAAATCTCCGGTACCAACAAGGTTTAAGCCTTTAATTCCTGCGAAGCGAGCTATCTCTTCAACGCGCATCTTTTGGCTTGTCGCGCGGCTATAAGGGCTGTGTATGTGGAGGTCAGCTATAATGCGCAATTTTTCAGCCTGCCATTAAATATTTTCTCATACAAGATATTTCATTTGTGCTCCCTGATAAACGCCTTTTTAATACGCGATGCCAAAAAATTTAATTGTAAAAGTTGTTCTAAATATGGTTAAAACCATCAAATCGTATTTAGAAAATGACCAAAAGAAAATGTCCAAAGTGTAGGTCTCTGTCCGTTTTCATTGGCTACGGCGCAGAAGGGAAGCCACTTTACAAATGTCCAAAATGCGGAGTCTGGACATAAATAATGTTGCTTCATTTACAGAAATTTCCGAAAATATGCTGTTTTATAGTGTTTGAATTGCAAAGCTGATGAAGCTTCGCTGTTTCAACATTGGTCTATGCTGTTTTAAAATCGTAAATCTAATGTGAATCGCGGTTGTTAAAGCAAATATTCAAAGGTAATGCAGATGGGCGCATATACTGGAAATAGACGTTATAACCTTCAACAAGTTTTAAATCCAAAAAATGTTGCTGTGGTCGGGGCTTCAAGTAACCCCGCGAAGGTTGGCAATTCCGTGTTGAAAAGCTTAACCAGCAACCAAGACTTGAAAGTTTATCCGGTTAACCCGAAAATACGCGAGGTTGAGGGCTTAAAGGTTTACCCTTCTTTGTCGGTAATACCTTCCAAGGTGGACTTAACCGTAATAGCAGTGCCAAGGGATAAGGTTATTTCATCAGTTAAAGAATCGGTTGGCAAAGGTGTCAAGGGGATAGTTATAATTTCCTCCGGATTTAAAGAGGCTGACGATCAAGAGGGTCCCCTATTACAGAGCGATTTGACGAAGATTTGCACTGAGCCTGGCGTGAGAATTTTTGGCCCCAACATCTTTGGTTTCGTCAATGTCGTTTCGAACGTAAATGCAAGTTTCACTCCGATGTTTAGCAGTCTTAGGAAGGGGCATGTGGCTGTTGTCTCCCAAAGCGGTGGAATATGCCATTACTTGATTCACAATTACATTGACGATTTGGGCTTCAGCTACATAATACATGTTGGAAATAGGTGCGATGTCGACTTCCCAGAAGTGCTGAGTTTTCTCAAAGATGACGTGCACACTCGGGTGATAACGCTATACATTGAGGGAGTTGATGACGCTCGCGAATTGTACTACGCCATATCAGAAACAGCGAAGAAAAAACCCGTAATCGCATTAAAGGCTGGCAAATCAGCAATCGCCGATAAGGCATCTAAAAGCCATACTGGAAGCCTCTCTGGAAACTATCAGCTTTATAGATGCGCCATGAAACAGGCTGGAGCACTGGTTGTCGACAGCCCAATTGAGTTGTTAGATTTGGCTAAAGCCTTAACAATGTTTCGTAAAGTGAAAAATGGAGGAGTCGCCATAATTGCGATACAAGCTGGGCTTGGTTTTATGGCGCTAGACATCATAGAGGAAACTGGCGGTGTGATGGCAAAGTTTAAACCTGAAACGTCTAAGGTTTTACATAAACTTCTGCCACCCATAACCATACGGGACAATCCTATAGACATAGCTTTCAGCGGTCTTAACATAGACATCATGGAAAGTGTTTTAGAAGCTGTAGCTAGGGATGAATCTGTTGGATTAATTCTTTTTGCGTATGCTGCCGCACCTCCGACATGGACTATACCGTCGGAAGCAATAAGCAGCTTATTTGGGAGAATTGAAAAACCTGTAATAGTCGTGTACTCTTCAACGATGGAGGATTTTAGGAAATTTAAATCTGAAATGGAGCATTTTGGAGTGCCAACTTACTCGTCACTTGAAAGGGCAGCGAAAATTGCTGCCATGATATCAAAATACAGCAAGCAACTGAGCGCTTACAAACTTGGTTAGGCTTTTTTGGTTTTCGCCTCTTTTGTCACATATTTTTCAAAATATTTTTCCCAGTCTACCTTAAACATGATTATAAAAATTATGACTAGAAGAATTACTGCGATGACTGTGCCGATTAACGCGGATATAAAGCTGCTTTCAACACCGAAAATGTCTTCAATAATCTGTATTGTATAGCGTCCGCTGTACGCCACAATTAGGCTCATTAAAAACTTTCCTATTATGGCTGGGATAAACACTTTAACAATTTTGTATCGCATAACACCGAGAGGAATAAAGAGCAAGTCATCGGGCAACGGTGTTAATGCGAAAAGAAAAATCGCAAGAGGGCCGTATTTGTCGAAAACTTTAACTAGAAAATCCATTTTCCTCCTATACCTTTCGCTTACGAGGTTTCTTCCGCCCCAACCTAGAAGATAACCTGAAAATTCGCCTATCGCGGAGCCTATTCCAGCGGCAACTGCTATTAAAACAGGTTCTAAAGTGTTTCCAAGCGAAAAGATTACGACCGTGTACGGGATTGGGAAGAAAATTGAAAGCGAACCTAATAGGCTGATTAAAAAGATTCCTAAATATCCAAATTGGTTGGCGAAATTTAGCAGCCAGCTACCAATATCTTGAGACGACATTTACAGGCGTTCTCCTCGGCTAGTAATTGTTTTGCCAGCTTAAAGGAATTGTCATCATTTGAGGGGTCAAATCTTATAAATCAAAGGACTTACTAAAAAATCCTATAAAATCCGTGGAGGTTTAGAGTTGGTTGAGAAAAAGGAAGCTATATGGATTGCGAGAGAACTTTCAAGATGCAGTGGCTGCCGAAAATGCGAAATTGCATGTTCACTCTTTCACGAAAAACGCATTTGGCCAGAGGCTTCCAGAATAAGGGTTTTCATGCTTGTTCCAGGAGTTGATTTTCCGCACTTCTGTGTTCAATGCGAAGACTATCCATGTGTAAACGCGTGTCCAGTAAACGCCCTTTCAGTTAGTAGAGAAACTGGAGCGGTTTTAGTTGATACAGAGGCTTGCACGGCTTGCGGAAGCTGCATAGAGGCTTGTCCTGGCAAGGTTCCGCACATGCACCCGAATGGAAGGTATGTTTTGATTTGTGATTTGTGCAGCGGCGATCCCCAATGTGTAAAAGTTTGTCAAGAAGGCGGGTGGAATGTTTTAAAGAAAGTTTCGAGGGGGGACCATTCCTACAAGCTTTATTCGCGCACTCCAGAGGAAGTAACGCGGGATTTAGCCATTAAACTGTTTGGAGATAAGGCGGAGGAATTTCTATGATTAAGGGGTATGCTGGAAAGTTTCTTGAAGTTAATCTTTCAGATGAGAAAATAAGGGAGACAAGGTTTGACGATGAAGTTTTGAAGGATTATGTTGGCGGAAGAGGCTTAGCAGCGAAAATCCTCTGGGACAGATTAGGCGAAAAATGGGAAAGCATCGACCCATTAAGTCCAGAAAACATTTTAGTATTTTTGACCGGACCGCTTACTGGCTTTTTCCCGGGTGGAAGAACTTGTGTTTCTGGGAAGTCTCCGCAGAATAATGGTGTTGTGGGTTCTACTGTTGCCGGCGAGTTTGGTGTTGAGTTAAAGTGCGCTGGTTACGATGGCATCATTGTTTGGGGAAAGGCGGAAAAGCCCGTTTACCTTTTCGTTAAGGATTCTGATGTTGAAATTAGGGACGCAAGCTATGTTTGGGGTAAAGACGCAAAGCAAACAGTTAATTTGCTAACAAAAGAATGTAGAGAGCTTCTGAAGAAGCGTTATCCCCAGAAAGGCATGTGGAGAGAACCATCCATCCTATACATTGGACCTGCTGGCGAAAGCAAGGTGCGCACGGCTATCGTTGCAGCTAAATGGACGCATGCTGCTGGCTATGGCGGTTATGGAGCAGTTATGGGTTCAAAAGGACTTAAGGCTGTTGTTGTTAAGGGAACTGGACCACTTCCAGACATCAGTGACATGGAAGCGGTCAATCAACTAATTCAAGCGGTTTGTAACAATGCCTATGAAAACGAGTTGTGGAGGCGTTGGGGAACTGGTTCAGGCGGCTATGAAGTTGCTGCAAAGAGAAGCTCTGAGCCTGTTCGGAATTGGCAGGAAGAGTGGCATGACAGGCGAGAGTTCGGAGTTGACCAGTTTGAGAACAGGTTTTGGGTGAAGCAGTTTTGGGGAGACTTCGGCTGTCCAACCACATGCTTAAAGCTTGCTGTTGCCAAGTCCGGAAGGTTTAAAGGTGCCATAACGGACAATCCAGACTATGAGATGCAAGCTTATTTGGGTCCAAACCTTGGAATTTTCTCTCCAGAAGACAATGTTTTCCTTTCTTCGCTTCTTGACGATTTAGGTTTATGTGGCATACAAACTGGGAACGTGCTTGGTTTTGTAGCTGAGCTTTTCCAAAGAGGAATTTTAGATGAGAAGGATTTGGACGGCATAAAGCCCACATGGGGTGACGCTGAAGCCTTCGCAGCATTAGCTAGGAAAATTGCTTTAAGAGAAGGCGTTGGCGACATCTTAGCTGAGGGGATATATCGCGCGGCTTTAAAAATTGGAAGAATGAAAGGCGTTGATGTTATGCCATATGCAGTGCAATGTAAGGGGATTGGCGTAGGTGCTCATGGAATCCGCAGCGAGAAGGATTTCGTTGACATTTACGGCTATGCTTGTTCTGTTCAGAGTGGAGACCACACGTCCGTTGCTGCTTTGCCACTTGACGATTTCAGAAGCGAGTTACTGATGATTTTTCATGATTCTGCTGTTTACTGTTACTTAAACATTTTCGAGCTCCCGCGCAGAACTATCTTCGAATTCTACAAGGCAGTGACTGGAGTGGAATTGTCAATGGATGAGTGGATTAATACAAAAGCGTTAAAGATACTGCAGTTGCAGAGAGCCATGCTTCTATTGGGCGGTCCAGACTTGAAGTGGAACCCAAAAATCCATGATGACAACCCACCAAGATTCTATGAGCCACTTCCTACGGGACCTTTCAAAGGCAAAACAGTTGAAAAAACTGCTGTTATGAACGAAGTTAAGAGGTATTACGAGGCTGTTGGTTGGGATGAAAATGGCATACCGAAAAAAGAAATTCTCAAAAAACTCGGGTTAGAAGATGTTTGCAAAGTTCTGGAAAAACTACGCTGAAAACTCCATAATTTTGGATTAAAAAGCAACCAACACCAATAGCTCCCGTCTAGATTTTCAAACTTTAAAATTTAGGCTATTATGCGGATAACTCTTGTAGGAGTGACTATCACCGAAACTTTTTCATCTTTTTCCTCGAACGGAACGAATTCAACAACTTGTATGTCGTGCACAGTAGTGACTATTGAAATTTCTCCAAACAATTTTTTAAAAATGCCAATTTCCGCATCGCCATAACCATGCCCTTTTCCAAGCCTATGCCCATGCAAATCAACAGCCACAGAACCCTCCACTATCAAGTCTGGTTTTGGCGTTTCCTCAACACTAATTGTTCTGCCAAGCTTAAATGCGCCCTTAATCGTTGAAGCAAAGCTTTCCTTGCCTTTCACAACAGCTGGGTTAAGCAGGATAAAGCCTCTTTCAAGCCTTGGAGAAGCCATCACAAGAATTTTTCCATCTTTTAAAGCGTTTTCTCGCACTTTCCGCTGAGGTGAGTCTGGGTTGGCAAATACTACTTTGGCTTTTCTCCACTCTTCTAGTTGGCGCAGTCTTTCAGCGGCAGCTTCCGCTCCAACAAAGTTTGGAATTCTGCCTTTGCATGGCAATGGAAAAACGGCTATTCCACGAAGTTGCATCTCATTCCAAATTTCTTCTCTCAGCTGTTCCTTTTTCTGGGCTATATTCATCAGCACCTAGAAAAATGAAAGGTGAGCTGGCTTTTAACAGTTTCAGATTATTACCAGTTTTTGCCGCCTTCTTTGAGGGCTTCTGCAGCCTTGTCTAGCCGCTCTATTGTGTGTTTTGTGCAGACTTGAAAGCGGATTCCTGATTTGTCTCTTGCCAGCGAATCTCATGTTTAGCTCTCAAAACCAAGATAGTATAGAAAGTAGGAGGGGGAGCTTCAAAACCTCCTAGCTGTGCGACGGGTCGGACAACGTCATAATGCTAGAGGTGAGCTCCCCCAACTAGAAATTGCATCTAAAAATTGTTTATGAATTTTTTGGTAGGAAACCAAATGTTAAACATGTTTAAACGTTGGTTTTTCAATAATATCCCGCATCAGCGTAGCCAAGTCATATGTAGGCTTCCAGTTCCAATTCCTACAGGGCTAAGCTATCGTTAATCCTTTTTGGAAAGGGAAAACAGCAGACAAGCCCAGAAATAATTAAGCGTGAAAGAAAAGAGAGGATAATAGTTGTGCCGACAATAGGCAAGCTTCAAAGCGTTGAAGGCGGCGTTTTGAGTTGAAGCGTAGACGCCGAAGTGGACAATATACTAAGGAGTTACATTAGAATAGTAAAAGACTATAGGGAATGGCGCTCCTATAAGCACAATAGCGAATTTTAAGCTCCAAACCTCTTTGTCTTGCCAATCAAATTCATCAAAATAGGCATCAAGTCTATTCCCCTTATCCTATGTAAGCCGCCTTTTGCGCAAGCGCGTTCACTAAACTCTTCTACATCGTCGCTGCGCACATACGGTCCAGTTATAGCCACTGGAACAGGGTCTCCCTCATGGCTTTTTGTTATTGAAGATGTTGTGTGGTCAGCGGTTACAGCCAAATAAGTGTTGTCTGTATCTATTCTGTCCAGTATATAATCCAGCATTTCGTCGATTTTCTCGATTAACTCGATTTTCTGTTTGAAAAATCCGTCATGGCTTGCGGCGTCTGTCGCCTTTACGTGTAAGAACACAAAATCATTGTCTTTAAGTGCTTGAATTGTTGCCTTTGCCTTAGCCATAAAATCTGTTTGCGGAGTTCCTGTCGCGCCATTTACATCGACAAGTTTCATTCCGGCTGCTTTACATGTTCCTCTAATTAATGGCATGGCAGCCACACATGCGGTGTTTACGCTGTAAATTTCCGAGAGAGGCTTCATAATAGGAGCGGAGCCTGCTCCTCTAAACAACAGCACGTTCGCGGGCAATAGCCCATGTTTAACCCTTTTTTTGTTAATTGGATGTTCTTTCAAAACTTCATGAAACTTTAACATAAGCTCGTTGAGGATTTCAGCGGTGCGTTTGGCGGCCAGACTATCGCTTAATGGTTTCACTTCTAAAACTTTTTTCCCAATTTTTAAAGGGTCAGAGTTGCTAACATCCGCCGAAAGTTTTGAACCGCGAATCAAAAGCACCGCCCGATGCTGAACAGTGTTCTTTAAAAAGAACTTAACGTCCGAAGATTGCTTTAACTTGACTTCCTGAAGACTTTCGGTTAACTTTGCTGCGTCTTCGTTTTCGATTCTGCCAGCCCTCCTATCCAAAACAACCATGTTTTCGTCAACAGTTGCGAAGTTGCATCTGAGGGCAACATCTCCTGGCAAAAGCTCCATACCGCAGCCTAAAGCTTCTAAGGAGCCTCTTCCTGTGTAGATCTTTAAAGCATCATAGCCAAGCAACGAAAGTGTAGCCGTATCGCTTCCAGGAGGGATCCCAGGTGCTATTGGATCCATTATGCCGCATATTCCATTTTTTGCTATTTTGTTCAGTGAAGGTTTTTTTGCAACTTCCAAAGGTGTTTTCCCATTTAGTTCCTTTAGGGGTCGGTCAGCCATTCCGTCTCCAATGAGGAGAAGCGCCTTCATCCTTATTCACACACTGTTATGATTGGGATATATTCAAGTTTAATACTTATAGTTAAAACACTTACGCATTTTTCATTTAATTTTGCTTTAAAAAACATTAGAAACACTTAATAGTTTCTATGCTGGACTTTTCGTCAAGTGGTTTGAATGGGCGATTCAGTTCCATGCCGCTAGAGTTTTGCCAAAGTTAGCTGGTATTAGGATTAATTTTACGCTAGAATTATATTCAGCAAACGTTAAACAAGATGAAGGATAAAAATGTCAGACATAGGTGTGACTGTAAAGAAGACTGAAGACTTCTCAGAATGGTACACGCAAGTAGTGCTAAAATCGGGGCTAGCTGACTACGCGCCAGTGAAAGGCTGCATGATTTTCCGCGAATTGTCTTATGCCATATGGGAGAAAATCCAAGAAATATTCGATGAAAAAATAAAGGCTACAGGACACAAAAACGTGTACTTCCCAATGTTTATACCTGAAAGCTTTCTGAAGAAGGAGGCTGAACACTTTGCAGGGTTCACGCCAGAAGTTGCGTGGGTGACAACGGGTGGAGACACACCTTTAGAGGAAAGGCTGGCTTTGAGACCTACTTCAGAAACGATTATGTATGCCACATTTGCCAAGTGGATTAGAAGTTGGAGAGATTTACCGATAAAAATTAACCAGTGGTGCAACATCATAAGATGGGACACTAAAGGAACCAAACTGTTTCTAAGAACAAGAGAGTTTCTATGGCAAGAAGGACACACCGCACACGCCACAAAAGAAGAGGCAGACCGCGAAGTGATGGAAATCCTAAACGCTTACAAAGACCTCATGGAAAACTATTTGGCAATTCCAGTTCTTGTTGGAAAGAAGACGGAAAGCGAAAAATTTCCAGGTGCCCTTTACACAACCGCCCTGGAAGCCATAATGCCTGATGGAAAAGCCCTACAAATGGGAACATCGCATAATTTGGGACAGAACTTTGCAAAGGTTTTTGACATCAAATTCATAGGGGAAGATGAAAAAGAGCATTACGTGTGGCAGACTTCTTGGGGCATATCCACCCGATTGATAGGCGCAGTCGTCATGGTTCACGGTGATGATAAAGGGCTTGTTTTGCCTCCGAGAATTGCGCCAATACAAGTTGTGATAGTTCCCATACCCTACAAGGAAGTTGACTCAACCATCATACTGGCTAAAGCAAAAGAACTGTTTGAAAAACTGCAAAAGGCAGGGTTAACTGTGGTTTTGGACGATAGAGCAGAGTATACGCCTGGATGGAAGTTTAACGATTGGGAACTTAAAGGTGTACCGATACGAGTTGAAATAGGTCCAAAAGACTTAAGGCAAAAACAGGTGACTTTGGCTAGGCGGGACACATCCGAGAGAATAACCGTTAAAGAAGAAGAAGCGGTGGATGCAATAACGAAGTTTCTTGAAGAGATTCAGAACAACCTCTATAGCAAAGCCAAGAAGTTCCTAGAAGAAAACATCACGACAGTAAAAACCTATGGCGAGTTCAAAGAAACGTTGAAGGGCAAGGGCGGGTTTATTAGGGCTTGTTGGTGTTCCAGTCCTGTTTGCGAAGAGAAGATAAAGGAGGAAACAGGCGCAACCATTAGGATAGTGCCGTTTGAAAAGGAAAAGCCCTTCGCAAAATGTGTTTACTGTGGCGGTGAAGCGAAAGAGGTTGCTTATTTCGCTAGAGCATACTAACGCTTTACTTTACTTGTACAGTTTCACGCGTTTTTTAAGTTGCTTTGCAACATCCTCTAGCCCAAGCCTTTCCAGCGTAGATTTTGTGGGTATGCCTCTTTCATCCCAGCCTCTCTTCTGGTAATATTTCTGCAGCATAACATCATATTTTGTTCTATCGAGTTTTGCGCCTTTTAAGGGTCCTTTTGTCAATGGTTCTTTAAACCATCTTGCTGGTGGAACATCCATTTCTTTGCCCCAGCTTTTGCCGTATTCACGTACCCAGAAGGCGCGGATCAAATTGAAGGTTCTGTCTGCGATTAGGTTTAGGTTTTCCCAATTCATTTCCAACCCGGTTACAGCGTGGAGAAACTTTGGGTACCATTCAAGTTCGAAGCCAACCTCAACCCATGGAAGCCTACACACTGTTAAAGACTCAAAAAGCCCGCCTCGTAGACGTTGCAGCTCGATTACTTTGCCAACTTTTTCCTCGCCGTAGCTTTCGCGTCCAAACTTGACTTCCCATGAGATAACCCAAGCGTCTTTGTGATGTGCTCCAACCGAGCTTGTTCCGTAAGAAAGCGCCATGCCTGGCGTGGCGTGACAGTCATATGCGGAAATTTCAAGTCCCTTAACATGCATTGCCCAAGAACTTGAGTCGCCGCCTATTTTCTCAGATGCAAAACGTACTCCCTCAGCCAAAACAGCGCCTAAACCACGCTTAAAGGCTATGTCTTCAACCAAAGCCTTAGCTGTCTTAAATTTGCCCCATGGAATCTTCTCTTCTATCAAACCCTTTTCAGAAGCCTCCATTGCAAACCCAATCACGTTACCCAAGGATATCGTATCTAGCCCGAACTCGTCAGCTGCTCTGTTAAGCGCCGCAACTTGCGGGAGTTTCCCTATACCGATGTTTGAGCCCAACATTGTGACATTTTCATAGTCAAGTTCAGACTCTTTTCTATCAGAGCCTTTAACAACATTGCCGCAAGTCATGTTACAGTTTGGGCAGCCCCGATTTCCAACTTTTATTTTCTCCATGGCGAAACCGCCGATTTTGTCAGCCTCCTCGAAAACGCCTTCTCTATAATTGTAAGTTGGCAAAGCACTATTTTCTTGGCTCCACTCCAAAGTTGACATCGTGCCTTGACGCTTCCAAAACTCATAGTTCGGTTTGGTTAAAATATCCCTATAGGCTTCAGCCCCTAACTCCTTCATTTCTTTTGGATACGCAACTTGAATCTCTCCGGAGCCCACAAAAACAACAGCTTTCAAATTTTTGGAACCCATCACAGCGCCAATTCCGCATCTTCCACCTGCTCTGCCTTCTTGGCAAACAATGTTGGCGAATTTTACGAGGTTTTCTCCTCCCTGCCCTACACAGAGTATGCCAGCATTTGTTCCGTAGATCTCTCTCAAACTTTTTTCTGTTTCAAAGGAGTTTAAGCCCCAAAGGTCTTTTGCGTCCAAAAAATCTGCAGTTTCATCTTGGATGAGTAAAACTACTGGTTTGCTGGCCTTACCTTCAATAACCACAGCGTCATAGCCAGCCTTCCGCATCTGAACCGCGGCATAAGTCCCTATGTTTCCGTCGCCATAACTTCCAGTTAAGGGGCTTTTAGCTGCAACAACAAGTTTTCCGCTGCTCGGCAAAGCAAGACCAGTTAATGGACCAGCGGCGAAAACAAGTTTGTTTTCAGGCGATAACGGGTCAACGCCTGTCTTAAGTTCGTCCCAGAGAATTTTGGCGGCAAAACCTCTTCCGCCGAGAAACTTTTTAGCCATTCCAGCGTCATATTCTTGCGCTACAGCCTTAAACTTTTCAACGTTTACCCGCAACAGTTTGCCGTTCCAACCGAACATAATTCTTACCTCTTAAAGAACCTACTATTATTATCTAATGACTAATAAAACTAATCTTCACCTTTTTCAGTTCATTCCGAAATTTTCCCTAATCTTTTGACATTTCTCGGTTGCTTTTTCAACAGCCCTCATTAAGGCTGGCCTAATTTGGCTCCCTTCAAGCTCGTATATCGCCTCGATAGTTGTTCCTCCGGGCGTGGTGACCATATCCTTTATTTTCGCCGCGTGCTCGCGTGTTTTCAGAACAAGTTTGCCAGTGCCCAAAACCGTTTGGGCTGCGCTATAAAGAGCTAGGTCTCTGGGCAAACCAACCTTTAAGCCAGCGTACATAAGTCCCTCTACTATTATTGAGATGTATCCTGGTCCGCTGCCACTTAGTGCGGTTATGGCATCCATGTATTTCTCTTCAACTTCCTCACATATTCCCATAACATTAAAGATTTTTTTCACCTTCTCTTTGTCTTCCGGCTTCACATCTTCGTCGCAAGTATACGCCGTGAAAGATTCTTGCACTAGAATCGCCACGTTAGGCATACTCCTAACAAAACGCGCTTCCGGCGCTATTTGCTTATAAAATTTCAATGGAACAGTTGCAGCGGTGGAAATCACAAGCTTCCCCTTCACTTCTTCACTTATCTCTTTTAACACCTTTGCAACATCTCCGGGCTTCACACAAATGAAAACTATTTTAGCTCCTTTTGCTGCCTTCCTGTTATCACTTGTTACGGACGCTCCCATTTCCTCAAATTCTCTCAGTTTCTCAACTGTTCTCCTCGTGGCTGTGATTTTGCCTTTGTAACCGCTTTCCAAAAGACTCTTAACGATGGCGCCGCCGATAACGCCAGCGCCTATAACGGCGATATCGTCGTCCATTTTTACCACCAAACTGGTCAACAATTATTGGTTCTAACGTTTAAGTTTTTGCTAATGGAAAAAGGGACGCTTACATAACTTTAAACTTAAATCGCCTAATACCAGAGTTTCTAACCACAATAGCCACTCATACTCTGCTAAGGATTTTTCACCAAGCAAATACGATTCAAAACTGCACAATACAGCACACTTATTATAGGTTGCCTTCAATAAAACCGGCTGCAATGCTCTCTTTTAACAGAATGCTTATTTATTTCTTGACGGTATGAGTTAGAGCAAACAGGATTTAACAAGAGGGAAATGATGTGGGCGTTTTGTTTAATCGGAAATCCATTTCAACCCTCATACTTATAATAATTGTGTTGTGTTCCATTGTTTTCGGCGCTCTCGTATCCTATTTGTGGGTTATGGCAAGTTACTATAACATGCCAGAAAACGCCACAATGCTCGTGATAGAGAACGCTGTTTTCTCAGTTTCCGACGCTAGATACTTTAATGTGACAATCCTTAACCCATCCAATTCCGTATTAGATGTCAACTTAACTGCAATACGGCTGACCGTTGAAGGAAGAAATGAAACATATTATATAACAGAAGAGATGGCGGAGCCTTCCCTCCGCATCGTAATAAAAAGGGGAACGAGGCAAACCCTTGTATGCAAAAAGAACTGGAGCAACTTTGCTGGAGAAATTGTGAAAATAGAACCAGTTGTGGAAAACGCAGAAGACGTTTTAATAACGAGTTATACAGCTTCCCCGCCGAATGTTAAATTGAAGGTAACCCCAAATTTTGAAGAGCAAATCCAAGAAAGCATAGAATACTTTAACTTGACCATTGAAAATTTGCAACCAAAACCATTGATAAACCTAACAATTTCAGAAATAACACTTCACGGTGAAACTGTAAATGTTACACCATCACTTCCACAAGTTTTGACGCCTAATCAAAACGAAACATTTGTGTGCAAGCGAAACTGGGAAGACCTAAAATGGATTAACGTAACGATAACCGTTAGGACGATAGAAGGGTATGAAGCAACTTATGTGACAAATAAGTTGCCTGGAACCGCCCTTTACATTGATGAGATAAAATTTGACTATGCTAATGCAAGCTATTTTAATCTCACAGTCAAAAGTTCAGAATATTCTACTGCGGAAGTAACCTTAAGCAAAGTGAATGTGACCTTCGCAAATGGAACCTCAATAACTCCTCCGACAAACCCGCCATTACAAACTTTGCTTGTTAAGGTTGCGTCAAACCAAACATCACCACCCATAATGTGTCTCTGGAATTGGAGCACCAGCAGAAATGAGTCGATAACTGTGACTGTTTACACAAAGCAAAACATTACTGTGTCAAGCAAAACAGTTACAACACCGCCAGAAATTGTTTGGAACATAACTGATGTAAAGTTTGACTTTGACAATGTAGAACACTTCACAGTCAACGTCACGAATATGCCATGTTCCCGCGAGATAAACATAAAAAATGTGCGGCTTAACGGCGAAAACGCAGAAATTGTTGATTTATCTACCTCTCTCTTGCCGGGAGAGGAAATAACCATTAATTGCTCATTTTCATGGCAGAATCGGATAAACCAAACCGTAACCATTACTGTCGAAACTGAAGAAGGGCAAAGTCTTTCGAGGGATGTGAAGATACCCGCTGTTGAGTTGAAATTATTGGGAGACTTCATCTTCGGCGACTTAAAAGACCAGCATCCAAACATTACAATTTCAATTCCCTACATTAACATTACAATTTCAAATTCAGCACACTCAATTCAAAATGTAACCATCAATAGGATAGTTGCTGAAACTGAAGGCAAAACCTATGAGATTGACGGCACACTCACCTATCCTAGGCTGGTTCCAAGCGGATATGTTCTCAATGCCGGCGAAAACACCACGATAATGTGCCTCTGGGGTTGGGATGTATATTTGGGTTCGGAAGTAAAGGTTACGGTTTACACCGCTGAAGGCTTCCAAGCATCAAAGACCTGGTATCCTTAACTTGAAGAACCATACGTTAACATTGTAGAATGTGATTTCATAATTTATTCATGAAATCTGCATCTATACCACCCAAAAATATTTGAGTAGAAAAATAGCCTTTGCAACTTGAGGGAAAAATTTGGAGACTTTAGTGTTAACCGACGAGGAAGTTAAAGGGCTTCTTTCAATGCAAGAGGTTATGAGAGCAGTTGAAGAAGCTTTCAAAGAAAAGGGGTTAAAACGAGTCCAAATGCCAGAGAAAATCTACCTCTTCTACAAAAAATATAACGGTGATTTACGGGCAATGCCTTCCTATCTTGAAAACTTAGACATATCAGCAGTTAAAATAGTGAACGCCCACCCGGACAACCAAACAAAATATGGCCTCCCTACAGTTATGGCTATAATAATCCTAGTAGACCCCAAAAATGGCTTTCCAATGGCAATAATGGGCGGAAAAACAATAACAGCCATGCGAACAGGAGCTACGGGAGGAGTTGCTGCAAAATATTTGGCCAGGAAAGACTCGAAAATTGTGGCTTTCGTTGGAGCTGGCGCCCAAGCAAGAACTCAACTAGCTAGCCTCCTTGAAGTCTACAAAAAATTTGAGGAAGTAAGAGTGTGGGGTCTTCATGGAACTAGTGTTGAATTTGCTTCTGAGATGCGACTGAAATACGGCAACTTATGCCGGATAATCCCTATGGAAAATATAAGAGAAACAGTTGAAGGGGCTGATATTGTTGTAACAACTACTCCATCAAGACAGCCTTTGGTAATGGATGACATGGTTTCTCCGGGAATGCACTTCAACTGTATAGGTGCAGATGCCCCAGGAAAAGAGGAGATTGATCCGACTATTTTGAAGAAGGCGAAGATAGTTGTGGATGATTTGGAACAAGCTGCGCATAGTGGAGAAATTAATGTTCCATTAAGTCGAGGAATATTAAAGAAAGAAGATGTATACGCTGAGTTGGGGGAGATCGTTGCTGGTTTAAAACGTCCCAGAGAAAAGCAGGATGAAATAACAATTTTTGATTCGACTGGATTAGCTATTCAAGACGCAGTTACAGCAAAAATTGCTTATGAAAAGGCGGTTAAAAAGGGAGTTGGTAGATTCATCCAAATAGTGTAGCGTTAACTGTAAATGGGTGTACCTTCTTTTGGATCACCGAGTAACTTAGCAAACTCACTCATCAAGTGACGCGTTATGAGCCCTGGTTTACCTTCAGCTATCACTCGCCTGTTAACTTCCACTATTGGGACGATTCCAGCCGCTGTGCCTGTAAAGAAGGCTTCGTCTGCTGTGAACAGGTCCGTTGGGGTGATGTTGCGTTCGATTACAGTGTATCCGAGTTTTTCAGCCAATTTTATAACGGCTTCTCTTGTTATTCCTACAAGGATTCCAGCTGATGATGGCGGGGTTATGATTTTTCCGTTTTTAACTATGAAGATGTTCTCGCCTACTCCTTCACTAACGTAGCCGTTTTTGTCTAGGCATATGGCTTCGTCGAAGCCTGCGATATTTGCTTCAAGCTTTCCAAGTATACTGTTTAGGTAGTTCAGGGATTTAACTGCGTGGGATGTTGCGTCCACGGAGTTTCTTCTAACCCACACAATCATAGCCTTTAGTCCTTTCTCTCTGATTTCGCTGGAATACAGTTTTATGATGTCGGTTATGACTATCACGGTTGGTTTTGGGCATTTTCTCGGGTCAAGCCCCAAGTCGCCGACGCCCCGCGTTACTATTAGGCGTATGTATGCATCTTTCAACTTGTTTTTCCGCAAAGTTTCCAAAACAACGTTTATCATTTCCTCCTTTGTTAGCGGAATGTCTAGCATGATGAATTTGGCTGAGTTGTAAAGTCTGTCTATGTGTTCTTTCAGTTTGAACACTACTCCGTTGTAGGCGCGGATCCCCTCAAAAACACCGTCTCCGTAAAGGAGTCCATGATCGTAGACTGAGATTTTAGCTTGAGATTTTGGATAATATTTTCCATCTATATAAACGAGAAGTTCTTTCTCCAACAAACGTCCTCCATTTGAGATGCTAGTTTATCCGGTTAAAGTTTGATATATATTTTGTTTCTTGCAGTTGCTAACCGTAGAATTGAGGACGTCTCGAAAGATATCTTGGCAACGGAAGAGGCTTGAAGGGTTTGTTTTTCGTAGAATCTTTAATTTCACTTATTAGATCTTCAAGGCTCATTTTACGTATTTTTTGGGTCTTTCGATCTCTTACAGCCAAAACGTTTGATTCAACTTCTTTTTCTCCTACGACGACTATATAGGGAACCCACTCCATCTCTGCTTCTCTAACCCTCTTCTGCAAAGTCATCGCCCTATCGTCAATGTCTACACGGATGTTATTTGCTTCGATTTCTTCGGCCAATTTTTCTGCGTGTCCGAAGAATTTGTCCGACATTGGAATTATACGCGCTTGCGTCGGCGAAAGCCATAGAGGGAGCATTGGAGGTTTGCCCTTTTTCTGTTCCATGTAAGCCTTTTCCAGCAATGCGTAAACACATCTTTCGATCGCCCCGCTTGGAGAGCAATGGAGAATGAGCGGGTGATGTTTTTCGCCTTTCTCGTCCACGTAAGTTATGTTGTACCTTTTCGCGTTTTCCACATCTATCTGGTCTGTTGAGAGGGCTGCCGCCTTGTCTTGATTATCCACGAAGTTAAAGTCCCATTTAAGCCTAAAATAGAAAAAAGGCTCCTTCCACATTTCAACCAAAACTGGTTTGCCGAAAATTTTCACTAGTGAAGTTACAAAGTCTTTGTTTTCTTCATAAAAGTCTTTTGTGAACCGTATGGCCGCTTCATAATCGTTTTTGGATAATCCTATCTCCTCCAGCACATTTATGCAAAGTTTGAACCTCGTCACGAACTCTTTTTTGACTTGTTCAAGATCTGTGCAGAAGACATGGCAATCGGGCATAGTGAAGGCTCTTAAACGCCTTAAGCCGACAACCTCGCCGCTTTTCTCCCTTCTAAAACTATAGCGCGTTAACTCATAAACCCTTAGAGGCATGTGCTTATAGGAGAACTGGGCATCGTGAACCATGAGGAATTGTCCAAAACACGCAGCGAAACGTAGGAAAAGTTCCTTATCCTCAGACTTTAGAAGGTATTGCCTAGCTGGAAAACGGTTTATGTAATCTGCTAGGCTTGGATGCTGAAAATCGTACATGACAGGCGTTTCAACTTCCATGGCACCGTACTCGATGACTTTTTCTGTAACAAATTGTTCAAGAAGAGATTTTATTAGCCGCCCTTTCGGATACCAGCGGATGTTTCCAGGGTCGCTTCCAGCCTCATAGTCGGCTATTTCAAGCCTCTTCATCAAAGGCACGTGGGGCGGCATTTGTTGACTTGCTCTAACCTTTGAAATTTCGTATTTAGCAAACTTTTCAAGGTTTTCATAACCTTTAAAATTAAACTCATTAACTGGAATCATCTCTCCGTTTGGATTCAGTACGAACCAGAAGGATTCCAGTTTTTCCTCGGCTTTAACTGCTTCCGAAACTTTTTCCCCTGCCTTCTCTTTTACTTCTGGTGGAAGAATTACACGCGACTGTTCAGCTAGAGGATGACCCTTTATCGATACAGTAAACTGTTTGTTCCAGCCGAAAGGCGCGCGGAATGTTTCTATACCCTTTTCTTTCGCATAACTTTCCATGACTTTAACTATTTTCAGAGCCTCCGAGGGCTTTGCCAAGTTGCTACTTAAATGTGCGTATGGGTATATTAGAATGCGGTTAACCTTCAGCTTTTCGAGAAAAGCATGAACTTCGTCTATGGCTTTTTTTGCTACTTCCAGGTTGTCGCCTTCTTCAACGGCTGTGAATAAGACGACGATTTCTTCTAGGCGGTTTTCCTTCTTTTCGGCTTCTTCAGCCATCGCAATTTCTTTTTGGATGGGCTTATACTCGATATAATTTGAGTGTAACTGCAATATTCTCATGCGTTGTTCTCCTCTTCTTTTTTAGGCGCTGTACCGCCACTTCTCAAGCATTTTATCCTTCTTCGTCTTCTTCTTATACTCTTTATAATGTTCCTTGCAGAGGTAAGCACGCCTCTCGCCACTGTTAATATTTAAGCCTACCGACCTAACCTTTTCCGCTGAAAGCGAACGGACAGCCTCATTTTTGCAGCTGGATACGCTGCATTTGACGCCTTTGCTGATTTTTCCCAAAGCTTTGCGCCTCTCTTAATAGGGATATGCGTTATTCCTTAATTTCTTTTCCATAAAGCGCTTCTGTCCTCTCATAAATCTGCTGCTTATCGCCGAAAAATTTTGGTCCAACAGTCTCAACAACAAGTGAGGCGACAGCGGAGCCGACGCATGCACACCATAAAACGTCTTTACCTTTGGCTTGTTCGGCGAGGAAGCCTCCGATAAATGCGTCTCCAGCTCCCGTTGGGTCAACAATTTTTTCCAGTTTGTAAGCTGGAATCTTGTAAATGTTTTCTTCAACCGAGAGTACAGCACCTTTCATCCCCAAAGTTACAATCACTGTTTTGATGCCAAAATCATGAATTTTCTTCATAGCCAATTTAATGTCTGATGTTTCCGTTACGGCTTTAATCTCGGCTAAAGAAGACTTGTAAACGTCAACAAATTCCAGTATGCGCCCTTCTTTAAGCGAACAATGCGTAACTTTGCCTTTCTCACCGAATTTTCGGACAAGCCCTTGCGGGTCAAGAGATAAAACATCGGCACAACCTCTCAGTTTTTCAGCTACGTCAAAGGTGATTTCGCCGGCTATAGGCGCGATGTGGATGGCTTTAGCTCTTAAAGAACTTGGCAAATCTGCAACCGTTATGTTCGCCGCCTTGCTTCTTAACCGTAAAACACGGTTTGACAGGTTTTTGTTGTATTTTAGCTCGAAATTTGTTGTACTAACGCCTTTAGCTTTAAAAACCCATGAAAGGTCAACGCCTTCGTCTTTAAGCCACCATAAATAGGCTGTTGGAAAGTCCTCTCCAACCTTAGAAATGATGGCGGTTTCGGCGTTTAAGCGTCTTGCTGCGAAGGAAACGTAAGCTGCAGAACCGCCCAAAGTAACGAAGGGCACGCGGCTGTCGGGCAAGAAGATATGGTCTATGCATAAATGCCCAACCGAAACAACATCAAACATTCTAAATCGAAACTCCTCTATAAACAAATATGGCGAAACGAACCCATTTTAAACTTTTAAAATAATGGTTAAGAAAAGTGTTAAAACTTTGACTGTAGTAGGAGAATTGCTTTTGCTAGGTCTCCTTCGCTTTCCTCTAGGGCTTTTCTGGCTTCTTCTAGGCTTTTGCCAGTTTGGTCAGCCACAAGCTTAACGTCCTCTTCAGGTATTGTTGGTTTGCGTTCTGAGGCTTTTTCTGTTATTTTCCCGCCTGTTACTTGGAAGATTTTTTGTCCTTGAACCTCGAGAATTGCCACTTCTGGCGCTTCTATTGTTATTTCTTTGTTTGCCGTTTTTATTATGACTTGTTCCACGTCTGGAACGGCGTCCATGCTCATTCCCATCCGCTGCATCATTCTTCTCGCTTCTCGCGGGCTGATGCGCCTATGCATAAAATCACTCCCTTTACGCTCCACCACAATTACTCTTCTAGAACCTCATATACTTAACTTTCCTCGAGGCATCCGCGCCTCACTTTAACAGCAACGCCGCAGCGAAAGGCTTTCATTTCCTCACCAGATAAAACAGCCTTTCCAACAGCCAAAACATTGCCATCCTCGTCTAAAACGATGACTTCATCCTTTGGGCGAATTTCATTATCAGCTCTAATAATGTGAGTTGCAAAGACATCGCCACCTTCAGCGATAAACTTTGAAACATCCTTTTGAACAGTGACGAAACACTTAGCATCACAGGAGTTTTCGACTACACGTTTTGCGCCAGCGATGCTTAAGGAGAATAAGCCGTCTGTTGGGCGCATTGTGGCAAGTCTTTTTCCATCCAAGTAAATGTAGCGTATTCTCCCAGTTCTCTTTGAAAACTCTATTTCTACACCGTCTGGAAAAAGTTTGACACCGACCCCCTTTCCAAACTGGTAGTCTGCAATGCTCCTAATACGCCTCAACGGATTTTCCAAACCTCTGCACCATCAACTATAAACATAACCAAGTAAATAAAAACAGTTTAGGGTGCGTGCCAGCACTTGCGATGTGAGGTCTGCGGACGCAAAATCTACGGCAAACCGTATCGGGTCATAATTGAAGGAGCTAAACTGCTGGTTTGCGCCGAATGTTCAAAACATGGAAAAATCGTATGGGAAGAAGAATCTAAAACAAAACCTCCAACAACGAAACCAAAACCACGGCTTCCGTTAACCCAAATATCAAACAAGAAAACCTCAGGAAATATTGTTGACGCAAACTTGGAACTTGTTGAAGATTTCGGTTTAAAAGTGAAGCAGGCGCGAGAAAAGCTTGGGCTATCCCACGAGGAGTTGGGCAAAAAGTTAAACGAGAAAGTTTCGGTGCTCAAAAAAATTGAAGCTGGAAAGATGAAGCCTGATAATGCTTTGGCGGTGAAGCTTGAACACGCTTTGAAAATAAAGTTGCTCGTTCCCACAGCAGAAGAAATTCCAAAGGCGGTAGTTCCTAAACCCGCAAGCCGCGAACTAACATTGGGAGATCTAATCCAACTGAACAAAAAGGACAAGGAGAAGGGGGAAACAACGGAACGAAAGCAATCATAGTTCAACGACGACAGCCCTATGAATCCCCAAGTTTAGACGAGCTCCAAAGCTTAGCGGAAGCCGCAGGCTACACTGTTGTTGGAAAAATCGAGCAAATTAGAGAGCCGGATTCTCGATACCAGATAGGTTCCGGAAAGGTGGAAGAACTCGCAAAGCTTGTAAAGGAAACTGGCGCACAAAAAATAATTTTCGACAACCCAATAAAACCAGTTCAGTCATACAACCTAGCAAAAGCCACAGGCGTAGAGGTCATAGACCGTTTCCAACTTATTCTAGAAATTTTCTCTAGAAGAGCAACCACAACAGAAGCCAAATTGCAAATTCAACTGGCAAAACTAGGATACGAGCTGGCCCATGCAAAAGAGAAAGTTAGACTTGCAAAGAAAGGTGAACAGCCAGGTTTCATGGGACTTGGCGCCTACGAAGTGAATGTTTATTACGAGGCTGTAAAGAAGCAAGTGCACACTTTACGGAAAAAGTTAAAGCAGATTCGAGCCAAACGGCTTCTACACCGCGAGAGAAGAGCCGAACCGGGCTTTTCCTCTATATCTCTAGCAGGATACACAAACGCTGGAAAAAGCTCACTTTTCAACGCCTTAACAGAGGAGGAAGTTCCGGTGGACTCCAGCCTCTTCACGACTCTCTCAACAACAACGAGGCTTGTAAATTTTTCAAAGAGAAAATTTCTGTTAACAGACACGGTTGGCTTCATAGACCGTCTACCCCTATCCTTGATAGAGGCTTTCCACTCGACGCTTGAAGAAACCATATACTCAGACCTAATTCTCTTAGTCGTAGACTTGAGCGAGCCCATAGAAGTTGTTGAAAGAAAACTTTCAGTCTGTTTAGATACAATAGAGCGAATAGGAGCAGCGGGTGTTCCAATAATAACTGCGCTTAACAAAATAGACTTGTTATCGGAAATGGAAATTCAAAAAAAATTCGAGAAAGTGAAGGGAAAGGCGCCAACCCCCGTTCCAATATCAGCTTTACACAAGATAAACATTGACATGCTGAAAAAGGAAATACTTAAAAGACTGGAAAACTACATTCGCGCCTCATTTACAGTGCCGCTGACAAGTGAAACCATGTCCTTCATTTCATGGCTCTTTAACAGAGCAGACGTGCATACAGTTAAGTATGTGGATGATGCGGTTCATGTGGTTTTTGAGGCAATCCCATGGTTCGCCGACAAAATAAAGAAGAAAGTGGAAGAATTTGGCGGAAAATTCGAAAAAATCCAAAAATAATAGGCGCATGTTAAGGAAAGTGGTCAAAATGCAAAAGGTAATTGTTTTAAGGTGGGGACATAGACCAAAAAGAGACGCGAGACTAACAACGCACGTTGCCCTAACAGCCCGAGCACTCGGAGCTTCAGGCATTATACTTTCAGACATAAAAGATGAAAAGATAAAGGCAACAGTTGAAAAAGTCGTTAAGAACTGGGGTGGCCCGTTCCTTTTTGAAATGGGGGTTCCATGGAAAAATGTTGTTAAAGAATGGAAAGCCAGTGGTGGAATAGTTGTTCACCTCACAGCCTACGGAGAAAACATCCAAACAAGCGATGTTCTGCAGAGAATTAAAACACTCGGCAAGGACATTTTAATTATTGTTGGAAGCCAGAAAGTTCCAAGAGAATTCTTCTTAGAAGATGTTTCTGATTTTAACGTGGCAATTGGGAATCAACCACACTCGGAATGCTCAAGCCTAGCTGTTTTCTTAGATCGCCTATTTGAGGGAAAAGAGCTAACAAGGGATTTCGAGTCTGCGCGAGTTAAGATTATTCCCCAAAAAAGGGGAAAGAAGATAGTTAAATGTTAATTTCCGACTCAGACTTCATAAAGAGATTTAAATCAAAGCTGACTATAATATAACAGTAATAGAGGAGAACCCTGGCTTAATAGTTTCAAGGGCAAAAGGATGGATATGTTATCAACAATTGACGATGCAACTTTAACGAAGGTTGCAGAAGCTCTTGGCGAAGTAGAAGCCGTTAAAATAATTGAAATACTCAAAAACACAGATGAAATAACTGATGATGAGATAGCGAACAAAACTGGCATAAGGCTAAATTCTGTTAGAAAAATACTATACAGGCTTTATGACCACTCTCTTGTAAACCTCAGAAGAACCCGCGACCCAAAAACTGGATGGTTTGTTTTCCATTGGAAACTTCAGCCAGACCAGTTTGAAGGTTTTATATTAAGTCAAAAACGTAGGGTTCTAGAGAAACTTAACATTAGGCTAGAATACGAGAAAAACCATGACTTTTACTACTGTTACACGCCAGGATGCAAACGCATACCCTTCGAAGAGGCTGTGGAACTCGTGTTTAAGTGTCCAACATGCGGGAAACCGCTCATGCATTATGATAATGAAAAAATAATCAATGTTCTGACGAAGAAAGTGGAACAATTGAGGAAGGAGCTTGGCGAGTGAAAAACTTCCTTCAAGAGAACAAGCAATACAGTTTCTGCGTCAAGTCGGCTGCTCAGAAAAAGTGGTAAGACACTGTCAAGCAGTGGCGGAACTAGCACTGGAAATTGCAAAGGCTTGCAAAAAGAGGGGATTAAATGTTGATTTGGAACTTGTTGAAATAGGCGCGCTCTTACATGACATCGGACGCTCAAAAACCCACACAGTTCACCACGCAATTATTGGCGCCGAAATAGCAGAATCCCTAGGCTTGCCAGAACCGCTAATTTCAATAATTAAAACTCACGTGGGCGGCGGGATAACGTCCAAAGAAGCGAAAAAACTCGGATGGCCAAAAGACATTTACGTTCCAAGAACTCTTGAGGAAAAAATTGTTTCATACGCAGACAAGCTCATTGAAGGTTCACATCGCGTGTCAATAGAGCGAACGATAGAAAACTTTTCTAAGGAACTGCCGCCCCCAGCCGTGATGAGAGTGCGAAGGTTACATGAGGAAATGTCCGCCTTAATCGGAGACTGCCAATGCTCAAAGTAACCCTTTTAATAAAAATCTACCACGATTCCCAAACAGAGATTGTTAGCAAATTTTTGAAAAACATGTTGAAAGGCTTAAATGCTAGCGTGGAGATTGATGGCGTCACGCCCAGAGGGCTCGTTAAAGTGGCGATTTCAGGCGAGGACGAAAACGTGGCGCTACAATTTTTAGAACATGAAATCGGGGTGTGCCCAGAAAACCTTGACGCCGTAAAAAAGTTTTCCACATTGAAGGGGCGAATAACTGCTCTGAGCAAAAGTGAAATATATGTTGATGTGGGAGTTCATTTACCCACCGACATTAGCACTATAATCCCATTACAGCGCTTACAAGCCCAACTTGCCGATGGAAGAAAAGTCGCCCTTAAAAAACTCGTAGAACTCTTCGGCTTCTGCGAAAACCTTCCATTAAACATTAAAGTTTTAAACATAGACAAAGACAAAAACTACATTGAGACTGCGCTTTCTGAAGAACAAATTAGCAAATACAAGGTTTGGACAGCGTCTCTGTTGGACAGGCTAATTACCATTGGATCATCCGAAAACGAAATTAAACTAGCCTTGAAAGAAAACGGGCTAAAAAGGGATGTGATAGCTGTAGAAAAACTAGGATTTTTTGAACATGCACTTACATGCAAGTTTGGAACAGATGCTGCTGGGCTAATCGCGAAGATTGGCAGAAAACTTCCTAACGCAAGCCTCACCATATTCAGCCCAAGAAAAATCATAGAATTATTCGGAAAATTAGTTAACACAAACTTTTAAGCGCAAAATACATACTACTAAAACGGATGGACCATCCTCCATAGTATCTGGACTTAAGGTCTATGCAGAGCTTAAGGATTTCTTAGCAGCTTGGAGACGTTAAGCCTCGTCCATTCCAACAATCCCAAACGTCCACAAGGCTTAGATAGCGAACATGCCCTCTAATCATTCCGATAAATGCTCTATGTTAAATTCGACACGGTGCTTGACGATTATTGAAGGCATAATCCTAAAAACAAACTTTGGACAGTTTTTGCACCGCTATTAGTTTTAGCACCAATAGGCTTAATTACAAACTTTGAAGCTTATCTACAAGTCTCAGAGGGTTAAAGGAAATGGTCAACAAGGAGTTGATAATGCTTCCAGGACCAACAAACGTTCCCGAACGCGTGTTATATGCGATGATTCAGCCAATGATAAGCCATAGAGGAGCAGAATTTCACAAGATTTACTCTGAAATTGAAGATAATTTAAAGTACGTGTTTCAGACAGAGAACGATGTTTTTGTGCTGTCTTCCTCTGGAACAGGAGGTGTTGAGTGCGTTGTAAGCAACCTAGTTAATCGCGGTGAGAAAGTTATCGTTCCAATTTTTGGAGTTTTTAGCAAACGGCTGGCAGAGGCGGTTAGGCGTCGAGGAGGAATTCCAGTAGAGGTCGACCTGCCCTTAGGAACAACCCCAAAATCTCATCATATTAAAGAGGTGGTTGAAAGAGAAGCGGATGCCAAGGCAGTTTTCATAGTGTACAATGAAACTTCAACGGGGGTTGTGGTCCGTGAACTTCCAGACATTGTAAAGATAGCCAAAGAGAAAAACATGCTCACCGTTGTAGATGCTGTTTCTGCCCTTGGCGGAGACAAACTACCAGTCGATGAGTGGGAAGTAGACATCTGCATGGCTGGAAGCCAAAAATGTCTAGCATGCCCCCCAGGGCTTTCCATGATCTCCGTAAAGCAGAATGCTTGGGAGAAAATAGAGAAAACTGAGAACAAACCATTTTATTTCGATTTAACGTTGATGAGGGAGTACGCAGCCAAGAAGGAAACACCATTCACTCCTGCGATTCCACTGTTTTATGCGTTAAATGAAGCATTAAAAATGATGAGGGAAGAGGGGCTGGAAAGAAGCATTGAAAGACATAAGAGATGCGCAGAGGCCTTTTACAGCGCAATTGAGGCCTATGGAATGACCATTTACCCGAAAGAGAAGGAAACCCGCTCTAACACGGTGATAGCAGTTAACATCCCAGAAAAGGTTGACGACAGTCTCGTACGCCGTATAATGCAAGACAAATACAAAGTAGTTATAGGCGGTGGAATGGACAAGTTAAAAGGCAAAATCTTCAGAATCGGAAATATGGGAAAAGTAACGCTGGCAGAAGTTGTTATGACATTAAGTGCGCTTGGAAATGCTTTAAAAGACGTTGGATGCCATGTAAACATTGAAGCTGGGCTTGAAGCTGCAATCAAAGTGTTTGACCATTAGAGAAAATTTAAAAATGTATAAACATCTTGTTACCCAAGAAGATCATAAATTTAGAGTTTGATGCATTCCTGACATGGCCTTTCACATATACCCTCATGGCTATGTTTAAACAATTGAATGATTTTCGTTGCGACATTAATGGACGCGCCTTTTTGTGCCTCCACGGTTTGGGCGCCTATGTGTGGTGTGCACACTACATTTTGTAGTTTAGTAACTAAACAAGCGTCTGGCGGCTCTTTTCCATATACATCTAACGCTGCCCCCGCTATCTTTCCAGTTTTTAAGGCTTCAAAAAGAGCTTCTTCATCAACAACCGACCCCCTAGACGTGTTTACGAGATAAACGCCATCTTTCATCTTTCCTATTTCATCCTTGCCTATCATGCGATATGTCTGGTCTGTCAGTGGAACATGTAGAGTTATTACGTCGCTCAGACTAAGAAGTTCATCCAAAGATACAAGTTGTGCATCAAGTTCTTTGAAGCTATCTTCAGATGGCCTATTCAAGTCGTATATAAGAATTTTCATTCCGAAGGCTTTGGCAAGCTGCGCCACCCTTTGGCCTACCCGTCCAAATCCTATTATGCCAATGGTTTTTCCGCGCAGCTCCCATCCCTCAACCTCATTTTTTATCCATCTCCCACGCTTCATCTCGTGGTCTGCACGAGGTATCTGCCTAGCAAGAGACAATATGAGGCCTATTGTTAGCTCTGCCACAGAGTTAGCTACGGCATCTGATGCGCAAATAACTTTTATTCCTTTTTCCTCGGCGTATGCCACATCGACGTTATCTACACCGGCCCCGGCCCGGGCTATTACCTTAAGATTTTTACCAGCATCTATAACTTCCTTTGTCACTCTTGTTCTACTTCTAATGATTAAAACATCGCAATCTTCAACTTCTTTTTTGAGATCCTCGCATGTGATGTCAGACTTGTTTACAATTTCAAATCCAAACCTTTGGAGTAGCTGCACACCTTCCTCATCTATTGGATCGCATATAAGGACCTTCGGTTTTAGCTTTTCTTCACTTACATCTTTTATTGCTTGTTTTCTGGAAATAAACTCCTTGATTATGGGTAAAGCTTCGTCAAGCCTTTCGGCGTTTAACGTCACCTTTGCACATTTTGTAAGGATTGGCGCTGGATTGAAAGCTATCCCAAACCCAGCCTTACTAATCATTCTTGCATCGTTAGCCCCATCGCCCATAGCAATCACATCCTCCATTTTAATATTGTACCGTTTAGCCAAGCATTCCATGTGTATACCTTTATCAGCATTAACGACAATCTTAACACCAGCAAGTTTGCCATCCTCGAAAACTAGTTTGTTAGCCACAGCAAAGTCAAGCCCAAGTTCTTCCTTCACCCTGCTTACAACTATGTCAAAGCAGCCCGTTACCACTCCCACCAAGACATTTCCAAACATTTTTAGAGCAGCAACAAACTCGCGTGCACCTGGAAAAAGCTCTAGAGTCCTAGCTACTTCCAGACATTTTCCGTATTCAACCCCTTTGAGCAGCTCAATTCTCCGGAATAAGGCCTCTTCCCATTCAATATGCCCTTCAAGGCTATCCTTGGTAAGCTGCTCCACAACATCGCGTTTACCGACAATCTTAGCTAATTCCACAAGGTATTCGCCCTTTACAAGCACACCTTCAAGATCTAAGACTACCATGAACATAGCAGACACCCACAAAAGCCACAATATTATATACTAAGGAAAATATGAAGCCTAAAGCGCTTTTTAGGATTGGCGATACATCACTACCAAACCAAACCACAAAAATAACGTTGAATAATAAAAACTTTTCTATTAAGAACTGTGTAAATAAAGCAGCGAAAAAGGGGTAATATAGTTGTCTCTTTCAATGGCTAGTCATTTAATTATAATGTTTCCCTGTTGAGTTTTTGTGGTTGTCTTGTTTAAAAGATTGTAGAGCCATAAACACCCGCGAATTTTTAAAAAAAGAGGGGGGAAGATTTACGAAGAGTGATTTAAGAAATCGTTTATCCAGTTTAGCACGTCTAGTGTATCTATTCTGGCGTAGTAGCCTACGCCTGCGCAGTTGGCGTTTGCTCCAAAGGAGGTTACTGCAAGTATTGTGTCGGTGTTTTCGAGTAGTACTGGACCGCCTGAGTCGCCGAAGGCTGTACCGCCTTTGCCCTGCGCCGCGTTAGAGCTGCATTTTATGAATGTGCTGCTTATGGCATAATTGTTAGAGAGCAGTTTTGCAGTAGCGTAGAAACGTGCTCGTTCTCCTGTCCAAGTGTAGTACGGTCCCCCAATTTTTGGGGTTACTTGATACTGTACTCCATAGCCGACGAAGGTGACAGTGGTGCCGACTTTCAAAGTGTCAACCAGACCTTGGCTTGGGAGTTGACCATATCTTTCTAATTCAATAGGTTTGTCAAGTACGACTACGCCGACATCGTGTGTTATGAATCCGACAAGTCCGTTATTGTCAACATAATATCCGAAGAGTGGATGCGTGTAGGGCGTTCCAGTGGCGCTGCCTTTGCCGTAGTTTGGGTAGCCTTCTGGATCGGGGTTTTGTGGGTCATATGCGATTTTCTCGTCGAGCCATATGGTTGCTTTTGCTGCGCCATCTGTTACGTGGCCTGCGGTCAGCACGACTTTGGGAGAAATGAGGGCGCCTGAGCCACGCCAAAGCCATTTGCCGTTTTCGTCGTAGAGGGCTACAAGGCAGACGTATGGATGTTTGCCTTGGTCGGGTGTGTAGTTGCCGGTTATTGCTTGAGCGGTGCTGAGCAGTGAAGCAAGGATTAGAATTGAGAGAAAAGTGAGTACGGTAGCTATACAAATTTTCTTGGTTTTCAAGTTTACCGCCACTTGTGGTTTTGGAGCATGTGTTCTATTAAAACTTGTGGGAAAAAGTTCTATGCCTTTGGCTGATGCACGGGTTAAATTGTGGTTTTCTGGCTCTTGGTTTTTGCGGTTAAGGCGATGGACGAACTGATAGCATTAACAGGATGTGTCGGGCCCTATTCAATTAAAAGATGATTCACTTAAAAATTTAGGTGGGCCGGGCCGGAGTTGAACCGGCGACCTCAGCCTCGTAAGGGCTGCGTCCTAACCAAGCTAGACGACCGGCCCATTGTTCATTTAGAGACTCTTTGGTTTTTATTAAAAGTTTGGTTTTAAGACAAGATTATTAAGGCGTCTTTAATACTGTTTGAAAGGAATAACTTTGACGCTATAACTACTTGGCATGGTTTAATGGTGGGAAAATGAAGAGAATTCTGGTTACAGGAGCAGGTGGACCTGCTGGAGTAAATTTTGTCATGTCGCTTAAAATTGCGCCTGAAAAAACTTTTGTTGTCGGAACTGAAGCAAGCATCTACTTCATTTACCTTGCCCCTACAGATAAGAAATATTTGGTTCCTAATGCTACAGAACCCGGCTACATCGCCAAACTGAATGAGATAATACGAGAAGAACATGTAGAGTTTGTTCACGCTCAGCCAGACGTTGAAGTAGCTGCGATATCAGAAAACCGCGAAAAACTAGAAGCAAAAGTTTTTTTGCCCTCAAAGAAGGCTGTCAGCATATGCCAAGACAAGTTGGAATCAGCAAAGGTTTGGGAAAAAAGCAATGTTCCAGTTGCAAAATTTCTAGAGCTAAAGAACGAAAGTGACATTGACAGAGCCTTTAAAGAACTTGGAAAACCAGTATGGATTAGAGCTAGGCATGGCGCTGGAGGGAGAGGAAGTACACTCGCGTACAACAAAGACACCGCATTAGCATGGATTAAATATTGGAGATCCCGCGGAATGAACTGGCAATTTATCGCCCAAGAATATTTACCTGGAAGAAACATAGGCTTCCACAGTTTGTGGAAAAACGGCGAACTAGTTGTGTCAATGGCTAGGGAAAGAATAGAGTATATTTACCCAAACCTTGCGCCGTCCGGCGTGACAGGCACTCCAGCGGTTCAAAAAACAATTCACGATGAACAGGTGAATGAGGTTGGGACAAAGGCTGTTTTAGCTATAGACAAAAACTTTAGTGGAATCGCGTGTGTTGACTTGAAAGAAAACAAGGAAGGAGTTCCATGCGTCACTGAGATTAACGCTGGTAGAATGTTTACGACGTCTTTTTTCTTTTCTTATGCTAGTAAGGTTTTACGCGGCGACTATTTTGGGAATATACCGTATTTGTATGTTAAGCTCGCGTTTGGAGAGCAAATACCACGAATACCAAAGTATAACGTTTTGCCAGAAGATATATACTGGATTCGCCATTTGGATGCGCCAGCAAAAATCGTTAAAGATGGAAAAACCATCGGACAAATGTATAAAGTTGGGAGAGTGGAAAAGTGAAAGTTTGGTATGACGCGTGCACTGGCAAACAAGTAAGATATGGCGTTGCAATAGCAAGACGCCTTAGAAAACGAGGGCACAAAGTAACATTGACTACGCGGAAACATCCGGACACGCTGGCTTTGGCAAGGCTGTTGAACGAAGATTTTATTGTCGTCGGGAAATATGATCCACGTTCACCGCTTTCGAGGTTTAGAGAAAGTGTAAAACGGCAACTGCTTTTCTGCAAAATGTTTAAGGATGAAAAACCGGATGTTGCCATTTCGCATCGCTCTGTGGAATTATGCAGGGTTGCCTTCGGACTAGGAATACCTAACATTTCAACCCATGACACTGTGCATGCGGAAGCTGTAAACAGGCTTACAATGCCTTTAATCGATTATCTTGTTGTTTCAAAGGCTTTACCAAAAACGTCGGTTGAAGGCTATGGTATAAAAAAGATATTTTGGTTTGATGGCGTGGATGAAGTTGCTTGGATAAAAGGGTTTAAACCAGAAATCAAATATGAATACAAGAAACCATTAATTGTTGTTAGAGAACTTGAGGAGAAGGCAGCCTACGCCCAAGAAAAGGAAGACATAACTAAAACCTTGGCAAAAAGGCTTGCTTCACTTGGAAACGTTCTTTTTTTACCACGCTACAAAAGAAAACCAATGAAAAATTTGATTATTCCAAAAGAGTTTGTTGACTCCGCCAGCTTAGTTTCAAAAGCAGATTTGGTTATCAGCGCTGGAGGAACAATAGCCCGCGAAGCAGCATTACAGGGGATCCCGACAATAGTCATCTCTCCCTTTGGAAAACTTTACGTCAACGAATATTTATCAAAAAAGGGTTTTCCAATCTTCACCGTGCCAGCAGATAAAGCGCTTAGCTATGCAAAAAGGCTTTTGGGCAAAATCTGGGATGTTAAAGACAAGCTGGAAAAACTTGAAAACCCCATAGACATAATAGAAAGAATAATTGATGATGAGATTACTACGGTATCAAGGTGACTTTGTGAATGAGCGTTCGCGGAAAACGTATCTTAGTAACTGGTGGAGCAGGATTTATTGGTTCACACTTAGTTGAAGAATATTTAGTTAACGACGCGAAAAAAATTGTTGTCTTCGATGATTTTTCCACGGGAACAACGGAAAACCTCAATGATATAAAGAGCAAGAAACTAAAGGTTATTAAAGGCTCAATATTAGATTTCACACAACTCAACACTGCTGTTGAAAAAGAAAAAATTGACATCATAGACCATTTAGCAGCCGAATTGGAAGTTTACACGGGCATAAAAGACGCGGAGAAAGACGCAAAAATAAACATCCTGGGAACATTAAACGTCTTAAACGCGGCTTTGAAGAATAACGTCGAAAAAGTCTTGTTTGCCTCTTCAGGTGCTGTTTACGGACAAGCGCAGTATCTTCCAATAGATGAAGAACATCCTTTGGAACCTCATTGGCCTTACGGGGTTAGTAAACTTGCTGCTGAACGCTATGTGCTACAATATAACAAGCTTTTTGGTTTAGACACCACAGCCTTCAGATACGGTATTGTTTATGGCCCTAAAGAATGGTTTGGCCGCGTTTTAACCATGTTTATAAAAAGGATTTTTCTTGAAAATAAGCCACCTGTAGTTTTTGGTGACGGTTCACAAACTAGGGACTTTGTTTATGTGAAGGATGTTGTTAAGGCTCATATGTTGGCGATTGAAAAGCGAGAATCAGCAGGAAAGGTTTTCAACATTGGAAGCGGAAAAGGCATTTCTGTAAAAGAATTGGCAAATATGTTGGTGAAGGCATCGAATAAAGGATTTGAAATAATCTATGACAACCCAATGGAAGGTTCATCTTCACATTTTCAGCCCGAGCGCATCAGACTTCAAGGAGAATTAGTGAACTTCATTTTAGATTGTCGCAAAGCTGAGGAAATCCTTGGATGGCGCCCGCAAACAGACTTTAAAGAAGGGGTAACCGAAGAGATTGAGTGGGTTTTAAAGTTTCCAGAAAGGTGGGCTGGAAAACCTAGAGTTTAAGTGAGTTGGCTTTTTCTCGTTTCGATGAACGCTTTTCTCTTAGCCTCATACTCTTGCCGCGTCATCATATGCTTTGCGGGTATACCCTTCACAACAATTCCAGACGGTACATCTTCCGTTACTGTGCTTCCAGCGGCCACTACCGCGTTTTCGTGCACTGTAACGTTTGGGAGTATTGTCACGCATCCCCCTATAACCACATTATCCTTTATTATTGAGGGGGTTAGACATTTACTATGAGGAAATCTGTCATTTAATAGGCTGCTGTTGGGTCCTATGAAAACGTTGTCTCCAAGTTTGCATTCGTTTGATATTGTTACATGAGCTTGTATGATGCAATTCCTACCTATTACGACATTTTTGCCGATGTCGCAGAAACTCCCTATTCTTGTACCATCGCCAATTTTTGTGTTATCGCCTATAACAACGTAATTCCAAACAACAACATCTTCGCCGAACTGAACATTCTTTCCAACTATAACACCTTTTCCCATTTTTGGCTTTGACATGACACTCACTCGTATTGGTTGCTTGTCGTTGCTAGTTTAAATAGTTTAGCGGTGAATCTCTTTTTCTGTGGAGGCTGAAGTTTGCCAGTAAAAAAGCGTGTTTTAGTCGTCGGCCTAGGCGATGTTGGACGCTCATTGTTTGAGTTGGTTAAGGAAAGCGGGCGTTTTGTAGTTTACGGATTTGATGTTGACGAAAATAAAATGCGAGATGTCGGACAGAAGAGTTTGCCGAGAGAAGTTGACGTAATGCACGTTTGCATTCCATGCTCCGACAAAAGCACATTTGTAAACGCGGTTGTTGGTTATGTGAAAAGATTTAACCCCAAACTGGTTATTATCGACAGCACTGTTCCGCCAGGAACAACCGCTGAGGCATACAAGCGCATAGGTGAATGCCTAGTTTCGCATTCTCCTGTTCGCGGGGTTCATAAAAGTTTGGAGTATATGAAGTGGGAGTTGAAGCGGTGGACAAAGTACGTTGGAGGCGCTACAGCAGAGGCTGCGGAGGCTGCGAGGAAACATTTTGAAGAATTAGGCTTGAAAACTAAGGTTTTAAAAAGCTGTTTGGAAACCGAGTTAGCTAAACTTTTCGAAACCACCTACAGGGCTTGGATGATAGCCTGTTTTCAAGAGATGCACCGCATTTCAAGACATTTTAGTGCTGATTTCGATGCGATCGTGGATTTTATAGAAGACACCCATCGAGTTAGGCTTGACAGACCAGTAATGTTCCCCGGAGTTATTGGTGGGCACTGCTTGATTCCAAACACCGAACTTCTTTTGCAAAGTTATGATTCGGACTTTCTGCATTTAATCCTAAAATCTAACGAAAAACGTAAAAAAGAAATCGAAGACAAAAGCATCCGAGAAGAGATTGAAAAAGTCAGAAATAGAACAGAGACTTTGGAAAAGGAGTTATTAGGAAAAATTTTATAAAAAGTGGGGGAAGGAAGCGAAACCTAGTTTATCTCACACTTTTTGAGTAAGCGGTTCCACCTTTCATCCGTTATCTTCTGAATTTCGTCAACTAACTTTTCAAATTTCGGGGTGAACAAGTGTCTGAAGCGTCCTTGCGTTTGCAAGTATTCTTTCACCGGCTTTTTCTTTTGAGGGTTTAACGCAAAAACTTTGCTTGGTGGAGAAAGCTGGTATTTGCCGTTTACAGCTTCCCACAAGGGGAATATGCACGTTTCCACAGCCAACCGTGAAAGCTCTATGGATTTGGCTGGGTCGCTTCTCCACCCGCGTGGACATGGCGCGAAGACATGCAGAAAAACTGGACCGTTGACTTCAAGTCCCTTTCTGGCTTTTTGAATTAAGTCTCGCCAATAATAGGGTGAGGCTGTAGCCACGTATGGCATTTCATGAGCCACCATAATATCGGCTATGGGTTTTTTGTACTCCAGTTTGCCAGGCAAAACTGTGCCTGCTGGCGAAGTGGTTGTTGAAGCACCTAGGGGTGTTCCTCCACTTCGCTGTATACCAGTGTTCATGTAAGCCTCATTGTCGTAGAGCACAAACAGAAAGTCGTGCCCTCTTTCAACAGCTCCTGAAAGCGCTTGTAGTCCTATGTCGTATGTGCCTCCGTCCCCTGCTATGGCGATCACGTCAATATGCTCGTGTTTTATTCTTCCCTTCTTCTTCAGTATCTTTATGGCGGCCGCTATTCCCGAGGCGTTCGCTCCAGCGTTTTCAAAAGCCGTGTGCAACCACGGAACAGCCCATGAAGTGTATGGGTATAGTGATGAGATAACTTCCATACAGCCAGTAGCGTTTGTCACTATTGCTGGTCCCCTAACGGCTTTCATAATCAGCCTCAGAACAATTGCTGGTGCACAGCCAGCGCATGCACGGTGTCCCGACATGAAAAGGTCTGGTTTTTCAGCGATGTCTTTTATTGTGAATTTCCATTCAGGCTCCATTTTCATATTCCTCCTTACTCTCTTAAGCCAACATACCGTATCGGGTTTTCAACGCGCTTTGTCTGCGGTATCTTTTGCAGTTCTTCGTAGATGTTACGGATTTGGCTTGGGGTGGTGTCTCTTCCGCCGAGCCCATAAATGTAGTTTACAATGTAAGGATGCTTCGGCGCGTCGTAAAGCGCGTGGCGAACCTCTTGGAAGACTTGTCCGCCGTGACCGCCGAAACTCATGCTTCTATCCATCACAGCCACAGCCTCCACATTTTTAAGCGCATCAATTATTTCCGCTACAGGTAATGGTCTAAATGTGCGGATGCGAAGGAGACCAGCTTTGACACCCTCTTCCCTCAACTCGTCCACAACAGTTTTGACTGTCCCAGCGGTTGACCCCAAACATATTATTGCTATTTCCGCATCTTCAAGACTGTAAAGGTCAAGCAAACCATTCCCATAACGTCTGCCACTTATTTTCGCATATTCATCATGAACCTGCGGGATTATTTTGAGCGCGTTTTTCATGGCTTCCTCTTGTTGCCGCTTGAACTCAAAATAGTAGTTTGGAAACGCCGTGGGTCCTATAGTCATTGGGTATTCTGGGTCAAGTTTAAAGGGAACTTTTTTACCCTCATGTGTCAATACTTCTGCAAATTGGCGAACCCCAACAAATTTCTTTACAACATCGTCTGGCAGCACGTTTACGTTTTCTAGGGAGTGGCTTAGGGTGAAACCGTCTAAGCAGACGATGACTGGCAAGAGGACCTCGGGGTTTTCAGCTATCTTAAATGCTTGAATTATTGAATCGTAAACTTCTTGAGCGTTTTCAGCGTAGATTTGTATCCATCCGCTGTCCCGTTCAGCCATGCTGTCAGACTGGTCTCCATGAATGTTTATGGGCGCTGATAGGGCTCTGTTGGCAATTGCCATAACGACCGGGGCGCGACATCCAGAAGTTACGAATAATATTTCATGCATTAGGGCTAAGCCTGCGGAGGCAGACGCTGTGAAAGTTCGTGCCCCAGTCAAAGACGCTGCGAGACACGTTGACAAGGCGCTATGTTCTGATTCTGTACAAATGTATTCTGTTTCGACTTCACCGTTGGCCACATACTCGCTTAACCTTTCCACAATTATTGTTTGGGGAGTTATTGGGTAAGCTGCCACAACATCCACATCACATTGCTTCACTGCGTAGGCAACTGCTTCGTTTCCGTTTAGGGCTAAAACCTCTTGTTTAACTACACTTTTCATTTCATTTGTACGCTCCTATTCAAGTTTCATTTCTATCGCCTTCACCGGGCATTCATTGGCGCATATCCCACAGCCTTTACAGAAATCGTAATCAAATTCTATGTCTCCATTCTCGGGTTTCCAATGGATTGCGCCATCTGGACAGAAGATAACACACAGCAAGCATCTGGTGCACTTTTCCAAGTTTCTTATGGGCCTATATGTTTTCCAGTCTCCGGTTAAAAATTCAGTGCTTGGTTTCCAGCATACAGCTCCTATTGAAATTTCCTTCCAACCTTTTTCTTCAAGCGTCATTCGCATCGTACCTCCTCATAAGCTTCTTTTATAACGGCAAAATTTTTCTCAGCAACATCCCGTCTAAAACGCTCCATCACACTTTTCTCGATGCTTTTTATGCTAACCACACCTGTTGTGCGAGCAACGGCTCCAAGCATGGCAGTGCTTGTTATGGGCACTCCCAAAAATTTTATCGCAATTTCTGTCGCTGGAACAGTCCACACTTTACCCTTGCTAAAATTAAGCATGCTCCTAATCTCTGACGGCTTTTCTTTTGAATTAACTATTATCATTCCTTCTTCGCCTAATCCTTCAGTCACTGGAACAGTTTTCAAAAGCGTCGGGTCCAAAACAACCACAACATCAGGGTTGTAAATTGCACAGTGTATTCGGATAGGCACCGTGCTTATCCTTGTGTAGGCACTTACAGGGGCTCCCATTCTCTCCGGTCCAAATTCTGGGAAGGATTGAATGTACTTTCCTTCGCATATTGCTGCACGTGCTAGCAACTCGCTTGCAGTCCAAGCTCCTTGTCCGCCTCTTCCGTGCCATCTAATTTCAAGGATCGTCTTCAATGAACACCATCCTCCAATAGTCCCTCAACCTATCCAAAAACTTGCATATAACTTTTTTAGGGTAAATAGAGCCAAACTTGATGTTATTTCTTATTAATTGGGAACACCAATTTTCCCTATGAGGGTGTAAAAGTTTAAATCTGCAGATTTTGTCTTCGAATTTTAAAGAAAAAGGAGGCTGTTCAATAGTGTCGGTACTATTGACCGCCGACCGCACTTTGATGAGTGACTATCACCACAACGAGTTTTTAGGCTTTGGAACGTGCGCGCCTCCAAACTTCATTCCAAACTGGCTTTACGGGTTCCTATTTTTTCCACCAATAAAAACAAAAGACGGCGTTCCAACAGCAGCTCCTTACGGACTAAGAAAAATTGAAGCCCAACTTCTAAGCGAGGGCTTCGACGTTTTAACAGTTAGCCCAGAACATCTTGATAAATACATCAAAGAGGCAAAAGTTTTGGGAATACACGTTATGGATCCATTTGGGTTGGGTCCGGCCTCGAGTACATTCGCGTCGATTTTGAAGAAAGAACCCTTTCTAGCGTCTTATTTTCGCGCGTTAATTGGCAGTCCAGAGGTTAAGAAAGCCAAAAAACGAGGATTAAAAATTGTTGTGGGCGGTCCTGGTGTTTGGCAATTCCGTTATCGACCAAAATTTGTTGAAAAACATGGAATAGACTGTATAATAGAAGGCGAAGCTGAAAAGGTTGTTGGAAAAATTTTCAAAGCTGCTTTAAACGGTGAGAATCTGCCTCAGTATTATGAGGTTAGCGTTAAGGAAACGCCTAGTTTAGAGGAGATACCAAACATAGTTAGGCCTTCTATCAACGGTTTAGTTGAGATTGGAAGGGGTTGCTGCCGAGGATGCAAATTCTGCAGTGTAACCTTAAAGCCGCTAAGATGGTACCCATATGAGAAAATAATGAGGGAAATAAACGTAAACATAAAGGGACAGATAAATAACGTATGCCTACATGCCGAAGATGTGATGCTTTACGGCTCAAAAAACACGCTTCCCGACGACGAAACACTAATGAAACTTCATGAGTTAGTCGTTAAGAAATGCGAGGGCATGAGTTGGAGCCACTGCTCCCTAGCAGCCGTAGCATCAAAACCAAAACTTTTCGAAAAGGTCGCCCAAACAATCCTACAAAAGCAGCCATGGTGGGGAGCCGAAACAGGCATAGAAACAGGCTCTCCAGAACTCGCCAAAAAGAACATGCCAGCAAAAGCCCACCCCTTCAAGCCGGAGAACTGGCCGGATGTTGTGCGTACTGCAATGGGTTTGATGCATGACAACAATTTGATTCCGGCTTGCACTTTAATTGTGGGACTTCCGGAGGAGACTGAAGAAGACCTAATTAAAACGATAGAGCTTGTTGAAGAACTCAGAGAGTTCAGAAGCCTAATTGTGCCCTTGTTTTTTGTCCCTTTAGGGATATATAAAAGGGAAGATTGGTTTAAATACGCGGAGATGACCGAGCTGCATATGGAACTGTTAGTTAAATGTTTGGAGCATGATTTTTACTGGATAGACAGTCTCATAGGATTGTCTTTCTCTGGTAAATGGTACGCCAGCGTTCTACAACCATTATACAGACTTTTTGTCGGAATAATCAAATACAAGACAAGGAAAACTGGAATCGAAATAGAAATTGCAAAATAACTAAACTTAAATATTGCCACAAAACTGAAGACTATAGGCTTGAAGCGCCGCCGTAGCTCAGTATGGTAGAGCGGCTGGCTGTTAACCAGTCGGTCGTAGGTTCAAGAACAAGGAGTAAAACTCCTGTTGAAAATCCTACCGGCGGCGCCACCAACCGCTAATCATTTTTTATTGTTGGAATGCCAAATAAGAAAACTGCGCTTATAGGTTTTAAGTCTCCAAACTATATCCCTTTTAGGCGGTTCCATCTCAACTTGATATCCTACCTTTTGCATATGGAATAAAATTTCTAATATTTTCCACAGAGGCTTTCAAAATTTTTTCTCGGTTTTCTTTCGGTGCTTTTTCAGCTAAGGTGGCTAAAATGCGTTTGAATAAGTCTTTGCCGCTTTGGTTTCCGGGCATTATTGCCACGTAGATGTTTGTTTTGGCTTTGACCGCCTCGACTGGTCCGCCGATAAAGGAGATTTCGCCGTCTTTTTCTATTATGGCGCCTACGGCTATTTTAAGCGGGACATTGCGTACCCAGTTGCGTTTTCCGGTGATAACGAAGGCTCCGTGCGGTATAAATTCGCCTGAAGGGCTTTTCTTGCTTATTTGTTCTGGTCGAACCCAGTAAACGTCTACTGTTCCGAAGCCTTCTCGCCATCCTCTTGAATATGCAGCTGCATATCCTCCAGCTTCTTGAAGGCATTGTTGTGATGGTTGCTTTCCTTCAGTTTTAACTACTACAAAGGGTGCTCCTGCAATGTCTGCGTGAAAGACGATGTCGTATTCGTCCGTGTATTTCTTGATTAGAACTTCGTTGCTGACGGCATCTTTGCCTGCGACTACGAGAAATCCGTCTGAAGAGTGGAACCACCTGAACTTTTCAAACCATTCTTTTCGCCTAATTTTCCACCTTTCAAGTTCATCCACAGCTTCTGCCGGCTTAACTTTTTCTTGCACTTGAAGCTCCTTTATTTTGGCTTCAACTTCCATAAGCTTTCTACGCGTCTCTTCTAGGGCGGTTTTGGCGCCTTCAGCTTTCTGTCTGGCATGCTTGCTTTGCTCATAAAACCTTCCAGCATACTCAAACACTTTATTGCGCAAATTTAAACTAAACTTTAAGCCATCTACACAGACGCTAACGGTTAAGCTGCGTGTGTCAAAGGACTCAAAAAACACACTCGGCGTTAAACCGGCTTTTTTCTCGGCTAAAACCTGTGAAATTACGTTGTCCCAGCTTTTTCCAGCCTTTTTGTCGGCTAAAAGTCTCTCTAACAAAGCTTGCAGCGCATTAGCATGCATATAAATTACATCTCCAACACGTCTATAATGTTCTGCTTTTGCTTCAGCTTCAATCAACACCTTTTCTTGGTTTTCGATGACTCTCTTGAGTCTTTCTGCTTCACGGTTTAGTTCCTCCATTTTTGGAGAAACTGCAGCCTTTTCAGCAGCGGTGATTGTTGTGTAAAAATCGTCTAGGGCTTCGTTGAAACTTTTGTAGGGTTTATGCTCTAAATTTTCGTAGCGCTTAAGCTTAAAAGGCATAACATCGAAGAAAACGTCTTCATCATCCAAAACAATGGATGGCTCAAGTTTTCCGCTTGCAACTTGTGAAAGCAAATTTTGCAGATTACTGTAAATGGCGTCAGTTTCTACACTGCTTAATTCTTCACATTTTTTGGATTTGTCCACGTTGGCCCTTAAGAGAATCTCCTCCGCATAAACGCCTCCTATGCTCAAAAACCTTGCGAGGGCGCGCACAACCTCAATATTGCTGAAACCTTTTAGCCCGCTCCGCAACTCTTCTATGCAAACTTTAAATGGATTTCGCCCGCTTGATGGAGCAAAAAGAAAGGTTTCGCTGTGAGCGATACTTCTGTCGCGCATGCGTTTATAAACTAGAGCATGCAAAATCTCGCCGTTTTCTCCAACCAAAATTATGTTGCCCTCCCCAAAAAGCTCTAAGATAAGCCGTAATTTACCACTCTTTGTTTTGAAGTGAAAGACAACGACGCGCTCGAACTCATACTGCTCCACATCAACAAGCCAACTGTTCCGCAGGTATTTTCTTAAAGCCATACAAAAAGCGGATGGAAACTGCGGCTTCTCCACGGCATAAGAAGTCAAATGTAATCGTCTACCTGCTTCTAAGAGAAGTTGAAAAGCAGGGTTTTCAGCCTTATGAAGTTTTAAAATTAGGGTTTTAGCATCCACTTGGTAAATGTTGTTGACACGGGAATCTAAAATAATTTCCCGCAATTCGCGGACGACAGCAGTAACATCAAAACTTGTGAACTCCCTTTTATGCAAAGCGCTTGCACCACTTCTAAGAGTAAATCACATTAAACTATAAATAGGCAGCTTTAAATCATAATCCAAAGGTGCTGGTGAAAGTGAAGCCACTACAAGTAATCTATTGGCTAAGATTTGGTTTAGGAATAATTTCGGCTATTGTTTGCACAGGCTACGCCATAGTGGATACAAGGGGAACAATTAGCGTTTTCTTGAACGGTGCCGTCATAGCTATGCTCATCTATTTAATCTCATATCACTTGATTAAAAATAAATTCATTAACAAAGTGGAGAAGCCGCAAAAACTTTTAACAATGGGGATAGGTATATACTTTTTTTCATGGCTTTTTTTCTGGACTTTGTTTTACTCCATTTTTGGGCAACCACTAATGGGCTAAGCTTTTTTCAAATAATCCTCTATTGTTGCTTGGCTGTTCTCCAGTTGTAAATCTTTAGGTTTATCTTTTTCAGGAAAAGCATTATTCTCGACAGAATTATTGGCAATAGTCATTTTGCTGAGTACACGCATACAGTCCGCCCAAGCTGAGAAAAAGCCTCTGTCAAAATCTCCATGAAGCCTGTTTCTTACGTGGTCTGAAAACTCTCGCTTATAGACGCTTAAAGTTGCCTTATCGTTTAGGTTCAGCCTTGAAAAAAAGGCGTAGGTGTCACTGTTGTTTGACCGCCGCACCAGAAGCATACCGTATAAGGCTCTGAAATACCCCCTATTCCATTCTGTTTTATGCATTTTCTGCTTTAATCTTTCAAGTTCCCTTTCCGCCTCAGCGAACTGTCTATTAATTATTAGTTGGAAATAGCGTGTCACTAGAGCTGATGGGACAGGCATTTCAACGCCCACGAGACTTTGACTTTTCTTCTTCGGAAACATCCTCTATACCATTTTCTGTTATTTTAAATATTTCTTCCCCTTCTGGCAGATATGGGCTTGAAACCAAGCGGGCAATCCGCACAGGACCGTGAGCAGCCCTACGCAAGTAAATCCTTGTGTGGCTTGTGTGCCCAACTATGTGACCGCCTATGGGATGAACGGCGTCGCCGAAGAAAACATCGGGTTTAGCCATAACTTGGTTTGTTACAACAGCAACCGCGTTGAAAGCTCTTGCCAAACGGATAAGCTTATGCATGTGCTTGTTTAGTTTCTGTTGCCGTGAAGCCAGCATTTCCCTGCCCAAGTATTCGCTTCTAAAATGAGCCGTCAAGGAATCGACAATAATAAGCTTAACATTGTTTGCCTTAATCACTTCATCCGCGTTGTCTAAGAGAAACATCTGGTGGTCAGAGGTGTAAGCCTCAGCGTAAATGATGTTTTTAACAACTTGTTCTGGGTCAAGTCCTAAATGCCTAGCCATCTGCACTATACGCTCTGTCCTGAACGTGTTTTCAGTGTCAATGTAAAGGGCTGCACCGTTTAAGCCGCCGCGTTCAGGAGATAACTGCACATTCACGCATAGTTGATGGCAAATCTGGCTTTTTCCACTGCCATATTCACCGTAAAACTCTGTTATTGTTTGAGTTTCCAATCCGCCGTCAAGGAGTTTGTCTAGGGCTTTGCTGCCGCTTGTCAAACGCAAAACACTCTGCCGCATTTTAAGGAGTTCATCCGCCCTTACGAAAGAAACACCTATCGAAGAGCGGGCAGCTTCAATTATGGCGAAAGCTTTCTTTTCGCTTATTCCAGCAGGCTCCAGCTCTTGAGCTGTCGCCATAGCCAAAGACTCAACCGTGTGAAAACCCAACTCCCGCAGTTTCTGAGCGGTAGAGGGACCAATACCTGGCAAATCCTCTAGAAACTCGTATTTCTTTTTGGGTGTTTCTTCTCCTTCCAATTCCTCAGTCATAAACTTTATACTCCTTTTCTATTCTAGAACAGTTAAGACAAGCCATATTTAAAATGAGCGGGGAAGCAACAGTATTTGCACTGTGGAGAGACAAGTTAAAGTATGCCTTCTCCATTTAAATTTTGAACTTATATAAGATGAGGCGTAAGTATGATGTCTTTATAGAACCGGCGGGTAAGCGGGGAAGAAACATTGGAAATGGCAAAAGTTGTGGAAAACGTTGCTTTTGAAATTTTGAAGCAAGCGGTCATATATTTGCCTGAGGATGTGAAGAAAGCACTTAAGAGAGCCTATAGTGAAGAAAACAGCGAAACTGGAAAAACACAGCTTAAGGCAATTTTGGACAACATTGAACTTGCAGAAAAATTTCAAGCACCAATTTGCCAAGACACTGGCACAATAATTTTCTACGCGAAAGCAGGCGCCAAAGTGAAAGATTTAGACAAAGTTGAAGAGGCTTTGGTGAATGCCACACGCAGAGCCACAAAAGAAATCCCTCTGAGACCGAACGCAGTTGACCCTTTCACTCAAAAAAACAGCGAAGACAACACTGGAAGATTCATACCCTACATAAACTGGGAAATCGTTCCCGGAGACAAGCTGGAACTCACAGTTATGACGAAAGGGGGAGGCTCAGAAAACGTCTGCGTCACCGGAATGCTTTTACCAGGAGAAGGTGTCAAAGGCTTAAAAAAATTTGTTGTGGACGCCGTTATAAAGGCTGGAGCACAGCCATGCCCTCCAACAATTTTGGGCGTTGCTGTTGGCGGTGGAGCAGACATAGCTATGAAACTGGCGAAGAAAGCGTTGCTTAGACCGTTAGGCGAGCCTAATCCAAATCCAAGGTTGGATAAGCTTGAAAAGGAGTTATTGGAAGCTGTTAACATGACCGGTATAGGTCCTATGGGTTTAGGTGGAAAAACAACAGTTTTGGACGTGCATGTTGATTATGCTTTTAGGCATCCTGCATCTTTTCCTGCTGCTGTCGCCTTCAATTGTTGGGCTGCAAGAAGAGCCTCTGCGAGAATCTATTCCGATGGAAAGGTCGAGTATTTAACCCATAAAGTTAAGTGAAGTGGAAAATGGCTGTTTACAAACTTAAAACGCCAATTTCCGAGAGGGAAATACGCAAACTTAAGGTTAATGATGTTATTTACATAAATGGAACCATTGTTACGGCACGCGACCAAGCTCACAGAAGAGCCCTAGAATACCATAGCCAAGGAAAACTTTTGCCCCTAAACTTAGAGGGACTAGCAGTTTTCCACTGCGGTCCAGTTGTAAGCAAGAAAGGCGAGGATTGGATTGCCATTGCTGCGGGTCCAACAACAAGCACGCGGATGGATATTTTCGAGGACGAGTTCATAAAAAATTTCAAGGTTCGCGTGGTAATTGGCAAAGGCGGAATGGGCAAGAAAACAACGGACGCCATGGTAAAATACGGCGCTGTTTACGGCGCTTTTACTGGCGGCGCTGCAATTTTAGCCGCGAAAGCCATAAAGAAAGTTAGGGGCGTGGAGTGGCTTGATTTGGGAACACCAGAAGCCATGTGGATTTTTGAGGTGGAAGAGTTCGGTCCTTTAGCTGTTGCCATAGACTCTCATGGAAACAACATTTTCATGAACGTGGCAAAGAATGTTGAAGAGAACAAGAAGCGGATTTATCAGAAGCTCGGTTTGTCTCCGTTGAATTTTTAAACTTTATTTTTCTGCTTGATTTTTAATCGGTAGCCCAAATTATGCTTAATGTGTCAGAAGATTTAATATTCGAAGCCTTTAATCCATAAAACGGAGCCAGATTCATGTTCAAAAGCTTCAGAGATAAAATAGCTCTTTCCGGCGTTACGATCCTCGGAGTAGGTGTCGCGCTGCTGATATTTACTTTCATAAGCGCCTATGGATTTCTAACCCAAAACCTAAGTATAATTGCCTCTGAAGATTTGATGCAGACTTTCGGTGGAGCACTTGCGCCATTGATTGCAATATGCATACACATAATGTATCTTGGAGTCATGGGCTGGATTGGCTCACTAATAACCATAAGAGGAGTCACCATAATCGTGAACGCTCCAAAAGTTGAAGCCGTTCCAGTGCAAAAACCAGCGGCACCACAGCCCAAACCGCTTCCTCAAAACGCAAAAACCACACCAGCAAAGGAAGCAAAGTCATCAGAGCCGCAAATTGTAGTCATACCGCCGAAGGAAGTCACTCAACCTCAATCGCAACTTCAGAACGACCAGCATAAAAACAATTCGCAGCAACAAGCCTAAGCCAGAGTTGGTACGCTCAAGAATCTCCGCTGTAAAGGGGGAAACGTAATGAACTTAACAATTCGAATGATAGGAATCGCCACAACGTTTTTCTGGATATTCCTCGCGGCCTTCCTTGTCTCGGCTGCTTACTCCGTCAAAGATTTACACTTTGATTTTGGAGAACCACAAATGAGCATGACCAGCGAAAACAAGTTGCTCCTTTCCTTGCACATAAACATCCTTAACGAAGGATATTACGCCATAGGCGCCTTCAACATGACAACGCAACTCGTAGATTCTAATGGCAGCCTCATCGCCAAAGGTTCTACGTTCGTACCCAACATAGGGAGAGGAGAAAATTTAACAACCAGCCATAATATGACGATTGAAATGGGCGATTTGCTGCAGCATAGCAACAACTACCTGTTTAACGACTCCGAGTTTGAAGTCGCGGTTTTTGCCGGCATGAGGCTTGCAGAGTTGGTTCCAGTTGGAGTCTCAACAAACCTATCTATTTCTTGGGGCGCTCCATTCTACAATTTTACGCTAGGAGAACCAAGCCATGAAAGATTTAACCGAACGCACTTTCAAGTTACTGCGCCAATAAGCTTTGAGAACCATGCCTTCTTTGACATTGCCGGAAACATAGAAATTAAAATGTATAACAGTTCAAGCATACTCACTGGAGAAAGCCAAGTCTCCTTTGAGGCGCCGCAACATGCGCCCTACAACGGATACATTGAGCTTTTCGTGCCGATTACAAGCTTTACTCCAGATGGGCATTTTGAGGCTTACTTTCTAACGTCGGTTTTTAATTATGGACCAATGGTGATATCCTATGGTTGATAAGGCGGCTGTTCGCAAAATCGTGTTTAAAGCACTTAAAGCAACAGTCAAGGGAATCCTATTCTACATGGTGTATTTTGTTTTGTGGAGTTTTATATCGCCACTTGCAGAGTTTATTCCAAGCCTGCAGCAAGTTGTGGAAACCTTTGTTATCATATATGTTGTCCTTATGATTTTGGGGGAACTTGCCAGCGGCACAATCTATCAATTTTTTCTCAATGTTGCTAAGGCACTCTTCGTAACCCTCTATCTAATTCTAGAGTTGAAGGGTGGTGCTTTCAGCCTAACCTTCAACAACTTGAATTTTTTCGTTGACTTTCGTATGGTTCTTGCAGTTGTTGTGCTTCTAAGCCTTCTAGGAATTGCAAAATCGATGCTTCAAGCCGTGAATTACCTAAGTGAAAAGGCAGAATACGGAGCAAAATTGAATCAAACTGAGAAACCTATAGTTTGATGCTCATGACGTAAGCGTCTTCTCCATCAGAATAATATCCGTGAACTGTGCGAGTTATCTGAAATCCTAACTTTTTATAAAGGTTGATTGCAGGGGTGTTGGTCACCCTAACTTCTAGGAAGCATTGCTTCGCATTGTAAAACCGCATACCTTCCATAGCCTCTTTCACCAAAGCCTCTCCAACTCCTTTCCTTCTATGGTTTGACAAAACAGCTATGGAAACAATATGTCCCTTCTTGACAACCCCGCCGAAGCCAAAGTTTGAAAGACCCAACTCAATCCTGCACATTATGTACCCGATGACCTCTCCATTTTCTTCTGCAACAATAAAGGTTTCCGGAAACCTGTTATAGAGGTCCATGAAGAAGAAGTCTCCATAGTTTTCTGGGAGACATACACGGTTTATGTACATTACCTTTTGCAAGTCGCTTGCCTTAAACTTTCGCAGCTTAAAGGTTTTCTGCAATTTGATCCGCCGCCTTATGTTAATGAGCAACTCCTAAACTAATCACTTTTACTATTTAACTTTCATTCTTCTGCACTCTTAACTTGTGGCAAGGTAAAGTTTCCGTAGGGCATAGCCCATACCTTAGCGTCTTTCCCAACAATATTAAACGCTTCATTTAAAGCAGCATTCACCGCCCTAGCAGTTTTCAACTTAAAAATATTTGTTGCATAGTAATCTGGCATCAGAGAAACTAAAATTATGTCGTGGTTTTGCAAAGCCTTCAGAAGATAATAGGCTTTGTGCCCGCCTAGAACAAAGTTGCGCTTAATCTCCCTTTCAACAGTCCTCAAATCGCCAAACTTCACCATCCAATCATAAAAAACTTGATTCCCATGACCTTCAGGACATTCAGCAACTAAAACAATTACGCCGCCACGCTTAACAACTCCCAAAGCACTATCAACTCCTTTGTATGCTTGGAAAAGGTTAACATCCGCAGGATGTCCACCTGGACTTACAACAACTATGTCGGCCTTTCTGTCGACGGTGACACGGTACATTTCGTCAACGACCTTAACTCCTTCATAGAAGGCTTGTTCCAAATCGCCAGCGAATGCCTTAACAACTTCGCCTTTGCTGTTAGTTACAACATTCAAAATAAAATCAACCTTAGCAAGCCTTGCAGCTTCCACCATGTCCTCGTGGATGGGGTTTCCTTCTAAAATGCCTGTTTTGGCGTTTGGATTTAAAATCATGGCGTGGTTATGCCTTATTGTTTCTTCTCCAGAAACTCCTGGTAGGACGCTTTTTCTTCCGCCTCCATAACCAGCATAATAGTGGAAGCATACGTCGCCAGTTAAAATTTTCAAATCAGCCTCGGCGAAGATTTTGTTTAAAGAAACTTTGGTCCCATGCTTTTTGGTTTCACCTATATAAATTAAGTCGCCAGCTCTGCAGTCGTGACTTAAGGTTTTTACACGCTTAATGACCTCTTCGCCAAGAAGTTGCAGAGCTTCTTCTTGCGTGACAGCCCTATGTGTTCCGCAACCAAAAATAACTATTACATCCTCATCCTTCACGCCCGCCATGTTCAATTCATTAAGTAAAGGCGGAATCATAAGGTAGCTTGGCGCGGGTCTGGTGGCGTCATCAACAACAATCGCCACTTTATGTTCTGGTTTGGCTATTTCACTTAACCTTTTGGAGCCTATTGGCTCTTTTAGAGCCCTTTCGATTTCGGCTCTGGCGTCGGGTGCGCCAGTTTTTTCTTTGGGTTCTATGGTGCCTAGAAAATTTTTTGCGGGAATTCTGACGCATACTTCAGTTTTTCCGTAGGGAAGCCAAACGTCAACCATCAGGCATCACTACTATGGATATGAAAACACGTAAAAGGCAATTATTAAGTCTTTATCATGGGGATTAAAACCTTATATCTGGATTGTTGCTGAACACAAGTTCTTTAAAACCTTAACGTACTATTTTTATAATGAGGAAAAGAATATGACTATTGAAAAAGTTCCTGAAAAAAATGAAATATTCTTTGTTTGGTTTAACCGATATACTGGAGTAACCATAAAAACCCCGACTAAAACTTTGGTTATAGACCCCGTAGACGTGAAAGCTCGAGAATTTAAGGCTACTGATGCAGTTTTGGTCAGCCACGAACATTACGACCATCTAGACCAAGCGTTGGTTTCAGAAATCCACAAACGAACTGGATGCATGGTTATCGCCGATCCCACATCAGCGAAAAGGCTTCGAAACGTAATTCCATCAGAAAAACTTAGTGAAGTTCAACAAGGCTCTGAGGTTAAAATAGGCGATGTGTCTGTAAAGACTGAGAAAAGCCATCATCCCCCAGCAGCCACACCAGTAACATTCATAATTACAAGCGAAAATGGTGTAAAAGTTTTCCATACTTCGGACAGTCTCCCATTTCCAGAGATGGCGTCTTTAGGGGAGAAGGAAAAATTTGACGTTGTATTCTGCACTGTAGGAATAGCTCCTGGAGCTTCACCGTCATCGGGATTTGAAATTGCGAGGTTAACTAAGCCCAAAGTGGCTGTTCCTTATCATACGGGTTCTTCAGAGGAACAGAAAAAATTCTCTGAAATTTTGAAAAAGGAAATGCCAAAAGTCACCTGTCTAGTGCCTGAAGTTGGCAGAATATATCAAGTTTCTAAACGGACGTGAAACAATTGTCCATGGTAAAAAACAGCGAAAATGTCAAGACTGAAATCTGCAAAATTCTGAATAAGATTGGCGCTTTGGAATTTGGAGCCTTTAGGCTCTCAAGTGGGAAAATAAGCCCCTATTACATCGACCTACGGATTGTTCCAAGCTTCCCCGATGCTTTCCACAGAATCTGCAATTTTTATGTGAACTTCATAAAAGAGGAAGTGGGTGTCGAAAAATTCCAGAGAATAGCGGGAATACCAGTTGCCGGCATCCCCTTCGCATCCTTAATGGCTTATCACCTAAAGAAACCGTTTCTATATATCCGCAAGGGTGTTCGGCTCCACGGAAGACAGAGGAAAGTGGAAGGAGTGATTGCTCCTGGAGACCATGTTCTGCTTGTTGATGACTTGATTACAACTGGGTTGTCATTAAAGAAGGCGGCAAAAGCCATAATTGTAGAAGGGGGAGTTGTGACCGACGCTGTTGTTCTTTTGGATAGGGAGGAAGGTGGTAAAGAGAGGCTTGAGAAAAATGGGATAAAACTGCACGCAATGATTAGGGTTAGTGAAATAGCAAACAAATTGTATGAGGTAGGAGCAATAGATGGAGACCAGTTGAAAACAATTTTGAAACAGGTTAAAAAGAGGTAAGAAGGTTAAAGTTTAAAGAATGCTATTCATAGAAAATTAGTTCTTGCTTCTCTAGCATTTCATGGAGTTTACTCACTGCGTCATAAACGTCTTGCTCTTTCTTTGCCCCTGTGCAGACGAGTTTACCACTTGCAAACAAGAGTATAACAACTTTTGGCTCGTCCATCCTGTAAATTAGCCCCGGAAACTGTTCCGGTTCATACATCGTTTTTCCTAGCGTGTAAGCCGCCTTCTCCAAGTCTATCATTCCGCCAAGGCTGGCAGAGGCAACAATGTTCTGAATTTTCAGCTCCGGCTTGCTTATGATTATTATTCCGCCTTTCTTCAATTCTTTAATCACTTTCACAACAGCTCTGCGAGCTTCCTTTTCAGATTTTGCGCCGGTGCAAACCATCTTTCCAGAGTTGAAAATTAGGGTAGCCGTCTTCGGCCTCTTAAGCCTAAAAACTAGTCCTGGAAACTGTTCGGGACGGTACTCTACTCCTGGATATCCTTTAACTACGGCGTTTAGGTCAACTTTCTGGTTTAGGGTTGCGGAAGCGACAACATTTTCGATGTTTACAACAGCTTTGCCCTTCGTCATCAAACATCACTTCTAATAGTGAATCTTAAATACCCTTTATAAAGCATTAGGTTTCAAAAGCTTTTCTACATTTACACTGCTTTCAGATTTATCCTCTTTACTTGAGAGTAGCGGAATAGCAAACTCTATAATTATGACTAATACAAAGAACAGAATTATTATGAAGATGCCGAAGGAGTTCTGCAGAAAAAGAGAGATGTGCCCAAGCCAAGGAATACGTAAAATAACTTTTCCTTTAATGTCTTTATAATAAACTTTGTCTGGATCTGGAGAGAGATTGGGATTGTCCCCTTTTGTGATAAAGTAAGCGCCATTATCATCTGTGCCATTTGCTATTGCTCTGTGAACTACAAGGGTGCCTCTGCGATCAAAGACAATTATATCGCCATCGTGGAGACCAACCTTAATTTGCTCAGGGTTTACTCCTTGAAGGACTATTAGGTCTCCGTCGTGGAGTGTTGGAGAAAAAGGATGAGACCACCCATCGCATCTTCTTAAGGTACACATGCTGCTTCCCTCAACCGCCAAAAACGGTTGCGACGTGTCTAAGACTATTTTTGAACCATACCAGAACCCAAGAACTATTATTATGGGCAATAGGATTGTTAAGGCAATGTTGAAATACTCGTTTTTCCACAGCCTATTCAGTTTTTCTTTTGCCAACGCTCTGCCTTCTTTAATCCGATGTGTTCTTTTTGATTTGGCATTCCATATTTTAAACTTAACGCTTAAAAATAAAAATAAAGGGGTGTTGCGGACTCTACGCTTAAAGTTCTATACCTTCCGCACCAAGTTTGGCTTTACCCACGACACCTTTGAATTTTTTGCCGCATTTTGGACATTCGAACATGCCGAATATGGTCACAGTAATCCTCATCTTACTGTCTGGGAAAGGAGCAATAAGTTCCCAAGTCTTGTACGGGTCTTTTGCTGGCGTCCCACACTCTGGACAATTATTTTCTCTTGTTTTGCCCTTTGGCATGTGCGTCGCCGATGCTCCTGTAGTTAAACCTTCTTTTTGCTTAGAACTTCTCGGAAGGTTTTCTTACATTTTGGGCACTCGAACAAGCCGATTTCTAATTGCATTCTTTTACCGGATTTGTCTGGGCGTCCAGCCATCGTCCACTTCTTCTTAGGCGAGTTAACAATTGTTCCACACTTTGGACATTTAGCCATTTAATTTCCTCCAACATATACTCGATACCCATGGTTTCAATGATGATGGATAAATAATTTTCCATTGTTTTCGAATACAAAATCCGGATTCAAACATCAAATTTATACATGTTTTTGCAAAAAGAATGGGATAATTCTTTAGGAACTTTTTAGTAAAAACACTTAAAACGTGTATGCAACTGAATTCAGTATATTATGAAGGGAAAAACCAGTTTATCTGATTATCTTATAATTTTTGGGCATATCGCTTCTTATGAGGGCTTATAGATTATTGCCAGTTGCGGATTTATAACTGTCATGAAAAGTGCGTGTTCGCAAAGAAAAACGACGAAAGCGCAGGTTGTCGGCATGTAACGTAGAGTTAAATAACAAACATAACTAAAATAAGCTAATGCAAATCATGAAATTGCTGTGAAAATTACAAAACGTCAAGGAACATGCAATGACGTGAACCCGTTTTATTGTTCAAGGTTTTTGGAGAACCAGATGTAGGTCTGCGCTTCTTTAAATCCAAGCCTTTTAATGAATTGTATTCCCGCTGGGTTGTTACTTTCCACATCCACTATTACTATGCGCGCACCTTTGTCTTTAAACCGCTTTTCAAGTTCCCTATACATGCGTTTTCCTACACCATGCTTACGCCTTATTTTTCGCACACCAGTCCAAACAAAATAGCCGTATATCCACGGGTTGTAGGGACGTTTCAAAATAGTTCCTATGGCGAACCCCAATATTTTCTTTGATTCAGTGTCTTCTGCTACAAGACAGAGTTCTTGGTCTCCGCTAAAAAGCGACAGCAGCTCGTCAATGTTCCATGTTCTGTAAGTGAACTGTAAGCTTGAGGGGGTGAAGATTTGCTCACCTAAATGCCAAACCTCTGGCAAGTCTTCCAAGGTCATCTGTCGAACTTCAAAGTGAATTTTCTTTTTTGCACCTTTGAGGCGGCATTTAGTTTTTTTAGCCAACCGTTTTCTCTCATTTCATCTTAAGAAAATGGCAATATAAGTTATTTGGAACTTAAACTATGTAAAAAATAGCGTACACAAAGAGGTTGGTATGTGCCAAACTGCATTTTTCTGTACTAACGTTGAGCGCAATCTTTACAGGCGAAATAGATGTTATCGAATAACTTCTCCAGCTTGTCCGCTGGTGTCGAAGCAAAGGCAATTCGCAGCAAGTTCTTTTCACTGTAGCAAATCACCCCTGTATTATATTTGTTTAATAACACTTCCCAAACCTTGTCTGCATCTAAGTTTTTTAACTTAACGCACATAAAATACCCAGAGTTAAATGGAAGATTCTCAAAGTACTCACGATATTCTTTATGCTTTTCAAGAATTTCTTTAACTTTCAAGTATCGTTCTTTTAATTTTTCCTTATTCCTCTCTTTTTCCTTCTGGTATGTTTCTGACTTTAAGGCACTTAAAAATAGAGATTGAGAGAGATGAGAGGCATTGGAAATACTTCCTCGGACAGCTCCCGCCGTTTTATCTTCTAATGCTTTGTAAAGTTCTTTGTCGCCGTTTTTAATGCCGTAAGTTATGAAACCCACACGTAAACCCCAAGCGTATTCTTCCTTTGTAATTCCATCTATTTTAATCGCCAGTAAGTTTTCATGTAAATTAGCCAGTTGCGAAAAAAGAGATTCAGTTAGTACGTCGTCTTCAAAGACAAGGCCAAAATAAGAATCATCAAGGATAACAACTAATTTATTATCATTTTCAGCCGCTTCTTTCAAGGCGTCGACTATCTTTTTTGCTTCGTCTTTACTTGGTGAATAACCAGAAGGATTGTTCGGGAAATTCAGAAGCACGATTTTCTTTCCCACAGAGCTTGCATTAATGGTTTGTCTAAACGAATCGATATCGAACTGCCCATTTTTGAAGAGGTTAAAGAGTTTGAGTTTTGCGCCATATGCGTTGGAAAACGCTAGGTCATAGTTTTCCCAGTAAAGGTCAGAGGTAATGATTTCATCGCCTTCTTCGACAAATAAGTAGCCAACTATGCTCAGCCCGTGGGTGACCCCGCAAGTAGCCACTGGCAAGCTAATTTCGCTCGCCCCAAGGGAGGGATTTTTCATCTTTATTAACTCTTTCCATTTTTCTCTTAATGGCTTGACTCCCTCACTTGGAGCATAAGGAAAAACATTCTCAATGTTAAGCGCAATATGCTTGGCTAAGCTGGGTAAAATCATGGGTTTGCCATCGTCTTCGTGGGCAATGCCTATAGTGGCGTTGATTTCCTTGTCTTTAGCTGCCATTCCCTGAGCCAAAATTCCTTTTATTGGAAAATAAATCGCTTTTCCTTTTCTGGATAATAACTCGTATACGGTTATGCTATGAGTTTTTATAATGTGATTAAGCTCTTCTGCTTGCGGATTAAGTTCTGCCATTTACAATTTCCCCTAGTCTGCCTTGTCAACTTGTATAAAGTTTCCTACTCTTCAAAATTTTCTGGTGAAATATATTCGCCACAGCGTTCTTTAGCTTTAAGCAAACGCTCGCGCTGTTGATTTAATACTTCAAACAGTTCTGTTGGTGCATCTGCAACTTTTTCTCGATAGAACGTCTCCGCTCGTTTAATTTTAGCCAGGTTTTCGGGAATGCGGATGGTGAATTGTTTGATGTAGTCATCCTTTGCATATTCCTTACCTAAAACTTGTTTGAAGAGTAAACGTAAGTCCTCATATTTTGGAATCAAGCCTGTTGGAGACTTTATTGCTCCAACATCATTGTGCACGCGTAACTCCATCCATTTTACCCATATATGTTTATCTCTTGGAGCATTCAAGAATTTGCCAGTTTCCAAATCTCTCAGAAAGTAGTTAACTCCAAAAATTAACGGTGCCTTCTTAAGTTTTTTTCCAAACGCTAGGTTGTTTCGGATGTTTTGACCTAATGGGATGGAGACAAAGTCTTGGACACTCATCATGTTTATTTCGGGTATACCCTCTTCGCCGACAATGGCATAGGTTGTTTCAGTTTCCAAAGCCGCTCCATAACAGATAATGCCATGCTCCCAGTTGAAGCTTTGCTGAACTGGCACATATGCTTTAGCATCGCGTCCACCATACATTATGCCGCCCAACTCCACACCTAAAGGATTATCCAGTTCTGGGTCACAGTTTTCCAAGGCTTTCAGGGATACAGTATAGCGGGCGTTCTTGTGAGCTGGTGGAATGGGATTGCCGTGTTCATCTGTTTTGCCTTCCCACCAGTATCCAGTGTAATTTATTCCGTCTTTTGGAAGTTCACAGCCCATGCCAAGCCAGTAGGGTTTGCCATCCTTAACTAAAACATTTGAAAAAATAACTTCGCCGGGGCTAGTAAGCACTTTAAAGATTACTGGATCATCTCTGGGATTTATGTCTTGGATTATGCCGAATATGCCGCATTCAACATTCACTGCACGGGCAACCGAATCAATATTACGAATATATGCAATGTCATCGCCCAATATAGTTTCTCCAGGAAGCATAGCGGTGGAAGTCTTACCGCAAGCGCTTGGGAAAGCGCCGGCAAAGTAGGTTTTGCGACCGTTTGGACCATGCACTCCCATAATCATCATGTGTTCAGCCAGCCACCCTTCTTGGTTGGCTTTGCGTATTGCTAGACGAAAAGCAAGCTTTTTAAAGCCAACGGAGTTGCCAGCATATTGGGTGTTGACGCTGTAGATGGTGTCTTCCGAGTAATCGATGTAAATACGTTTTTTATCGTGCTCTACACTAACCATGTTCTCATTTAATTTTCCCGCCGAGTGTAGAACACGCAAAAAGTTTCTATTTGGGTCCGCGTGGCGGAAAACTTCATAACCTGGCCTGAAGAGGAGGGTTTCGGAGTGGGCTACATACCAAGAGTCGGTGCACTGTAAACCAAGAATGGTGAATATGGAGTTAGGGGGTCCTAAGGAAACGAAGCGAACAATCATCGTGCGCCCTTTCATCGCATTTTTAAGTAGCCCTTTTACTTCCGCTAAGCCTTCGTCCCTGTCAATTTGGTTGAGCGCTTTGCTGAGGTAATCGCCTTTTGGCACAAGATATTTAGTAGCTTCGCGGTCTCTTCCCTGGTCGTATGGACCATCAAAGTGAACGGTGTGCCCAGGAATTGCGAGAGGTTTCTCTTCGCCTGTGGCGATTGCTTGATTTCGAATGTATGCAATATCTTCGGGAGAATCGTTGCAGACAAAAATTTTTTCTGGATTACAGAGTTCATTGGCTTCGGCAATGAATTGGTGAACTTTTGGGTTGGTTATTGCGCATAGTTTCTCATAGTCCAGCTGACTCATTTTTGGCTGTAGTACTTCAAGATATGTGCTTGTTTTCTGCAACTCATTTTGACCTCTTACAGATCGTAAACTACTCCGGGAATTTTGGGAAATGGTTGGGTTTCCCCGATGTGCTCCGCCCCTACAATCCAACTTACCAGCCTCTCAATACCTATTCCTGCACCCGCTGAAGGACAGATTTTTCCTTCTTTCGCTAAGGACAACAGCACTTTAAAGTTTTCCTTTTTAACGCCGTCTCGCTCCATTTTTCTAACGATTTTTTGGTAATCCCACTCTCTTCTTGAGCCTGATAAAATCTCGCCGTAATTCGGGAGAATTAAATCATAGTTGTCCCATTTTCCGCTTTCAAAATCTTCAAAGTCATAGAATTCTCGCGGAATATTTACAACCCATAATGGGTTTTGAGCTTCAGATATCACTTTAGTTTCCCAGTCTTTTCCATATCTATACTCAAGTTCCTCTCTATCGTAAATCTTGAAGGGTGTGTGGGGAACCTTTAAACTATTGTATGTTCCAAGGGAATTTAACTCGTCGCGAAGATTTTTCCTTAAACTTTCTAGTAATCCTCGAAATACTTTTTCAACGAATTTTCTTATGTCTTCGGATGTGGCATATCTAACCTCAAAATCAAGCTGTGTAAATTCGTAAGCGTGAATTCCACTGTTCGCCCTTTCCTTCTTCTCTATTCTCACGTTGGGGGATAACGTAAACAGTTTTGGGTAAACTAAAGAGCAGGCAACCATCTTGTGAACTATCATGCTTAAGGTAGTTCTAACAGTCTCTCCATAAATCTCCACTTCAATGCGTTTTTCAAGGGATGCTCCTGGATCCGGCCACAAAGGGTCTGTTGACTTAGAGAATACTACGGGCAACAACCATTCAAACCCGTTTTGGACGAATACGCATGTTAAATATTTTAATGTATGTGTCATTACCTTGCTTATGCATTTTTTTCTCGCAATCTCTTCTTCAGAGAGTTGCTCAAGTGGCTTTGGTATCCCTATCACTTTGTTTTTGACTACTGGCAAAGTCTTTTGGGTGGACATAGCTCTTCACGTTTGTTTTGCTAAACTAGAATAACAATCTTGGTTTATAAATTTTTTATAAAAAATTTTAAAAATTTTTCCAATAAAAATGTTGTTTTACGCTACAAAATGTAATAATTACAATTATTCAAAGCTTACTTGGCTATACTTATAATTAAAGAAAGGCTGTACAGACTTTCCCAAAGAGATTCCAAAACGCTTTTACTTGTGGCTTTGTGCTTATTCTCTTGTCGTCTGAGGTTTAGCTTAGCTTGGAAAATCCTCACAAAAATGCTTTTGACCTGCTTGTTAAGCCTGTCCGAAGGCTTGTTGAGCAGAGGGGGTTCTCTAAACCAACAGAACCTCAGGAGAAAACCATACCTAAAATTCTTGAAGGAAAAAACGTTCTCCTTATTTCGCCAACAGCCACGGGCAAAACCGAAGCAGCATTCCTTCCAGTTTTAAGCATGCTCCTTCAAGAACAGCAGGTTCCAGGCATAAAAGTTTTGTATATAACGCCTCTGCGGGCTTTAAACCGTGACATGCTTGAAAGGCTTGAGTGGTGGTGTAATAACTTAGACGTGAAACTGGCGGTTAGACATGGTGACACCGAAGCCAAAGAGCGGACAAGACAGGCTAGAAGCCCGCCGGATATTCTGATTACTACACCAGAAACACTGCAAGCAATTTTGTCTGGGTGGATAATGCGTCAGCATCTTCAAAGTGTTAAGTGGGTCATAATAGACGAAGTACACGAGATGGCTGACAGCAAACGTGGAAGCCAACTTGCCCTAGCTTTGGAAAGGCTTAGGGCCATGATTGGACGAGACTTCCAAGTTATTGGATTATCGGCAACTATCGGCAGTCCAGAAAAGGTGGCTCAATTTCTTGTTGGAAACAACCGCAGCGTGGAGATTGTCCACGTTCCAGTTGCCCGAATGATGCGGTTAAAAATTGTTTTCCCGAAACCGGAAGGGGACGATTTTGAGTTATCTGAACGCCTTTACACGCACCCAGAAGTCGCGGCGAGACTGCGGATAATACGCGATTACATTAGCAAGCGCAAATCTGTGCTTTTATTCACCAACACGCGAGCTGTATCAGAAGTTTTAGCAAGCAGATTCAAGGTTTGGGACATTGACTTTCCAGTTTCCATACATCATGGTTCCCTTGCGAAACCCTCACGCATCGCAGCGGAAAGAGGCTTAAAAAACGGAGAATTGAAAGGGTTAGTTTGCACCAGCAGCCTAGAGTTGGGAATAGATGTTGGTAGAATAGATCTTGTAATCCAATATATGAGCCCCCGCCAAGTTACAAGGCTCATTCAGCGCGTAGGCAGAAGCGGTCACAGAATTGGACTCATAGCCGAGGGAATCATCGTCACAATGGATTCTGACGACACGCTTGAAGCCTTAGCCATAGCTAGAAGAGCCCTCAAAGAGGATTTAGAACCCGTTGAAATACCACCAAAGCCCTACGATGTGCTAGCGCACCAAATAGCAGGGTTACTGCTCAAGAACAAGAGACTTGAATTTGAAGAAATCTTAGAAATGTTCAGAAATGCCTACCCCTACCAAGATTTAAAAATGGAAGATGTAGAGAAAATTTTAAGGTATATGCATCAACGCTTTCCACGTTTAGCATGGGTCTCCTTCGAAGACAAAATAGTTCTGAAGCCCCGCCGAACAAAAGCCCTCTTTGAATATTATTTTGACAACTTGTCCATGATACCTGAAGAAAAACAGTTCCTCGTTGTGGACGAATCTACAGACTCGGCAATAGGAGTTTTAGACGAAGCCTTCATGGCTGAATACGGAAAGCCTGGAATAAAATTCATCATAAGGGGGAGCCCATGGCGAATCTTACATGTCTCCGAAGAAAAAGTGTTTGTTAAACCAGATGAAGACCCTACAGGGGCTATACCAAGCTGGATTGGCGAGGAAATCCCAGTTCCGTTTGAAGTTGCCCAAGAAGTTGGTTCAATTAGAGGATTTGTCGAGGAGCAAGTGAAGAAGGGAGTTTCACCAGAGGAAATTGCTGACAAACTTTGTGAACAATACCCCTCTGATAGAGAAACAATTTTGCGGGCGCTAACCGAGACGGTAGAACAGGTTAACGCCGGATTGCCTGTTCCAACGGACAATCGAATAGTAGTCGAAGATTGGGAAGAGTTCGTCATAATCCACGCCAACTTCGGTTCCCTTACGAACAGAGCCATAGCCCAGCTTTTAGGGCAGCTGCTTTCTGAAAAAATCGGCTACGGCATCGTGGTCCAACACGACTCATACCGCATTTTTGTGCAGACAATGGGCGCCGCCAACGCCAGCCAAATTGTCGAGTTATTCAACGAAATACGAACAATGTCCGATAAAGCTGTGAGAGAAACTTTGACGAGGGCAACCGTGAAAACAGGGATTTTCAAAAGACGAATGATTCATGTTGCAAGGCGTTTTGGAGCATTGCAGAAATGGGCTGACTTCAGCAACGTAAGCCTCCAAAAGCTGATTAAAAGTTTCGAGGACACGCCGATTTACGAAGAAGCACTAAAAGAAGTTTTTACGAAAGACTTGGACTTGGAAAAACTTGTTTATGTCCTTAGAAAAATTCGCGAAGGCACAATTGAAGTGCAGAAAATAGAGACTGGTGGAAACGCGACGCCCATAGCGAGAGTCGGTATTGAACGAGTAAGCATGAAAACTGATCTGATTCCACCCGAAAGAATGCGGGCTGTGCTCATAGAATCTGCGAAGGCAAGGTTGCTAAATGAAACATGCAATTTTATATGCACAAATTGTTGGGATTACACGGAAATGATGCGCGTTAAAGACTTGCCGGAAAAACCAAAATGCCCAAAATGCGGTTCCTCAGCGATAGGGCTTCTAAAAGTTGAGGAGGAAAAAGTTCTTCCGCTTATTGAAAAGAAAGGCGAAAAACTCACCAAAAATGAGGAAAAACTCTTCAAACAAGCACGACAGACGGCACAATTAATAGCCAAATATGGAAAAAGCGCTGCTGTCGCCTTATGCGCAAGAAAAGTGCAACCCTCAGATGCTGCCAGCGTCCTAGAGGAGGAACATAAACTCAACGACAAATTCTATGAACTGGTGATCGACGCTGAACGAAAAGCCCTAAGCAAAAGATTCTGGTAATTTTTTCACAGTGTAATGGTGGCTGGAGCTAAGTGCCACTCACAACAACTTTTAAATGAGCCGGCGTCTTATTGTGCGTAAGTAACCAACCTTTAAAGGGAGACTGAAAATGGAAATAAGCAGAAAGAAACTTCGAGAAGAAGTTCTGGAGAGAATAAAATACGTCAAAACATGCGTTTTAGCCAGAGAATTATGTCTACTAGTTCGCACAAACAGAGCTGTGTTAGAACCAAAAGACGTGCAAGACATATGCCTCCACATATCAAGCCTTTGTAAAGAGGAAGGCTGCATAGACCCAAGTGAGCTCTGTAGAAAGGCAGCGGAAGCCGTTGGTTCTGGAGACGAAGGGAAATATCTTGATTTGTGCGCACAAAGCTGCATGAAATGCGGAGAAGCTAGGAGACCAACACCGAAGAAGGCTACATATGTCGCATAAAAAGTGGAAAAATCTTTTAAAACAGTTAAGCATCTGGTTAAATTGCAAGAGACAAAGCCATGTTAGGAGGACCCTAACCTGTACATAGCACCCTTCGTTCCAAGTCCACCACAAGTTATCCGTCAAATGCTTATTTTAGCCCAATTAAAACCAGGAGAAGTCTTCTTTGACTTAGGCGCTGGAGATGGAAGAGCCGTTATAATGGCTGCGAAGGACTTCGGCGCTAGGGCTGTGGGTGTAGAACTGCGGGAAGACCTTGTGAAAAAGGCGTTGAGTTCCGTTTATGAACATGGGCTGCAGGACAGGGTCACGATAGTGAATGGCGACATGTTCGGCGTTGACTTGTCTTCCGCAGATGTGGTTTTTCTATATTTGACAACAAGTGCCAACGAAAAGGTTAAGCCTAAACTTGAAGCTGAACTTAAGCGCGGAGTCCGCGTGGTTTCCCATGATTACGAGATTGTAGGGTGGAAACCCGTCAAAGTTGAGAATTTCTGTGAAAATCCGACTTTAGGCTACCCATCACATACAATTTACCTTTACAAAAAAACCTAAAGCTTTCATTTAACAAAACATACCTTCAACAAATAAATTTTTAAGACAAAACATTTTCTGAAAATTTTAGAGCTGAAGAGCAGGCAAAAATATGCTGTTTGTTCCTTGGCAACAAATCGCAGACTGGCGATGCAACGCTTGCGGCTTATGTTGCAAAGCCTACAGTGTTGTTCTAAACTTTCAAGAATGGCTTAACATAATCAAGAATTACGGTGTTGAAATGACGGTTGCTGGTTTGAATAAGCTGTATATAAAAAGGAAAAGCGACGGTTCATGCGCCTTCCTATACAACATTTCAAACATGCATTTATGCGGACTGCAACACATGAAACCCACGGCATGCAAACTTTGGCCCTTCAAAGTTCTCAACAAACCACAATATGGATATGCAAAAGAAGCCATGTATGATTATAGAGGGAATAGACTTTTTGTTTATGCAGATTCCAATTGCAGAGGGCTTAGATATGGGCGGCCAACATGGGAATTCATGACATACACCGTGAAAGAATTTGTAGAAATTGCCATGGGAACCCGTAGTCAACAATTTAAGTCTACAGCTAATTTGGGTTTGTCTCAACCTTACGCTCAACCTAGAAAGTTTGGCCTTATCAGATAGTTTGAGCGGGATACCTTTCGTATTGTAGTTCATAAAGTCTGCGAAGTTTTTCAATTGTGTCTATTTCATTAACTGTTTTGTCTGTTCTAAACCTGACTATTTTTGGCACTCTTAAGGCGAAGCCGCTTGTGTACTCGTCTGTTTCTTGAATCTCTTGGTATGTCACTTCCACAACAACCGCGGGTTTTATGAAAACTCCTTCGTCGTCTTTGCTTGTTTTTGTTTTCTCAATCAACGTCGCCAGTGCATCCATTGTTTCTTCGGGCAAGTTTGAAACTTTACCAATTGTGTAAAGCCTCTTTATCGTCGGGTCGCGGACGGCAAGCAGATAAGATGAATATAATCCTGCTCTTTTGCCCTTTCCGTACAATGCCTTAACTATTGTGCAGTCTATTGTGTCGCGTTCGGGCTTAAGTTTAAGCCATGTGTAAGTGCGTTGTCCAATTTCGTATGTTGAGTTAAGGTTTTTAACGACTACTCCTTCAAATTTCTTCCTTAAGACTTCATCATAGAAGCGCATTAACTCGACTTCATCCTTGCAGTCCACACCTTCGACAATATATTCTGGAGGGACAACTTCTAATAGGTATCTTCGCCTTTCTGAAAGCGGCAAGTTAACCAGTTCTTGCCCGTTTAGGAAGAGGATATCAAAAGCCTTAACCGTCACCTTCACCTTCTCTCTTCTTTCCTCCAACTCTTCTGGTTTAAGTTCTCTTGGAACAGTCCGCTCAAGCAGGTTCTGAAAAGGCAACGGATTTCCCGCATTGTCTATAGCTATTACTTCGCTGTCAACTATGCAACTGTGAGCTCTCAACTTTTGGGCGATTTCCACAACTTCTAGAAGTGTCTGAGATTTTTCTACGCCCCTTCTTGAGAAAAGCCATATCTGTGTGCCCCATTTATGGATTTGAAGCCTACTCCCGTCAAGTTTGTACTCGGCTCTTACTGGATAAACAACCTTATCAGGTTCATAAAGGTGAGCAAGTTGGGGCTTAATGAACTGCCCTGGGCGCATTTTCACTTCGGCAAGTTTCGGTATCCCGCCAGAGGCAAGGGTTATGCCCTCTGTCAAGCCAAGGATTGCGCAAGCGTTTTCGATAAGTTCAGGTGGCACCTCGTAGGCTCTTGCAGCTGCCCTCACAACAGTATTAGCGTAATAGCCAAGTTTTAAATCTCTGAGCAGAAGCCTAACAACATATTTTGCTTCTGGTGGCGTGCTTGTCCGCAGTAGGCTTGAGACGTGAAGCTCCCTCTCCCTTATTGTCTTCAGTTTGGGCAGTAGCCTAATAGACTCGTAAACTTCTTTCACCGTTAATTCTGGAGTTTTCGGCTTTTTGAGAAGGTATACGACTTCACCGTGTTCTCCATAGTCTATCAGCAGCTTTCTAACCTCGCTTTTCGGCGCGCCTGTTGCGAGGCTTATGCTTCTTTCTATTAGAGCAGGACCAATTTTCAGGTTTTCTTCTGTTAGCGTTCCCAAAGCGAAACGAACTTTAACTTCTAGCGTGAGTTTTGGATTTTGGAAGAATTTGGCTAGTTCCGTTTCCTTTCCCTTTTTTCCGCGAAGAATGGCTAAGCGTTCGTAGACTTCGACTATTTCTGAAAAGGGCATGCCAACTCTTGGCTCTATCCCCTCGATGTAAAGCCTTATTAAATGGTAGGGTATGCCCATTTTCCACTCTATCTGTTCCGGCGTGAAGCCAGCTTTAATTAGGTGGAGCACTGCCTTTTGAGGAGAGCCATACGTTTCTACAAGTTCTTTGAATGACGGCGGCTTAACTATTGACATTTGCATCTACGCTGTTTTCGGTATGGGTTCTAATGCTTTTAGAAAACCATCTGGCGTAATGTCCACCCTTATCCTTCTCCTTTCAAAATTGCACATTCTACAGTCTAAAACTCTTGCTATGCGCACGAACTCGCCTCTGTTTAGGGCTAAGTCAACTTGCTGGTCTTGCCAGTAAACCCGCCCATAATCGATTATTATTGTTCCGTCTAGGTTATGGGCCAAGCCTATGCCTCCTGCCATGTCGTAGCTGTCCCAAACTTCTGAGCTTCGTTGATTCACGTAGAGGGCTGTTATGCCTTTGATTTGGTTGTATCTGGCTAGTTCCATAACTCGATATTTTAGCGCTCCACGATAGGCTTCAAGAACGGTCACAGAGTCGATTAGGGCTAGTTCAATTTTTTCTTTCTCAGCCACGAAGCGGTAAGTTTCCGCGAAAGTGTTCCAGTCTCGCAGTTCCGGATAAGCCACCGTGTCAAGAACAAAGAGGTTTTGGCGGATTTTCTCCCAATCTAAGCCAATGATATCTGCCTTCTGTTTTAGACGCGATTGAAGATCAAAACGAGGAGTTGCGCTCTTCCATGTGTCCTCAGCCGTGGCGAAAAGAACCCTCCTCCCAGAAGATGCAACCCTAACGGCTATTTCTTCGACGAGAATGGATTTTCCAGCTCCGGGCAAGCCCGTAATTGCGAACTGCCCGCATATGGGGATGCCGCCTAGAGGTTTTCCCTCTGGTGTTAAAAAGAAGTTGTCTATAAACGTGCCTGTTGGAAAGCCTATTAAGGGTTTTTTGGCTTCTGGAGCCTCGTCTGGTCTGAGCACAAAGGAGCTTAGTTTTTCTTCTTTCCTCTCGATTTTTGTGGTCATTGGTTTTGTCGCCAACTCCCATTCGTCTGCAGGGATAGTTGCGCCCTTCATTGCCTCTGCGAGAGTTTTCGCCATAGCTTTCATAAGCCTTTCAACATCTGAAATGGGCGCTTCCTCTTTTTGCTGAGGTTGCACTGGCGTTTCCGCCGCTTTTGCCGGTTTTGGAGATTTAACTTCTTCAGCAATCAATGTCCAGAATTCACCTCTGCGTTCAACAATGCCCTTAGCCTTTAAAGACTGTAAAAGCGTATAAGCGGAGTTCGGCCCATACTTGGGTATGCCTAAACCATCTGCAACATCGTTAAGGGATGCCTTACTCTCATGCGCTTTCAGAAATTCTATTAAGTCTTTTTCCTCAACCATAACTTCTCCCAAAAATAAGTTGAAAGCGAAAACTATAAAGTTTCAGCTTTTGGATGGAAACGAATCGGTTTTCGACAAGTTTTTAACTGCTATTTTCTTTTTCCAGTTCTCTGATTTTGGTTTCGATGAATTCTGTGACTTTCTCTTGACTGTACTTTCGTTCTTCCTCCTGTTTTTTCAGTTGTTCTTTAATTGTTTTGAGAATTTTATCCATATCGAAGGGCTTTAGTATATAGGCGTCTGCACCTTTGTTTAAGGCTTCGATGGCGTTTTGAAGTGTCGGATATCCTGTGATAATTATTTTTCGCATTTTTGGCAGTGTATCCTTAATTTTCGTTAGAAGTTCTGTCCCATCCATGTCTGGAAGTCTAATGTCGATTAATGCCAAGTTGTAGAATTTTTCGTTGGTTTTTCTTACGGCTTCTTTTCCACTTTTCGCTATGTTAACAGTGTATCCTTCATTTTCTAATATGGTTTTTAGAACTTTTCTTATGCTTTCGTCGTCGTCGACAACGAGGATTCTGGCAGCTTCACCCATATCTTATTTTCACCTCCTTCTTCTTTAGGTTTGGGTTCAATGGGTATGGTGACCGTGAAGGTTGTGCCTTCACCAACTGTGCTTTCAACAGAGACCTTGCCTCCATGGGCTTCTATTATGCGCTTGCAGATGGGTAAGCCCAGTCCCATCCCCTTCGCTTTTGTCGTGAAGAACGGTGTCCAAATTTTTTCCATAAGTTCTTTTGCCATGCCTACTCCGGTGTCAACAAACATGAACTGGACATTTCCGTCCGATTTTTTGCTTAAAATTGTTAGTTTGCCGCCATCGGGCATGGCGTCAACTGCGTTTTTTATGAAGTTTGCGAAGACTCTCCGCATTTTGTCGACATCCACTTTGATTTTGGGCTTGTCTTGTGTTAGGTTTAATACTTCAACATTTCTTGGAATTTCAACAAGTGCAAGCCCGTCTCTTACTATGGCTTTGGGGGTTGTTTCTGTTAATTCTAGCTTTATTTCCCTCGAGTATTCCACCAAATCATTTATGATTTTGTTAGAGTACTGTATTTCTCTCTCGATAATCTCAAGCATCTTCTTAGCTTTCTCATCCAATTTTTTACCAAATTTCCTCTTAAGGTAGTATGCAGCACCGCTTATGCTTGCTAACGGATTGCGCAAGTCGTGACCAACCATGGCGGCTACCTGACCAATTGCGGCAAGTCTTTCTGACTTGAGAAGTTGTTCTTGAGCTTCCTTTAATTGCTTGGTTCTTTCTTCGACGAGTTTTTCTAGTTGCTGGGAATATTCTTCAAGTTTTTTCTGCATATATTTTCTTTCTGTGATGTCTCTTGCAATCCCGATAACCTCAACACTGTCACCTTTAGTAACGGGGAATGTGGAAATTTCAACAAAAATACTGGTACCATCTTTTTTTATCAACTCAAATTCGTCTGGTCCGGTTTTTTCTCCGCGCATATTCTTTTGAAGAGCTTCGGCAGCCTTTTGCAGATACTTTTCTGGAAGAAGCCCGATTTCCAACATGTTCTTTCCGATAAGTTCCTCTCTTCTGTATCCCGTAAGAATTTCTGCTTGCCTATTTCCATCTATAAAGTTCCCATTCAAATCGTTAATGTAAATGGCGTCTGGCGCATATTCTAGTAACTTCTTAAGACGTTCTTCAGACTCCCTTATTCTTCTCTCCATTATCTTCTGTTCGGTTATATCCATGACAATAGCTATTGCGCCCGCAAATTTTCCATTTTCATTAAATAACGGCGAACCGGAAATTTGAACAAACCGCGGTTCGCCGTCCTTGCGGTAGAGAACAAGTTCGTAACGGCTCATCTTTCCTTTCTTTCTGGTTTCTATTGCCCTTCTAAATTTTCGAAAGCCTTCCTTATCAACGAATTTTTGCAGATTTAACCCCAAAAGCTCATTTTTTCCATATCCCACAATCTCGGCAAAGGCCTTGTTCACAAATTTAAGATTAAGATATGGGTCAACCACCCATATTCCTTCCATAGCTGCCTCCAAAATCATCTCAAGCTTCCTATTTGCCTCTGCCAGTTTCCTCTCAGTTTCCTTAAGCCTTGTAATATCGACTAATATTGCTTGAAAACCAACTGTTTTACCACCAACTATAAATCTGGAGGGTTTACTCCAAAGGTAAAGGATGCTGCCATCTTTGCGCACCACCCTAAACTCCAAATATCTGGGCTGCCTTTTTAAACCTATAATTCGACGAAGTAAGGGCACAATTCTCCACTTGTCGGTTGGATGCAGAAAATCTTTAAATGGACGGTTCACCATTTCTTCGATGGAATACCCTAACAAGTTAGCTAAAGCGCTGTTCACAAATTTTAGTCTCCCCCTTAAGTCGGTTACAGCCATACCTAAAGCAGAATTCTCTGCGAAAACCCGAAAGCCCTCAAGCTTTGCAAGAATTCTTTCCAGACTTCCACCTTTAAAGATGGGATCTTGTTTAAGCATTGAACAAGCTTCCATGGTTTATGTTTCTGCAGGTTAAAGTTGTTTAAAAGCTGAATTTAACTTGTATGAATGGTGAGTATGAATTAACAGTAACATTACATATTCAGAATCAGAGTCGGACTAACAAATTAGGTTATAAGCAAGAAAACTGAAAAGTTAAAGTTCCTATTAGGCATGATAGGTGCTCAACTCATGGTTAAGGCTGAAGTCGGCTTATCCATGCTTCACCGCTTAAACGAACCCTTCAAAGCAATGGCTAAACGTCTCACACGTGTAGAAACACCTTACATAGAAATAGTTGACGACGGTTTTCACACCTTAGACAAACGCAGAATATCCACGCTAAAAAACATCATCGAATCATACAACATAAAATTTTCCATTCACGCACCTTTCGCAGACCTAAACATTGCATCACCATCAAAACCAGTTTTGAAAGCCATACTCAAAAGACTTGAAAAATCCATCGCATTTGCAAACGAGTTAAACGCATACATTTGGGTCTTTCATCCTGGGCTAAAAACAAGCATCAGCATATTTTATCCAGAAATGGACTGGCTACAAAACCTAAAAACCGTGAAAATCCTCTCCAAAATCGCGAAAGATTATGGCGTCAAAATAGCCATAGAAAATGTTCCAGAACCATACCCCTTCCTAATTAAGAGCGTTGAAGACTTCACAAGATTCTATCGTGAAGTTGATGGAGAAGTCGGCTTGGTTTTGGATGTGGGACATGCCAACATTAATGGGCAAATTGAACTTTTTCTAGACTCTTTTCCAGACAAAATTGTGCATATACACGCACACGACAATGACGGAAAAGAAGACCAACATTTAGGCATAGGTTATGGAAGCGTCAATTGGATAAACTTTGCTGAAAAATTGAGGAAAATGGCTTATGACAAAACAGTGATTGTTGAGTCTGTTGAGCATGTCGAAGAAAGCGTGCAAAAACTCAAACAGCTATTATCCTAGACTTCTGAGAGAGGAACCTCTATTTTCATGAAGTCTTCTGCAACTATAGTGTTTTTGAAAATCTTTTGCGCCTGCTTCACAAGCACATCTGTGTCATCGTATCTTGCACTTATATGCGTAAGAATAAGTTGTTTCACCTTCGCCCTTTTAGCAGTTTCAGCCGCTTGGCTTGGTGTTGAATGTCCATCGTCTTCAGCTTTTTCAACTAAAAAATCATCTAAAGTCGCATCATGTATGAGAAGATCTGCGTAAGCCGCAAATTCCGCTAAAATCTCAAATGGTCTAGTGTCTCCAGTATAAACAATTTTTCTCCCAGGTCTAGGCGGCCCTGCGACATCTTCGGGTTTCACAACTTTACCACCTGGCAATTTAACAGTGTGCCCATGCTGAAGTCTTGACCACAGCGGACCTTCTGGAACACCTAGTTTTTGGGCTTTATCTGGATAGAATTTTCCAGGTCTCGGTTTTTCCACCAAAGCATATGCTAGGCTTGGTATAACATGGTTCGCCCATGTCGCGTTCACAGCATATTCGTCTTCCTTGCATACAACGCCAACGTCGTTAATCTCGTAGATTTCTATAGGAAAAGTTAAGGCAAACTGCACCGTCTCCCTAATGCTTTGTATGAAATTTTTTATCCCGAGTGGACCGTAAACCTCAAGCCTTTTTTCACGGCCTAATAGAGCCATTGTCTGCATTAGCCCCGGCAAACCGAGAACGTGATCACCATGCATATGGGTAATAAAAATCTTCATTTTTCTGTGGAAACCAGCCTTTGCCTTTATCATCTGTCTTTGCACGCCTTCGCCGCAGTCAAACATTATTTGTTCACCTTTGCGTTGTATGAGTATGGCTGGTAGGCTTCTTTTTGTCGTTGGTACGCTTCCGGCAGTGCCTAAAAAGACGACGCGTAAGCTCATGTGGCTACCTCTTTTCGAAAACGGCTATTTCCCGCGTTAGGCTTCTGTGAACATAAACATAGTGAGACTCCAAATGCTTATAGCCTAAAGCCACACCTAACTGTTTGACTTCAACTGTTTTTGGCGCAGCGATGCAGACACATCTTCCAACTTTAAGCATCTCATCAACAGCCTTTAAAGCATCTTCAATTATTTGTTTTGTTGTTCTTTTAAGGGTGGTTGCGCTTCTTCCATAGGGCGGGTCTGCGACAACGCAGTCTACGGCCTTAACCGGTGGATTTCGTGCGTCAGCCACAATCACTGCTTCGGGTTTAATGTTGAAGTGGATGAAGTTTTTGAGACTTCCCCTTGCCATGCGTCGTTGAATGTCCAAACCGATAACGCGGCAGCCAATAAGCGCGGCTTCTATGAGTATGCCTCCTGCTCCGCAGAAGGGATCGAAAACAAGTTCTCCAGCTTTAGGCTTGGCTAGGTTCACCATGCATCTGGCGAGTTTCGCGGGCATGGCTGAGGGGTGAAAAAAGGGTTTTTTCCCTGGACGCCTATTAACAAAAGGTTTTGGCGGGATTTCCGCGAGTTTTAAGCCGAAAACCAATTTTTTATCTGTTAGGATTCCGAAGAAAATTTTCTCTGGATCTCTGAGGTTCACCTTTGTTTTTTCTGTCATGCTTAAGATTAGTTCGCCGAGTTTTCTTTCAAGAGCCATACCATCAATGTTGATGACGTGGTTTTTAACATGTTTTATTCGAACCGCAAAGCTTTCCCCTTTCCCTAAGAACTTACTTATGTTTGTGGAGCCTATGGTCTTAACTATCTGCGCCATTTCAGCCTCACAGGCAAAGAGTTCCAATCCGCAAATTCTTGTGAAGGCTGTCCTGCGTTTTATGGCTTCGACACATTTTGGGTCTGCTTCAACTCTAAGCGTTTGGTCAAGTTTTTCTAAGATTTTGAAGGGGTAGCCTTCTGCCTCCATTATGGCTTTCAGTTCTGACGCTGGCAAAGTTTCGTGTTCACCTGAAAGTAGAAAGAAAAGTTTAGAAGTCATGACAGGAAACCGCAAATTTAGCTTTAGTGATTTAGAAGATTGCTGAACTTACCCTTTAATTCTTTGCTTATTAGGGGGGCTAGGGAAACGTTGCTTACATGGCTTGGCACGCTGTCTGTTCCAACTATTTCCTCTACGCCCGCTTCGCGAATCCTTTTTTCCGCGTCGCCAATTAATAATGGGTGAACACAGGCGGCAAAAACCTTTTCAGCTCCAATTTCCCCGAGAATTTTTGCAGCTGCAACTATTGTGCCGCCGGTGCTTACTATGTCATCAAAAATTATCACCGTTTTTCCTTTTACGTCAAACTTTTTCTTTTCAACGCTGACGTTGCCCGTATAGCGGTCTCTGTGCTTCTCCAGGTAGCCGCATTCGCCGCCTAAAACTTTCTTTGCTTGTTCGGCAATGTATATTGCGCCTTTGTCCGGAGCCAGTGCGAAAGCTCCTTCAAAACCCTTCATCTTAAAATATTCGGCTAAAAGCGGGATGGCTGAAAGATTCTTTGCTGGGAAGGGAAACCTTTCCAGAGCCTTTTCCTCGTGCACGTTCACCGTTATTAAGCCGTCGACGCCAGCGGCTTTAAGCATTCTCGCAATAGCCTCGATGCTGAGGGCTTCGCCTTGGAGGAAAATTTTGTCTTGACGCGCATAAGCAAGATAAGGCACAACTGCTGTGACTCTTTTTGCGCCGTTTCTTTTTGCAGCATCCGCAATTAACGCCAACTGCACAAGCCTGGAATCTTGTGGGGGGCTTGTCGTCTGCACAACAACAGCTTCTTCATCCTTTAATTCGCCTTCCAACCTCACATAGGATTCGCCGTCTGGAAAAGTTTTTGAAAAAACAGGCACCGTGGTTGCGTTTAGAAGTTGGGCTATTTGTTCTCCTAGCTCTTTTGAAGCTGGTCCAAGTATTATTTTCATTTTCTCGCCGTGTCAAGAATGCGTTTAAAAAGCCTTTTAGACTTTTCTAGTCGCTCTAAATTTTTCTATGAGTTCTTTTGCTCTGTCCATGCGGATTTTGCGTTCCTCAACCATTTTTTCAGCAACTAAATCTATTAGCTCGCCTGTTGCACCAGCTGCTATGGCGATGTTTCTTGCGTGAAGAGACATGTGACCCCGTTGTATGCCCTCGTGGGCTAATGCGCGTAATGCGCCGAGATTTTGAGCTAAACCAACAGCAGCAAGAACTTCTGCGAATTCGTTGGCTGTTTTCACACCTAGGATTTTTAGGCATATTCTAGCTATTGGGTGAGTTCGCACTGCTCCGCCTATGAGGCCAACGGCCATTGGCAACTCAATTGAGCCGACTAGGTCGCCGTTTTCGTTTTTCTCCCATGTTGAAAGTGTTGTGTATTGACCGTTTCTAGCTGCATAAGCGTGAGCGCCAGCCTCTATGGCGCGGTGGTCGTTGCAGGTCGCAATTATCACGGCTATTATGCCGTTTAGGATGCCCTTGTTATGTGTAGCCGCACGGTAGGGGTCTGCAGCTGCAAAAGCGGAGGCATTTACAATGCCGTCGACGACTTCTTCTCCGCCAACAGACTTTTGCGGCACGAGACACCATGCTCTGGCTAGGCGCTTAACAGCCAAATTAGAGATTATACGCAAGTAAACACGCCCGCCAGTTACGCGTTCTATTAGGGGGGCTACGGCTTCGCACATGGTGTTAACAGCGTTGGCGCCCATGGCGTCGCGGCAGTCAACATGCAACTCTGTTATAACCATTGGTCCCTGCGTTGTGTGGATTATTTTTGCTTCTAGGTCTTTTGCTCCTCCGCCGACGGAGACAAGCACTGGGTCTTGGTCATTTGCCTTTTTCAGAATTTCTTCTTTTGCTTGTAGAATGCGGATTCTGGCGGCGTACGGGTCTTTGATGCCAACTGCTTGAACTTGTCCAATCATTATTGGCGGTGTGCTACTCGTGTAGAAGCCTCCGCCGTCGCGTGCCATTTTCGCCGCGTAACTGGCTGCGGCAACAACGGAAGGTTCCTCAATAGCCATTGGAACAAGATAATCACGCTTGTTGATGAGGAAGTTTACTCCGATGCCTAAAGGTATTGGAATGGCGCCCACAACGTTTTCTATCATGCGGTCAGCCAGGTCCAAAGGCAAAGAACCAGTATTCTGCAGTAAGGCAGCTTCTTCATCTGTTAAACCAGCAAACTCCTTAACGAATTGCAGTCGTTCTTTTGGACTAAGTTTATAGAAACCCGAAACCAAAGATGACTTGACCATTCGTTTCACTCCATCCTTTAACAATCTCGAATAACAGCAATGTTCCGCTTCACTTTTAAACTTTAGTGAAAAACGCAGTTTTCTGCAACCATCTTATTTTTATCTTGCTGGTTGGGTGATATCGTTTAACTTTGAAGCTTTAATGTATGGTGAGACTTTTTTAAGTAGCTGGGAATCCTCAGTTATAAGGGTTAATTCTTTAACGTTGGCGCAGTGTGTGTATGCCGCATCGTAAAAGGTTATTTCCAGTTTTGCCGCGGTTTGTAGTATTTCCTGTTCGTTACAGTTTATTTGTAAGATTTCCATCATGTTTAGGGTTTGTTTAATTACCTTTGTAAGAATTTTAATTTCCTGGTCTGTGGCTTTTACTTGAAGAGCAAAGTTTTTCCATAATACGTTTCCAAGTTCATATCTTGCCAGTTCTAGTGTGTAGTTTCCAACTAGGGCTTCGATTTTGTTTTCTTTTATGGCTTTGAATATGGCTGAAGAATCAAATAGGTATTTCATCTGCGCATTCTATCCTCTCTTATGCCCTTCACCACTTCTTCCATGCTTACTTTGTCGAGTACTGGCTTTAATCTCTCTATGTCTTCCTTAAGTTTTTCAGCCTCTTTTCTTCTAATTTCGTCCTCTATGGCTTTTCTCAAGATTTTTGATGGTTTAATTTTCAGTTCTTTCATTTTTTCTTTAACTTCTTGAGGAATTTTAGTGGAAACCGTTGTATACTTACTCAAATTCTCACCAATTTATACTACCAATTTGACGAATAAAAAGGTTTTCTACATTCTTCCTTCAACTGTATAAAACAAAAAGTCGTGAACGTTTGATGATGCATTAAATGTTTGAGTTTTAATCAGAATTTTAAATTCATAATTCTTTTAGTGCTTTGTAGTCCGAATCAAAATTGGAATTAAAGGGGTTGGTCAATTGTCCTTAACTGATATTTTGGAAATTGCGAGTAGAGTTATATGGAAAATAAAGAACCATAAAAGGGTGCTAATAGGTGTACTTCTTATAGCAATCTTTGTTACGGCTGTTAGCGCCGTTGTGTACAATTACATGTCTATACAAAGTAACGTGGGAGTTAACGTAACCAGCAATGGTTAGGGCTGCTCATTTTTGTGCAAAGCTAGGAAACGGAGAATAGGCGGCATATCAGTTCTAAAGCAGTAATTGCTAAATACCTGGGGAAAGTAAAAAAGGAGAAGGGAATTTAGCTTTCTACTGTTATCTTCAATGTTATGCTAACAGTATCACTTGTTGTAGCATTGCCAAACCAAAGGATATCCCATTGCACACGCCACCAATCATTGTTGCCGTTAAGATAGTGAAATTCTGTTGCCAGATCATTTCCACCATCGTCACCATGGGGATCTAACTGCAAATTATCTACAAAAGTGCCACCAGAGTCATATATGGTAATTTTAATGTAATCTAGATTATCATCAGCGTATTCGCTGTATTGGTAGCTTTCAATTTCCAATTTTATGTTGTGTCCTGTTGTGCCATTGTTGCAGATTCTCACCGGGTCGCTATAGTTGGCAATTGTACCATTCGATCCTTTCATGTTAGTGAAAGTTGCTGCTGATAGTTATTAGTTATTGACCCTCCAGCATAATCAAAGTCTTCTCCTGCATAGAAATTAACGTCATAGGTGCCTTTCACTCCTACGGTTGCGGTTATTTGCATGTAGTTGTAGATGGCTGCACTTGCAGTTCCGATAAGTAACGCTGATACCAACAATGTTACGAACTTCAAACTCTTTTTGTAGTTTATTTTCATTTTGTGTTTTCACCTCCTTTTCTTCTTTTTCTTTCTTTCAGGGTTTCTATCCAAATTCTTGCGAGCACGTAGACGCTTACGCCTAAGACTAGGACGCAGGCTAATGCTAGGGCTATGGCTGATGTTACGAAGGCTGCCTCTCCCCACGAAGGCTTGTAGAAGGCGTATAGGGCTGCGCCTGTTATTGCTGCG